>OLVZ01001040.1_pt1 | contig 25101 bp, 16 predicted proteins | sample 1673341 | NCBI WGS metagenome assembly OLVZ01 (sample SAMEA3178944, study PRJEB25190) | human gut metagenome | biome: human gut; feature: human-associated habitat; material: faeces | place: Austria | collected 2013 | reverse complement strand
GCAATCACTTGCATTGCACATAAAAAACCAAGCGTCCGGAAAGCCGTATTTTCGATGCCACAACCGGTTTGTCTGCAATTTGTCTGCTTTTACATTTTACGGTAAAAGCCTCCGAAAAAATATGTCTGAGATAATTCAAAATATGTCTGACCTATTTTAAAATATGTCAGACATATTTTTTCCTAGCTCCTATCTGATGGTAATAATAAGATTCACAATTTATATGTTACGCGCGCTATCTGTCTTTCTTTTCTGCCACAACTGATAACTGTTTATTATATTCTGCCAAATAACATAACTTCCGGGAGCAACAGCCGCTATTGGGTTTAAAAAGTTCAACGCCATCCATATTGTAAAAGCCGTGTTTTTCTGGCCCAATGCCTGTCCAGCACTAATCTTATCTTCCTTGCTATATAAATGTCCTATGAATTTACCGTAAGCGAACTTGAACAAACATACTATTGCCGCTCCCGAAACCAGAGCTATTTCCAAAATACCATCCGACATATTAAGCCACACCATGCGTACCGTCAACCCGGTAACTATAGTCAACGAAAATCCCCATAAGTAATATGATACATCTTTTAAGGCCGCAAGACGTGCGTGTAAATGTGGCATTGCATATTTTAGCCCGAATGCTAATATAAAAGGCAAAAGCAAAAGAGTTGAAATCTTAAACAAGACATGAAAAAAAGCCGAAAACACATCCATATCGGGAAGAGGATTTACTAACGGACATAAAACCGTTATCAGTAAAGCTGACAGTATATTGCTTTCGAGCGTATAAGAAGTAAGACTTGCCGCGCTTCCCCCTAATTTGCCCGTAACAACAGCGGCGGCCGTTGCCGTAGGACTTAAAAGGCATGCCATAATGCCCTCTGCCAAGACTTTATTAAATCCTTCGTCATTAAAAAAGTTAACTATAACGTACATACATGCTACGCACATAACAGTTTGCGACAACAAAAGTATGAAATGCCACTTGCGGGGCTTCATTTCCTTAAAATCAATCTTGCAGAACGTAAAGAACAACGTAAAGAAAATAGTAACCGGCAACAACCAGTCTGATACGTCGAGCAAATCTTTGCGTATGGGGGCAAATAACGATATTTTAGAAATTATAAAATACAAAATGGTTCCCGAGACCATCGCAACCGGCAATAGCCAATTTCTCAAAGCAACAACAAATTTCGACATCATTTACTGTTTTATATTTTACGCTCAAAATCGTTTACGCAAGTGCAAAGTTAGCTGTGATATAAAGAAATAAGCATATCAAAATGCCAATTTAACGCAAATATGTCAAACTATACGCGTTTTTGCACATCGTGGCATACAAAATAATGCCGTATTATTTTAAATTTGCGCTTAGTACAAACAATCAAATAATACTTATATGCAAAATTATCCAATCGAAAGGAAACGACGTCGAATTAAGAAATTTCACTTTTCTCTCAGAGTAGCAGTTGTAGGCTGTTGCGCCTTTTTGGCTTCTATTTCCAACGTAAATGCACAAGAAAAAAGCACCTCCGACACGCTTACCGCTACCATAGATGAAGTAGCAATCACAGGAACACGTGCGCCGTTAGCAACAGATAAATCCGCAAGGATTGTAGGCGTTATCACAAAGGAAGACATCGCGAACTCGGGAGCAACAACGGTAAACGATTTATTGAAACTTGCAGCAGGAGTAGACGTAAGGCAACGCGGAGGCTTTGGAATACAGACAGACATCAGCATAAACGGCGGAACTTTCGACGAGATAACAATCCTGCTTAACGGCGTTAACATCAACAATCCGCAAACAGGGCATTTGGCCGGTAGTTTTCCTGTTTCGCCGGAAGATATTGAAAGAATAGAAATACTTGAAGGTGCGGCCGGCCGTTTATTCGGAAGCCAGGCTTTCAGTGGGGCAATAAACATCATTACACACAACGTAAAAGAAAACGCAATCAGAGCAAACATATCCGGCGGCTCTTTCGGCACATTCGAAAACGGGGCCGGCCTTGCACTTAAAACGCAAAAGACATCCCATTACGTAAGCGGCAATTACCGCAGAAGCGACGGTGGCACCGACAACAGCAGTTTCAATCAAGGAAGAGCCTTTTATAATGGAAAATTCAAAAACGATAATGTAAAAATCGACTGGCAAACCGGTTTTGTAAAGCAAAGCTACGGTGCCAACACGTTCTACAGCGCTGCATATCCTGACCAATGGGAATCGAACTCACAGATTATGATGTCGGCCCAAGCCGAGACTTACGGTAAAATCCATATTTCTCCTAAAGTTTCATGGGTTCATGCCAACGACCATTTTCAACTTATACGCAACTCTCCCACCGGCGAAAACTTCCACAAGAACGATGTCTTTACGGTGTCGGTAAACGCATGGACCAACTGGGTACTGGGGCGCACTGCCATAGGAGCGGAACTGAGAAGCGAGGACATCCTTTCAACCAATCTGGGAAGACCGCTGGATTCTACGAGATATGTAAAAATACGCGGAGAAAAAGGCAAATACTACACCCACAACGACTCACGCTCCAATATCAGTTACTTTGTTGACCACAATGTTGTTCTACGTAACATTACCATATCGGCCGGACTTTTTCTAAACAGAAACACAGCTATCGACGATAAATTCCGCCTTTACCCGGGAATAGACGTAAGTTACCGCCCTGCACGCAACGTCAGGCTAACTGCTTCGTGGAACAAGGCAATGAGACTGCCTACGTTTACAGACTTATACTATAAAAGCCCTACGGAAGAAGGCAACGCCGGTCTTAAACCGGAAAAGACATCTTCTTTCAAAATAAACGGAGAATACAAAAACCAGTGGCTTTACTTAATGTTGCAGGGGTATTATAATCACGGCACCGACATGATAGATTGGGTAATGCGGTCGGCCGATGACAAATATCACTCGGCTAACTTTACACTCGACAATTACGGTTTCACTATCGCAAGCGCTATCGACTTCAAGAATTTGACGGGCAGAGATTTCCCCATAAGAAAATTCTGCGCGTCTTACGCATATATTTACCAAGACCGAAAGGACGACCAATACGTTTATCGTTCAAACTACGCAATGGAATATCTGCGCCATAAACTTGTGCTGACTTTAGACCACGACATCTTTTCGCGTCTTTCTGCGGCATGGTCTTTCAAATGGCAGCAACGCGAAGGCGCATACATAAAATACGCAAACAACGCCAGCACAGGCAAACTAATCAAATACTCGCCTTACGGACTGCTGAACGTAAAACTTAGCTGGAAAGCTCCGAAATACGAAATATTCATGACAGCAGAAAACATTACATCACATCGCTACTACGATTTTGGCAACATAGAACAACCGGGTTGCTGGATTATAGCAGGAGCAAAACTAAATCTGACGTTCAAATAATAAAAAAGGCCATGAATATGCACGCAGAATATTAACCAAAGGGATAGGAGCATTCAAAAACTACGTCTGACCTATTTTAAATTATGTCTGACCTATTTCAAAATATGTCAGACATATTTTTGCGGGCTTACCTGCAGTACCGGTTACCGTGCCTGATTAATGCGCCAAAAAGGCATGTGCATTGCTCAAAATGAGCGGCATAATATCATTTAACCGGAATTTATCACAAAAGGGCGCAAGGCTTGTCGGCAAAAAGGCTATATTTGCGTTATAATTAATGCAGGCAACAAAAAACCATGCAATTTCTCTCATTTAAGTAATATCAAATAAAAATATTATGAGTTTCAATCTTCCGCAATCAAACAAAAAACGGGTCGTAATCGTAGGTGGTGGCTTTGGCGGACTTAAACTCGCCAACAAACTGAGCAATTCGGATTTTCAGGTTGTTCTTATAGACCGTAACAATTACCACCAGTTTCCGCCTTTGATATACCAGGTTGCCTCGGCAGGTGTTGAGTCAAGCTCTATATCCTTTCCTTTCCGTAAAATATTCCAAAGGCGCAAGAACTTCTATTTCAGGATGGCGGAAGTACGTACACTATTCCCTGAATACAAAATCCTGCAAACATCAATAGGAAAAATAAAATACGACTATCTTGTTCTGGCTGCAGGAACGACTACGAATTTCTACGGCAACAAACACATTGAAGAAGAAGCCATGCCCATGAAAAGCGTAAGCGAAGCAATGGGCCTGCGCAACGCATTGTTGGACAATTTTGAGAGAGCGCTCACATGCGCCGACGAACAGGAACGTCAGGAACTGCTCAACATAGTAATCGTAGGCGGCGGCGCAACCGGAGTGGAGATAGCAGGGGCATTGTCGGAAATGAAAAAATACGTTTTGCCCAAAGACTACCCCGACATGCCAGCCAGTCTGATGCACATATACCTAATTGAAGCCGGGCCGAGGCTTCTGCCGTCAATGAGTCCGAAATCTTCAAAGCACGTAGAGCAGTATTTGCGTGAAATGGGCGTAAACATCGTGCTCAACAAAATGGTTACGGATTACAAAGACCACCGGGTGCAGCTAAAAGACGGAAGCCAAATAGCCACAAGGACCTTCATCTGGGTAAGCGGCGTTTCGGCCGAATATATCAGGAACATCGACAACGACCTTTTAGGGCGAGGACACAGAATAAAAGTGGACGAATACAACAGGGTTGAAGGATTGGAAAATGTTTTCTGCATAGGCGACCAATGCATTATGGAAGACGGTGATCCCGCTTGGCCGGGAGGACATCCCCAGCTGGCACAGGTTGCGATACAGCAAGCCGCACTGCTTGCAAAGAACCTTAAAAGGGCGGAGAAAGGCAAGAACATGAAACCCTTCCGCTATCACAACCTCGGAACAATGGCAACTGTTGGGCGAAACAAAGCCGTTGCCGAATTCAAGAGAGTAAAAATCTACGGATTCCTGGCATAGCGCCGCGCTGCCGTTTTTCGGCTGCGGCAGGATCTCGCCGCGGAAGCGGCGTATCTGCGCATCGGTGATCTGCTCGGGCGTCGGCACCTGGGGCGGCATCGGCAGGAACGGGCCGCGCCGATCGTTCAGCAGCCAATAGAGCACCATGCCCAGAGAGTATATATCCACGCGGTCGTCATAGCCCTTGCCCTTGTAGACCTCGGGCGCCATGTACGAATAGGTTCCGACCTTATCGGCCGAGGTGCGTATTGTGGAGGCTTTAGCCACGCCGAAGTCGCCGAGCTTAAACACACCATAGCGGCTGACGAAGATATTCTGCGGCTTAATGTCGCGATGGATTATATTATTCTCGCGGCAAAGCTCGAGCGCCGAGCACATGTCGCTGCCGAGCTTAATAACGCTGTCGACCGTCATACCGTTTTCGCGGACATAATCCGGCAGAGACTGCAAAAGCTCCATGCGGATATAAATATCCCAGCCCATGTCGTTTTCGTGTGGAATGATCATCTGATCCTCGCAGTTGACAACGTTCGGGTGGCCGCGCAGAGCGCCGAGCAGACGATACTCGTTGCTGATCTCCTCGACTTTTTCGCGGAGCTTTGCGCGCATGGCAAACTCGCTCATGCTCTCGAGCATCTCGTCATACTCTTTCTGCGAGCCCGGAACGCTTATGACCTTGAGCGCACAGTGAAAGTCGCCGCCGTATTCATCTTTTTTCTTCAGCTCGTATACCTTGCCGGAGCTGCCGCTGCCGATGCAGCGCACTATCTCCCAGCCGGGCAGCGAAGTTTGCAAATTTTCCATATCATGCATCCCTGATATTCTAAATTAATTACATTTAAATATAATATATTCTCCGCACGTTGTCAAATTACTCTATGGATTTCAGCGCGCCGGCCATATCGATATTGTCTATCCTGCGGCGCATGATGGCGTTTACTATCATGGCGAACACAAAGGTTATGACGATAGAAACGGCAAAGCTCAAAAAGCTTATGTGCGGCTTGAAATACATCATATCGACCTTTATCGCATTCATGACAAAGGCGTGCAGCGCAACGCCGAGACCAAGGCCGAACACCGCTCCGGCTCCCGTAAGAATAAGATTTTCACGGAAAACGTAGTGTGCCGCCTCATTTGGGTAAAAGCCCAGCACCTTGAGCGTCGCTATCTCGCGTATGCGCTCGGATATGTTGATATTCGTCAGGTTATAAAGCACTATAAACGCCAGAAGTCCGGCGCAGAGGATGATCGCCGCAACGACAACGAGCAGGCCGTCCATCATGCTGCTCATGCGCGCCTTGGTGTCAACGCTCAGCATCACGCCGCGAACGCCGTCCACATCATGGGTAAGAGCCTCGGCGCAGCGGTTTACATCAGCCCCGTCGGGTGCGTTTGCAAGCGCGGACTTATACTCCGGCACTTCGCCGAGCTGCTCCTCACAGGTTTCAGGCGAGATGAAAACAAAGCTGTCAACATAATTATCAAAAAGGGCGCTGACCGTAACTGTAAGCTCCTTTTTTTCGGAGGTCGTCAGTTTTATCTCATCGCCGACTTCAATTCCGCCGAGTTGCCGGGCAAGGTTATAGTTAATTGCCGCTTCGCCCCTGCCGGGATAGTCGATGGGTTCTCCGTCATAGCTAAGGTCAATGTACTTGCAAAGCTTCTTGCCGTCGGTCACGGTGAGCGTTGCACTTTTTATGGCATCGCTGCCGGACACCTCCGCAAGGCCACGATAGAGAAACACTGCATCCTTTATATCGTCTCCTGCGTCACGGAAGAATATCTCCTGCTCTTCCTCATTCATGTCATACGCCATCGTGATCTCATAATCATAGAGGATTATATCGTCATACTGCCGCGTCACGACGTTCTGGATCGTATCATTAAGGCCAAGCGCCGTCAGAACAAGCGCCGTGCAGCCGCCGATGCCCAGAAGCATCATGAATATGCGCTTTTTATAGCGCATGATATTGCGCGCCGATACTTTCTGCATGAAGCTCATATCGTTCCACACCGTGGGTATACGCTCGAGCAGAATGCGCTTTCCGGCCTCGGGCGCTTTCGGGCGGATGAGATCCGCCGGAGCGCACTTAAGCTCCTTTGCGCAGCAGTACCATGTAACAAGCAGCGTTACCAAAAGGTTTGCGGCCGTTATTCCAAGCGCCAACGGCCAGTTCATTGTGAACGTAAGTCCGGAAAGATTGTATATCAGCCCGTATCCGAACCAGACTATCGCAGGGAACGCAAAGCTTCCTGCCGCAATGCCGAAAATACTGCCCAACACGGTTGCGCTGCCGGAATAGAACATATACTTCCCAATTATTGCGCCCGAAGAATAGCCCAGCGCCTTCATAATGCCTATCTGAGTACGCTGGTCGGCTATCATTCGCGTCATCGTCGTAAGGCACACGAGCGCCGCGACGAGGAAAAAGAACACCGGGAACACGGACGCCACGCTCTGGACAACGTTTGTGTCGCTTTCAAAGCAGACATATCCCGCGTTTGTATCGCGGTCGAGCACATACGTATCGGCGTGGTTTATATTTTTTATCTGCTTTTCGGCAGAATCAAGCTCTGCTGCGCCCTTATCAAGCTCTGCCTTTGCCGTATCAAGCTGAGCCTTGCCGGAGGCAAGCTCCTTTTCCGCCTCGGCAAAGCCGCGCTCGGCCTCCGCCTTGCCCTGCTCATACTGCTTTTTTGCCGCCTCAAGCTGTGCGCCGCCGCTGCTTATCATCTCGCGCGCAGCATCAAGCTCCGCCTGTCCGGACTCTATCTGGGCATAGCCTGCGTCAAGCTGAGCCTTTGCATCCTCAAGCTGCTTGCGATACGGCTCAAGCTCGGCATCGACCTCGGCACGCTTTTGACGGTGGACCTCAAGGCGCTCGTTATAGCGCTCGATATCCGCATTATCACGGCTGATGCGGTCGTTTGCAGTTTTGATCTTCCACTCTATGAGCCTTGCCTTTAAGCTATCACCGTTTGCCTGAGCTTCGGCAAGCTGCGCATTGAGGCTTTCGATCTCGGCATTCTGCGCAGCAATATCGTTCTGTTTATCGCTTATGCGGTTTTCGTAATAAGCTATCTGCTCATCCACCGCGCCGTAGGCGAGCTTTGCCTTGGCATTGAACTGTTGCAGGCCTCTCTCGTATTCGGCCTGCCCCTTGTCAAGCTCCGCCTTTGCCGCGTCAAGCTCTGCCTGCTTTTGATCGATAACGGATGAGTTACCCATCATGCTTTCTGCGTTCTCGATCTCCTTGCGTGCCTGTTCAAGCTGAGCCTCGGTGTCGCTCTTTTTCTGCACATACTCTGCGTAGCCGGCATCATACTCAGCCTTGGCTGCATCGTACTGCGTCTTTCCGTCCTCATACTGCTTTTTTGCATCATCAAGCTGCGACATTGCGTCGTCAATAATAGCGTCACGCCGTATCACGGCGCGCTCGGACATGAATTTTTCAAGCCCGTCAACATATTTTTTCGTGCTTTGCTCGTACTCATCGGAGTAAACATAGCCCTCGGACTCGACGCAGACATAGATATCCGTGTAGTAATCCGTCGAAAAGCCGTCCGCCGGGATATAGATATAGCCCTTCACGCTTCCGTTTCCGAGCGTGCTCGAGCCGCGCTCCATATTGATATACAAAACGCTGTCTGTAAGCCCGACGATCGTATACTCGTCATACGCAAAGGTATCAAAGGTCTGCTCGCTGTTATCCTTTGAGAGCTTTATCGTGCTTCCGATATCCTTTTCCGAATACATGTTTGGGTCTGCAAGGCACTCATTTGCCTTCTCGGGCATGCGGCCGGACTTGAGGTCTATGAGATTCACCTTTTCGGGTATGCTCTGCGCCATCATTATGAGGTTATCCTCGTCGGCGGTATTAAACAGGAAATCCGCCCCGACAGCGCCCTCGGCAAGCTTCACCCCGTCAAGCTTCTTGACTTCGGCAATATCTTCGTCGGTAAGTCCGAGAGTTGAGACAAGTCGGAAATCATAAAAATTCGTCTTATTAGTGTAATTATTATACGTTTCGAGAAAATCCGGGCGCGACAGGCGCAGACCGACAAACAGACCTGCCCCCAACGCTATTATCGCGAATATCGCAAGATAGCGTCCGAGGCTGCTGCTGATCTCTCGTTTTGTGAGCTTAATGATGGATTTGTTCATCGCTTTACCACTCTATGTCTTCAATGGGGGTCGGGTGCGCGTTCAGGCTTACGTCGGTGACTACGCCGCTTTTCACGGAAACCACCCTGTCCGCCATTGCGGTGAGCGCCTGGTTGTGGGTTATGATAACAACGGTCATGCCGTTTTTGCGGCTGCAATCCTGCAAAAGCTGGAGCACCGCCTTGCCGGTGTTATAGTCAAGCGCGCCGGTCGGCTCGTCGCAGAGCATTAGCTTCGGATTTTTCGCCAGAGCACGGGCTATCGCAACGCGCTGCTGCTCACCGCCGGAAAGCTGAGCCGGGAAATTCTGCGCCCTGTCGTGCAGGCCGACAAGGTCTATGACCTCCGCAGCGTCCATTGGGTTTTTGCATATCTGCGCGGCAAGCTCAATGTTTTCAATGGCTGTGAGGTTCTGAACAAGGTTATAAAACTGGAACACAAAGCCCACATCATAACGGCGATAGGTCGTAAGTTCGTTTGCGTTATACGAGGATATTTCTTTCCCATCGAGCACAACGCGGCCGGATGTAAGGCTGTCCATACCGCCGAGGATATTCAGAAGCGTAGTTTTTCCTGCGCCCGATGCGCCGACAATAACGCATATTTCGCCCTTTTCGATCTCAAAAGTCGCATCCTTGAGTGCTTCGATGCTCACCTCGCCCATGTGATATGTCTTTTTAACTTTTTCAAATTCAACGTACGCCATAGCCTGCCTGCCTTAAATATATTTATTAGATATATTATACTAAACGTCTATACTCTTTGCAACAAAAAACCGTGGTCTCCCACGGTTTTTTAACATATTATTCAACGATTTTATATAAGACTGAGCACCTTGCATGCCTGCTCGCGCGTTGCAAACGATTTCGGATAATAGCTGAAGCTTCCGTCGGCGTTCTGCTTTCCGCATATTATGCCTGCGCGCTGGAGCGCCGTGACATAATCGACTGCGTACTTTGATATCTGCGCACTGTCGGCAAAGGCAGCGGCCGGTGCATCGTCGGACAGCTTTATGCCGGCATAGTCGGCATAGCGGCAGATTATGGCCGCCATCTGCTCGCGAGTTATGTTGTCATTCGGCTTGAAGGTTGCCGAATCAATGCCGAGTACGATGCCGTTATTTGCAGCCCACTCGACATACGGCGCAAAAACGCTCTTATCGCTGACATCTGTGAAGCGGCACTTTGCGTAAGCGCTCGTATCCACGCCGTCAAGGCAGGCGAGCATTTTCACAAACTCTGCGCGCGTAACGTTGCCGGTCGGGTCAAATATGCTGTCCGAGCGGCCGTTTACGACACCAAGCTGATACATCTTGAGGATGTAATCATACGACCAGCGATCCTTCGCAACATCAGTGAATGACATCGTCTTGCCGATAGGTTCTTCGGCCGGAGTGCTGCTGCCATAGGTACTCGTAACCCTGCTTATAAGCTCCATGTACAGATGCCGGGTATTTGAAACGGTGTTTGAAAGAATGCCGCCGATGATGCTAAGATGATCATACGGCTGAGTCGGGAAGACATTCCATATACCCTTCGCATAGCTTTCCTTGTTGTATCCGTCGCAGACAACAAAGCCCTGACTTCCGTCGGACTTTTCGCACTTGAGCTTGCTGTTTACAGGATACAGGCCGGACACGACGTTTACCATGCCGTCGTTCGGCAGCCACGTTCTGTCGATATAAACGCCGCCGGCAGTGTATTTGTCATAATACTTACCAATCATCGCGGCAAAGGGCTTAAGCAGCGCAAACACGGATGAGTCGGGCACTTCGTTTCCGCTCACGCTGCTCGGGTGCGTTGCGTCGCCGCAGACGGAGAAGTAATAAACATTGTTCTGCATCTCTATCCCGTCGTTTATCTTCAGCGCATTGTCTATGGTGAGGTCGTATATTGCATTGTCATTATGACTCATGAAGTTGCTGCTGTTGAGGACTCGGATGAGATACTGCATATCAGTCTCGCTGTCCTTGCGGTAGATCCCGAAATGCTCAAGCTGGAGATCGTACACTCCCTTGAGATTGGTAAGACCGAGGGCTGCACCGAAATTATAGATTGCATCGGTGAACACCTTGGTCGAAACATCGCAAGTTTCGATAAACGTGGTTCCGTTGTGCGGCGCAGCAACCGCCGTGAGCGAATACACCCAGTCGCCCTTGCGGCCCTCAAACAGCGGAGATACCTTTGTGCCTGCCGCCTTTGCGGCCGCGACCTCTTCCGCGCTGCCGTTTGCAAGCAGCTCGAGGAACAGGCGCGTCGTCGCGCCGCCGAAGCTGTGTCCGATAAGGTTAATCTTCTTCTGCGCGCTCCAGCCCTCAAAAAGCGGCTTTTAGTAGGTTATGCCGTAGCGATCGTGACCCTTGGCCGCCGAGTGCGCAGCGCCGTAGTCAACCGTTCCGCCGACAAGCTGCGCATAAAGCTCGCACGCTCTGTCCCAAGCGCCGGAGAGAGGTCCGACCTGAGCGGCATAGCTCTCGTAGCCCTTTGAGTTCAGATACTTCATGAGATTGCCCGTTGTCATGCCCCAATACGGCATGATCGGATCGAGCATCGATCTTTCGCCCCAGCCCATAAGTCCGTGGACAAAAACGAACGGATAGTCATCCTCCGGGTTCCCCTCGGCCGATGCCGCTGCCGGCAACAGGCTGCAAAGCAGCAACACCGCAAGCAGCAGACTCAGAAGCTTTTTTGACTTTTTCATTTTTCTCCCCCTTGCAAATTATTTTCCCGTTAAGTATACAAAAAGTCTATTCTTATATTACCATATTATGAGTTGCCGGTCAACTGTTTGCCTGCATTATTAGCGGCGCAGTATTTTTGCTTGCATATTTTCTCCCGTTGGTGTAAAATAATCTCCGCACCACGATAATTGCGGATGTCGTCTAATGGCAGGGCCCCAGCTTCCCAAGCTGGCGACGCGGGTTCGATTCCCGTCATCCGCTCCACAAAAAACGTAGGAAATTCAATGCTTTGCGGATTTTCGCGGAGCGCCGAAAAACCAGATCAAGCCAATTAGGTGCAACATTTTGCAGCCCTGTCTGTCCCTGATTAACATCAAAGAGCCGAACTGAATAAGGAGAAACCGCCCAAGAGGTCGTCCCTCTCAGGCGGTTTTTTTATGCTGTCAGCTCCAACGCGGTATGCTTTTTGAGGCGTACCATGGTTGGGTCGTTTTTTATTGAGATAGTTTTCGGCACTGAAAAAGGGTGGCAAAAATGCCGCCCTTTAGTCTTTCTCCGATCATCTGCTTGTGATATGCAATTCGCTTTTAAGCGCCGCTTGCAGGACGGCGGAAAAATTCACGCCAGCCCGCTCCGCTTCAAAGTTAAGCCATGAAGGAATGGTACAATTCTTCTTCACGACGCGCATATCGTTCTTTCTGCGGTACTCCGCGAAATCAACGTCAACCAGCGAAACGATCGCGCCGGACGGTGCTTCGGCTTGCGCTTTTGCAATGCTTGACGCTTCCAGCAACGCTTCGCCGTCATCCTGCATATCAATTCCCATAAGTCCGATCGCGTCGCGCGCCATCTCGATCGCTTCCGGAATGTCCTTGCCCTGAGTATTGATATTGAAATCGGGGATAAATACCACGATAAACTCTTTTCCCTGCGTCATAATGATAGGATACGCGTTTTTCATTTTGATTACCTCCTTGAAATGCGCTGATATATTCTATTGTCTATTGTCACCAAGGGCGGTGGGCTTATTTCAGCCCACGCCGCTTGATGATGGCTTTTGTTTTCATCGGCTGCCCTCCTTGCGGCTTATATTATACGCATTCAATGCGCATTTGTAAATGGGCTCCAGAGGAAAATTATGCGTATAACTAATACAGTAAAATCCCGAAGTTGTTGAAACTTCGGGATTTTCTTTGTCTATCAATGATTTGCGGCGATCTATTCTTTTCCGGGGATGGTGAAAATGCCGGATTCGACAAGCTCCTTGAGGCCCTTATGCGACTCATACATGACGAGAAGCCGGCTCTCGATCACCGCCCACTTTTCCTCGATCTCGGCATCGGCAGCCGCCAAACGCTTGCTCGCAACATTCTCTGCCTCGGCTATTATCTGCTCTGCCTGCTTCTGAACATCGGAAAAAGCAGCCTCGGCCTGCTCATCGCGCTTTTTCATGTTCTCAAGATATGTATCGACCGTGAGCTGCGCCGCTTCAAACAAACCGCTGACCTTTGCGGCAGCCTCGGCAAGATTGCCGCTCTCGCTTACCTTGATCTCATATCCGTCGAGCTTCGCCTGAAGCTCCGCTACCTGAGATTTAAGCTTTTCTATCTCCTGCTCCTGATCGTGCATTACCATTATCATTTCGTTCTTTGAAAGATTCATCGATTCGTTTCTCATCGGCCCGCTCCTTAGCTGCAAAATGTCATTAATATAATAACATCCCAAGCATCACATTTCAACACAAATGTATCAAAAAGGCGCGGCTAAAAGCCGCGCCTTAAACCATGCTTTATTTTGCCGTGATCCCTTTGCTGAACGCGCGGAACATGAATGCCGCGACTTCGCAGCGGGTGCAGGTCGTGCCGGGCGCAAACTGCGTTGCCGTTTTGCCGGTGGTAACGCCGTTTTCAACGGCCCAGAGAACCGCTTTGTAGTAAAATGCGTTTGCATTCACATCGTTGAAGCTGCAGCTCATATTCTTGGGTGCAGGCTCGCCGGCATAGCGCCAGAGGAAGGTGACAAACTGGGCGCGCGTAACGGTTGCGTTCGGCGAGAAGTGCGTAGCGTCCGTGCCCTTGGTTATGCCGTTTTCAACAGCCCAGAGGATCGCGTCATAGCAGTACGCGTAGGAATTGTTCTTCGGAACATCCGAAAACTGCTTTACGCTGCCGCTCGGCTCGGGTCTGCCGGCTGCGCGCCAGAGGAAGGTCACGACCTGTGCACGTGTGCACGATGCTTTGGGTGCAAAGTGGCTTTCATCCTTGCCGTTAGTTACCTGCGGCGTGTTGTAGTATGCCCACATAACGGCGCTGTAGAACCAGTCGGTGCCGTTTACATCATAAAACGGATTTGAAAAGCGCATATTGCACTTTTCGCACACGCCGTACTTGATAATATGTCCGGTTTTTACGGTCTCGTTATCCGTATAGCTGTCCTTGCAGCCGGAGCAGGTGTGCTTGGTGTAGCCGTTCTGGGTGCAGGTCGGTGCGGTCACGACTGCGTCATATCTGTGAGCGCCAAGCTCACCGTAGGCATCGCCGCATTCGTCGCAGACGGCCTTTTCGGTGCAGGTGGCCGTGCCGCCGGTGTGGGCGGTCTTGCGGCTGAGCTCATACCACTTCTCGTTTATCTCAAATCCAGCCGAGTTCAGCTCGTCTCTGAGATCCTCCAGTGTCTTTCCGCAGCGCTGGCAGCCGAGCCAATGATATGTATCGTCGCTGCAATGGTCAATATCCTTGATCTTTATCATTCCGATGATATGATCGAGGTCAAACGTGCCGTCGCGGATCATCTGGACGATCTGCGGCGTGCTAAGGCCGATGGTCTTGGCAAGCAGCTTCAGATTATCCTGGCTTATTTTTCCGACCAGATCGGTGCCGGGGTGCAGATCGTGGCCGGTGCATTTATCGACGAGGTCATCCTTTGTGATGAGTATGCTTGCGCGCTCATCCTTGTACATATTGCCGCACTTTTTGCAGCGATAGTAATCTATCGTGCCGTCCTCGGTGCAGGTCTTGGGCGTGCCCTTGACAAGCTCGATATCCTTGCAGCCGCCTGCGCACTGGGCAGAATAATACTCGCCCGTCTCGATCAGCTTGCCGCAGTCTTTGCAGTATTTATCTCCGGTGTAGCCCTGCTTTGTTTCGGTTGCCTTTACTTCATTTTTGATCTCGAAATTCACATGGGTGTTGGGGTCAAGCTCGCCGTAGCTTGCGCCGCACTTAGCGCACTTGGCCTGAGCCTTGCAGCTGGCCGTACCGCCGCTGTGGGAGCTTGTGCCCGTGGTCGTACCGCAAACTCTGCACTTCTGATAGTGCACGCCTGCGACCTCGTCGGCCACCCAGTAATAATCATGGTCATTTTTCGGCGTGGAGACCTTGGCCGATGTCGTTTTGACCGTTCCGGCAGCGTCGGAATAGTAATTACCGCAGCCGGAACAACGCCAATACTCTATGTTGCCCTTCTCGGTGCAGGTCGCTGCCTTTGAGGGGAAGTGCTCAAGATCGGTGTGCTTGGTTTTGTCTTTTTTGCCGGTTTCAAAATCCTTGAGTTTTGCCGTTTTCGTGCCTTCGGCATCAGCAAAAATCTGTCCGCATTTGCTGCACTGCCAATACTGCGAATGTGCTTTCGCCGTGCAGTTTGCCTCTGCTGCATCAACTATCTCGATTTTGTGCTCGCATGTCGTGGGCTCGGTGCTCGGCGTCGGGGTCGGCGTGGGTGTAGGTGTCGGAGTCGGCTCAACGCTCGGGCTGGGGCTCGGCGTGGGATCGGGGTCCACCGTGCCGCCGGTGACTGTGAGGGTCACGGTGTTGCTGAGAGCCAGGTCTTTGGGAACATTAACTGTAATCCCCAAAATTGTTTTTGTCTCATTATAATAGTACACAGCGCAGCGGATTTTCATATCATGCTCGGCATCAAGAGTCAGCTTTTGGCCTTCGCCGAGCTTTGCGGCCTTAATTTCATCTATTGTGTTCTTAATATTAGAAAGGTCTATGTCATCTGCATTGACTTTATCTGCATCAAACCACAGATACTCAAGCTTTGTGCTGTTCGGATTTGTGGCAGCGATCTCAAATGTAACCGTCTCGCCGACTGCTGCACTTTTATCAGACGGCTGCTTTGTTATAGTGGTATTACCTGCCGCAAACGCGCTCATAGGCACGAGCGAAACGAGCATCAGAGCTACCATCAGCAAACTGATAATGCGTTTTTTCATTATGTTCCTCCTAAGTTTTGATTTCTCCACCGTGCCGCCTATGCGGCTGTATACACAGTAATTATACTATTTTGTCAGTTTAATGGCAAGTAATTCATTTCCGTTATTTTCAACAGTAATGCACGGCCGATTTGGTATAGTTTGACCTCTGCATAAGCTCCGCGTCCCCGTCATATATATTGACTATGTGAGTTTGGGGAGTGGTGCATGTGTACACTAATATTGAAGAGCGCGCCTGCGATCTTGCCGAGTACATAATCGAAAACAAGGCAACGGTGAGAGCCGCCGCAAAGCAGTTTAACATCTCAAAAAGCACCGTACACAAGGATCTCACCGAGAGGCTGAAAACGGTTAGCCCGGCACTGTATCATCAGGTGCGCGAGCTGCTTGATATCAATAAGGCCGAGCGGCATATCCGCGGCGGCATGGCCACACGCAGAAAATATAAGGGCGCAGATGCGTAGAAATTGCAGGCAGGCATAAAATGCAACTGACATTTTATTGCTAAGCTCGCCGCGCATTTATATCCAGCTTTAAACAATCCTCGAAGAGGCTGCTGTCTCAATCGGGGATTGTTCTTTTTTCTCCTCCGATTGACTTATTTGCCGGCAGGAAATATAATGTTAATTAAACAACAAAAAGGAGAAGACACTATGAACATTTTATCGCTGCTCAACAGTGCACCTATGTACGCCATATGCGGCGGCATTATCGCATTCGTAGCCGTTGTGTGCGCCGTGTTTATGGTTCGCGCCTACCGCGCCGGACTTGCCATGGGCATCGACCGCGTTAAACTCAAGCGTGCGATCACCTCGAGCGCAACATTTTCGCTTCTGCCCAGCGTGGGCATTCTTCTGGGCGTTATCGCCCTGTCGGGCAGCCTCGGCACTCCATGGCCGTGGCTGAGGCTTTCGGTCATCGGCGCGCTGCACTATGAAACGCAGGTGGCTCAGGCTGCGGCCGAGCAGGTCGGCATGTCCTCCCTCTCAGCTGCCGAAATGACCCCATCCGGCTTTGCGACTATCGCACTGCTGATGAGCGTATGCATCATGTGGGGTATGGTGCTTTCGATTTTCTTCAACAAACGCTATCTCGGCAAGCTCGGCGGCGGCAGAAAAGGCTCGGGCGGCACAGGCTTTGGCGACACCGCAATGACCGCGATGTTTATCGGTCTTGTGTCGGCATACATCGGCAGCTACATAGGCGGCTTTGTCTCCGGCGGCGGTCTGTTTTCGTTCTCGGGCAGCTTTATGCCGCTGATAGTGGTGGTCGTATCCGGCCTTGTGATGGCAGGATTTATATACCTTGCCGAGAAAAAGGAGCTTGCCTGGGTCGAAAGCTTCTCGATCGCCGGAAGCATGCTTATCGGCATGGCCGCGGCGGTCGTGGTCAAGCTGTTTATGTAAGGAGGCGCACAATGAACAACAATTATTTTGAAAGCTACAATAAGCGCACGCACGTTATCGGCCGCATAAGCTCGGCAATAGTGCTCGTCATGCTTGTAGGTGCTCCGTTTCTCATCGGCAAGGTGCTCGGTGCGATGCCCGATATCGGCGCTGCCGGAAAGGCGTTTTTGTCCGTCGGCCTTGTGTGGACGGTCAGCAGCGTGGTCGAATTTCTTGTTTACACCCCGATGCTCGGCGCAGGCGGCGGCTATCTTGCATTCATAACGGGCAACCTCATCAACATGAAGATCCCCTGCGCGGTGAACGCGCGCGACATAGTCGGCGCAAAGACCGGCACGCCCGAAAACGAGATCGTGTCCACCCTGTCGATCGCCACCTCGTCGCTGGTTACGATAATCGTGCTGGCGCTCGGCGTTGCGCTGCTCGTTCCGCTTCAGCCGGTGCTGCAAAGCCCGACCCTTCAGCCGGCGTTTGAAAACGTCGTGCCTGCGCTGTTCGGAGCAATGGCATATAAATATTTCCGCGGCAACATGAAGATCGCCGCAGCGCCGCTTATCGTTATGAGCATTCTGTTTATCCTCGTGCCCTCGCTCACGGGCTCGACGAGCTTTATGATAATCCCTGCCGGTGCGCTCGCCATCGGCATAGCATATAAATTTTACAGGAAAGCCGGTGCTTGATAATGAAAAAATCACTGTTTTTGATCCCGGCCGCGGCGGCGCTTTCGCTGCCTGCCGCAGCAGTTGTGCGGACGGTTTTGACGCCGAACAAGTGCTCGGACTACGCAGCGCCCGAAGCCGGCGACTACGCCCTTGAGCTTGCGCGCAAGCTATCGGAGATGGTGCGGTACGAGACGGTATCGCACGCGAATGTTGACGAGGCCGAGAAATTTCTCGGCTTCCACAAGGTGCTCGAAAGGCTGTTTCCGCTCGTGCATGAAAAGCTTGAAAAGACCGTCATTGACGGAAATCTGCTGTTCAAATGGCAGGGCACGGGCGACGGCATGCCGATATTGCTCATGAGCCATCAGGACGTAGTCCCTGCCGAGGGAAAATGGGAGCACGAGCCGTTTTCCGGCGATATCGCCGACGGCAAGGTCTGGGGGCGCGGAACTTCCGACACCAAGGCCTCGGTCATGGCATTTTTCCAAGCGGTCGAGGAGCTTCTGAAGGAGGGCTACACGCCCAAGTGCGACGTATATCTCGCCTCGTCCTGCACGGAGGAGTGGGCCGGCGACGGTGCACCGAAAATCGTAAAAGAGCTTCAGCGTCGCGGCGTTGAGCTGTTCCTCGTCTGCGACGAGGGCGGCGGCATAATCTCCGAGCCGATCGGCGGCGTTAAGGGCAATTTTGCCATGGTCGGCGTTTTTGAAAAAGGCAAGGGCGACGTTAAGTTCACCGCGCGCTCATCCGGCGGCCATGCAAGCGCTCCGGCAAAAAACACGCCTATAGCACGGCTTGCCGCATTCGTTAACGACGTCGAGACGCACAACTATTTCCGCCGCGAATTTCCGCCCGAGGTCGCCGCGATGTTCAAAAGCCTCGCGCCGTATGCAGCGTTTCCGCTGAAGCTCGTCATGGGCAACCTGTGGCTGTTTGCGCCGGTGCTCAAGCCCGTTCTCGGCAGGATCAGCGCGCAGGCCGGAGCAATGCTGCAGACGACCATCGCGTTCACGATGCAGTCCGGCTCCGACGCATGCAACGTTCTTCCGCAGGAAGCGACGGTCAGCGCGAACATGCGCTTCATTCCGCATCAGGGCGAAAAGGAAAGCCTTGAGATCATCCGCAAGATCGCGGAAAAGCACGGACTTGAGACCGAGGTCATCCACTCGAACGACTACACCCCGGCAGTCGATATAAACGGAGCTGCGTTCCGCCAGGTTGAGGCCGTCATAAACGAGACCTTCCCCGGACTTCCGGTCAGCCCCTACGTCATGACCGGTGCTACCGACGCGCAGTTTTATCAGCCGGTGTGCAAAAGCTGCATCCGCTTTGCGCCTGTGATCTATGGTCCCGAGCAGATGAAGGGCATGCACGGTCTGAATGAAAACATTGAATACAACTGCCTGCCCGGTGCCGTGAGCTTTTACAAAAATCTCATCCGCGCGCAGGAGACTCGCTAACGAAAACGAAAAAAGACCGCCGATGGCCGGGTGGTCGTAAAACAGTAAATCCTCCGTATGGTTCAGATCATACGGAGGATTTGTTTAAGCTGACGAGAGCCGAACCCATATCGCCTGTCGGCGCGCCCTTCCGGCTATTTCCGCCTTTTTTTGCCTTGATGGGCGCCAGCCCACCTGCACCAAAGAAAGCCGAAAATATCTCGAAAAGCACAGCCGACAGGTGCTCGCAGTTTTGCCGGAGCAGATTTTTGCTCAGGCAAGGCAAAGCACGAAGAGAATACTGTCGTATTGTCAAGAGCTTTAACGCGGCATGAGTGAAAATCTGCCCGTCAAAACCGATACGTGTTCGACTCTCGTCAGCTTAAGGCATTTTACCATGCTATTTAATCATAATTCGGAGCATTTGTAAACACAATATTCTCAACTCGCTCGTTAAATTCATGATAATTGCACAGATTTATGTTCTGTTATACTCTTTTCATGCCTTCTATCGCCTGTTATTGCACAAATATTCATGCATTGCATTCCCATTTGGAATATCGACATAAAGCTTGCGTTTAGTTTTAATTTTGACACTGTATTGCTAAAAACGCCTGCAAATGATATAGTTACACTTTGTAGATCACTACTATAACAAATATTTATTTGCTGCGGCAGCCAGCCGCGGGAAAGGACGGAAAAATGAAAAATAGCGAAAAGACTATGGACAAGATCGTTGCCCTGTGCAAAAACCGCGGCTATGTGTATCCCGGAAGCGAGATATACGGCGGCCTTGCAAACTCCTGGGACTACGGCCCTCTCGGCGTTGAGTTCAAAAACAACGTCAAAAAAGCATGGCTTAAAAAGTTCGTGCAGGAAAGCCCCTACAACGTCGGCCTCGACGCTGCGATCATCATGAATCCGCAGACCTGGATCACCACCGGCCACGTTTCAAGCTTCTCTGACCCTCTGCTCGACTGCCGCTCCTGCAAAGCACGCCACCGCGCCGACAAGCTCATCGGCGAAGAGCACCACGAGGTAAACGTTGACGCGATGACTTTCGACGAGATGGACGAGTTCATAGCCTCGCACGAGGATATCATCTGCCCCGTCTGCGGAAAGCATGATTTCACCCCAATCCGCAAGTTCAACCTCATGTTCAAGACCGCCATCGGCGTTACCGAGGACTCCAGCTCCACCTGCTATCTGCGTCCCGAGACCGCTCAGGGCATTTTCGTTAACTTCGCAAATATCCAGCGCACCACGCGCAAAAAGCTGCCATTCGGCGTATGCCAGGTCGGCAAGGCCTTCCGCAATGAGATCACCCCGGGCAACTTCATCTTCCGCATCCGCGAGTTCGAGCAGATGGAATGCGAGTTCTTCTGCAAACCCGGCACCGACCTTGAGTGGTTCGCTTACTGGAAAGACTTCTGCAAAAACTGGCTGCTGTCGCTCGGCATAAGCGAGGAAAACCTGCGTCTGCGCTTGCGTTCTATTCGCGCGCTACCACCGATATCGAATATGCCTTTCCGTTCACCGACTGGGGCGAGCTGTGGGGCATTGCAGACCGCACCGATTACGACCTCGGCCGTCATCAGGAGGCTTCCGGCAAGGATCTTACCTATTTCGATCAGGACACCAACGAGCACTACATCCCCTACGTCATCGAGCCGTCCCTCGGCTGCGACCGCGTTGCTCTTGCATTTCTGTGCGAGGCATACGACGAGGAGGTCGTAGGCAAGGATAAGAAGGGCAACGATGATATCCGCACCGTTCTGCATCTGCACCCGGCACTGGCTCCGTACAAGTGCGCGATCCTGCCGCTGAGCAAGAAGGAGATACTCACCGGACCGGCAATGGAGCTTTACAACGAGCTGAGCAAGGATTTCATGGTCGATTACGACGAGACCGGCTCCATCGGCAAGCGCTATCGCCGCGAGGACGAGATCGGAACGCCTTACTGCATCACCTTTGACTTCAACACCGTCGGCACCGAGACCGACGAGGCCGATCACTGCGTCACCATCCGCGAGCGCGACAGCATGGAGCAGGTCCGTATCCCCATCAGCGAAGTTAAAGACTACATTGCCGAAAGGATCAAATTCTGAGGCTCAAGTCATGACCGGCACTAAAGAAAGAAGCTTCCTGTTCGGCACAGACGCAGCGGCCTGTGCCGAACCCGGCAAGCGCTTCGGTTTTTATCTGTGGAATTTCGGCATTCTGCTCCTGTCGGCAGCCGGGCTGTGCTTTCTGTCGCTGCTTCTCGGGATCGGAACGGGAGGACGTGTGCTGCTGATCGATTATCTTCGGCATCCATTGATATTCTTTTTGAATTTCCTGCCGATCTTGCTGTTCGAGCTTTTGATGTTCTGTCTTATAAACCGCACATGGGCCGCATTTTTGACGACCGCTGCCGTGTTTATCACAGCCTCTGTGGGAAACTATTTCAAGCTCATGTTTCGCGATGATCCGTTCATGTTTTCGGACATATCTGCTATACACACAGCGCTGGGAGTTTCCTCGGGATACAACATTACGCTCACAAGGCGCATAGCGATTTGCCTTGCATGCATCGTGATCGGAACGCTGTTTATGTACTTTTTCGTTCGCGGACGTGCAAAAGGCTCTTTCCGCATCGCCGCCGCAATAGTCATTGCAGCATCCGTATGGCCGCTGTGGACATTCGTTTACTCAAGCGCGGATATATACAATGTAAAGACCGAGAACTTTGACCACGTGAGCCGCTGGGAAGCCACCGATGTTTTCACCTCAAAGGGCTTTGTGTACCCGTTTATACACAGCATATCTGCCGCGATAGACACTCCGCCCGACGGATATGACGAAAATCTTGCGGAAAACGAGCTTTCTGCATATTCCGATTCGGACATTCCCGAAAGCAAGAAAGTCAATATACTTACCATTCAGCTTGAAGCCTTTGCGGATCTTACGACCGTTGGAATGCAGGGCATTGACGGCATCTATGCCGATTATCACACGCTTGAGGCCGAGAGCTACACCGGAAACCTCATAACAAATGTTTTCGGCGGAGGAACTATAAACACCGAGCGCTGCTTTCTTACAGGATATACTCAGCTTAAAGATTACCGCCGCAATGTAAACTCTTACGTATGGTATCTGCGCGAGCAGGGCTACACTGCAAACGGAAGCCATCCGTGCCTGCGCACCTTCTATAATCGCTACAATGTCAACCGTTATCTCGGCTTTGAGGATTATCTGTTCACCGAAAGATATTACGAGAAATACGGCTATCCTGTCACTTATGACGAGGAATTTTTCCCGGATATGCTGAAGTTTTTCAAAGACGACGTTGCCGACGGCAAAAACGTGTTTTCATTTAATGTAACCTATCAGGGGCACGGCCCGTACAGCACCGACAGGCTCGACTGGGGCGATCCGGTTTGGGACGGCGACGTTTCCGAGTACAGCTACTATGTCATAAACAACTATCTCGGCTCTGTAAAAGACACTATCGAAAGGCTGTGCGAGCTCAAAACCGAGCTTGAAGCTATGGATGAACCGGTCGTTTTGGTAGTCTACGGTGATCACAAGCCATGGCTGGGCGATAACAGCGTAACATACGATGAGCTTGGCATAAATCTTGACCGCTCGACGACCGAGGGATTTAAGAACTATTATTCGACTCGTTACCTCATCTGGGCAAACGATGCCGCCAAAGAAGCCTGCGATAATGACTTCACCGGCTCCGGACCGGATATCAGTCCGTGTTATCTCATGAATGTGCTGTTTTCTCAGCTCGGCTGGGACGGTACCGCTTACATGAAATTCATGAACGATGCACTGAGCTCTCTTCCGGTCATAAACACATCCGGCTTCTACCTTGTTGACGGCGAGGTCACCGACTCCATAAGCGGCAGTCTTCTCGATCAGAAGCAGACGATCGACGCGGTGCAGTATTACATGAGACGGAATTTTAAGTTTTCGGAGGCAGAATCATGACAGCAGGACAGAGCTTTGTAAAAGCCATCAAACCCTTCGGCTGCGTACTATTCCTCATTCTGTTCGCCGTATTCATGGTGTTCTGCTTCACGAGCAAAGCTCCGCTGGGCGATAAATATACCTGTCCGCAGACAACGGAATATTACTCCGAGCACCTCGACGAGTTTGAGCAGGAGCTTGAAACAAATCTTCTTCCGCTTGTTGACGGCATTGAGGACTGCCGCCGGAACGGAGACAAAATAACGATCGTCATCGCTCCCGAGAGCTTCGACGCATCGTCGCAGATAATCTATCACTATTATGGCAAAACTTTATTTGACATACAAAAATCAGAGAAATGAGTGATCAAAATGAAAGACGGATTTATTAAAGTTGCTGCCGCATCTCCGATGATCAAGGTCGCCGACGCCGATTATAACGCCGGTAAGGTCATCGAGTGCATGAAAAAAGCGGCCGACAAGGGCGTTAAGGTTCTCGTTTTCCCCGAGCTTACGCTGACCGGCTGCTCCTGCTATGACCTTGTAGGTCACAGCGTCATTCTCCGCGGCGCAGAAAGAGCGCTTGAAAGAGTCATCGAGGCCAGCGCCGGAAACGATATGCTCGTTATCGTCGGTCTGCCTTATGCTCCGCGCGGAGGCGCGCTGTACAGCGTTGCGGCCGTCATCTCCGACGGCGAGCTTCTCGGCCTTGTTCCCCGCTCCGAAACCGACGGCACCCTGTTTGCCGCGGCCGATGACGAGGGCGGCGAGGAAACCGTTTGCGGCAAGTTCGACGCGTTCTTTGATACCGAGCTGCTGTTTACAAGCGATGTGCTGCCTGGCCTTTCAGTCGCGGTAGAGCTGGGTGCCGACGCGGACGCCATAGACGCTCCGGCTGCGCGCCACGCTCTGGCCGGTGCAACCGTTATCGCCTCACTCGCATCCTTCCCGGCCACCGTCACCTCTACCATTGAGGCTACCGAGTCTGTCAAGTACCGCTCCAAGCACCTCAAATGCGGCATTATTCTCGCCGCGCCCGGCAAGGGTGAGAGCACGACCGACAATGTCTACTCCGGGCTGTGCATGGTCGCCGAAAACGGCGAGGTGCTTGCCTCCGACGAGTGCGAGGACTGCTTCGTGGTTTCCGAGATCGACGTTGAGTATCTTGAAAATCTCCGCCGCAAGAGCGGAAAATACGGCAGAAGCCAGTATAAATACAGCCACTCCGAGCTTTACTGGGGCGAGGAGGTCTGCGAAACCGAGCTTACGCGCACTTATCGCAAGCTGCCGCATCTGCCCGAGTTTGAAAAGGACATGGGCAACTACTGCCGCCGCATGATCGACATTCAGGTGTCCGGCCTTGTAAAGCGCATGACCTACGCCGGTCTTGACCACTGCGTGGTCGGCATCTCCGGCGGCGTTGACTCGACCCTGACCGTTATGGTCTGCGCCGAAGCCGTCAAGCGCATGGGCCTGCCCTCGACAAACGTCGTTGCCTGCACCCTGCCCTGCTTCGGAACTTCGTCACGCACAAAGTCCAACGCCATCATCGTTGCCGAGCAGGTCGGCGCGGAGGTTCGCGTGATCGACATCGGCGAGAGCGTCTACAAGCACTTTGACGACATCGGACATATGCTCATCGACAGAAACGACGACACCATCAATCTCTGTGAGATGAAATACAC
>OLVZ01001030.1_pt1 | contig 25250 bp, 20 predicted proteins | sample 1673341 | NCBI WGS metagenome assembly OLVZ01 (sample SAMEA3178944, study PRJEB25190) | human gut metagenome | biome: human gut; feature: human-associated habitat; material: faeces | place: Austria | collected 2013 | reverse complement strand
AGATACGCCTTCGGCCATCACGCCGCTGGTGTGGTATGCATCGGCATCGACCATCTTACCGTCTTTCCAGACGGTAGTGTTACCGAAATTGACTTCGGTTTTGCCTGCGTTATTTCCGGCTTTGCCGCCAAAGCCGAACAGGCGTGAGCAGGTTGCACTATCAGCATCTACACCTGTCACATTATTCGCGCCAGATATGTTAAGAATGTACTTATAATTACCCATATTGCTGTCATTAATGTTTAAAACCGGCTTTAAGCTTTTTCCGGTATTGATGACAGTACAGCCATTAAAGTTGACTGTGATATCCTGCTTACCTGCTCCAGCATCAGTGTATACATTGATAACCTTGCCGGAAGAGTTGAACGTGCAGTTATTAAATGTCATTGTAGGAGAGCTGTATGTCCAAATAGCATAATCTCCGCTGGGGCAATTGAACGTAGTGTTAGTGAACGTTGCGGAGGTATAGCCCCAGTAGAAGGTCTTGCCGTTAATAACGCAGTTCTCAACGACGGTATTATCAGCACGAATAAAACCAAGATAGTTAACGTTCCCTGAGCGCAGCGTCATATTTTTAAAAGTAACAGTTTTTGCACCGTCAAAACTATAGTCACCATTATACTCTGTACCATATTTAGACGGATCTGGCACTTCTGCACCAATATTCCACGCAGTTTCATCAGCACCCAAGCCGACAAACGTCAGCGATTTACCCTTGGTATGGCCATCACTTTTAACACCATAGAGTGTATAATTGCCCTCGCCGAGCTGGATGGTATCTCCATCTGCCGCCTCGCTGACAGCTTTTGCCACTGTTTTATAAGCCTGAGTCATGGCTGATCCATTATTCAAATCATCGCCATTTTTGGCATCAACATAAATTGTTTTTGCCGGTGCCGGCGCTGCCTCGTCCGCGAGCGCGGAAAACGGCAGGAGCGTGAAAATCATGCAGATGCACATAAGAAGCGCAAGTCCGCGTTTTCTTACATTCATTGTTTTTCCTCCTTAAATAAATCAATTTCATTTACCCGCGGCAGCTTACATTTTTGTTATTAGATGCCATGGGCACACTTTCCTGTGTGACTTTATTGTACTAAACAATTATGAGAAATGCAATGGCAAATTGATGTTTTTTTACGATTTTTTTCGTTCATCGTCCATACATATTGTATAGTATTGTCGTTTTTCGGCGCAAAATATACGGTTTGAGCCGTTTTGTACAGTAAGGTGTCTTGTCATAATGGCGTGAAAATATCCGCACTGCGGCGCAGTGCGGATTTGGAAAATGTTATGTTGACTTGGTTTTAGTAGATAGCTGACAGCTGATAGCGGCGACCCCTCAGCCGGCTGCGCCGACAGCTCCCCTTGACAGGTGAGCCAATGCGGTGAACGGTGATGAGATGTGGTTCTTTTCGCCTCCCCTGCCAAGGGGAGGTGGGGCAAGACGCGCAGCGGATGCCTCGGTGGGGTCTTAGTGGCGGATTCACATTGTGCCGATACGGTAGGTGCGGTGGCTCGACCGGTGGGTGCCGACGAAACCGATACATATTGTAACAAAGTAGCGCCTACGGCGCGGATTTATTTACACCTCATCTGCCGCAAGCGGCATCTTCCCCTCAAGCTCCGCAAGGGGAAGACAAATGGGGTGCAGACAAAGTTTTGCACTAATATAGCACAATCTAATGTATGGCGAAACGTTACGGTTTCCACCGGCGTTCCGAACCGGGCAGCCAGAGATACATATATCCGTAGGTGCGGCGAATCGCCACTAAAAAAGTCCGTTCCCTACAAGCGGCCGGTGGCCGCAGCGGATAGCTGATAGCTGATAGTTAATAGGTTTTAATTCAACCCCTCGTCGGCAAAGCCGACTGCTCCCCTTGACAGGGGGAGCCAATTAGGGGTGCGGCGCACAAAAAAGCTGCCTCGCACTTATGCAGTGCGGCGCACAAAAAAGCTGCCTCGCACTTATGCAGTGCGAGGCAGCTATGGTTTTTTATGCAGTTTCCGGTCGGGATGCCGGAAATATCCGTATCGGCAGGGGCGGCAGCGCGCCTCTAAAAATTCGCCATTGAAAAACGGGAGATCATGCAGGTAAATTCTGCGCGAGTTGCGCTGCCGGTCGGGTCGAGGATGCCGCCGGTACGGCCGTTTATGATGCCGTTTACGTTCGCCCAGCGCATGGCCGGGACAGCATAGGCGCTTACCGACGATGCGTCGCGGAAGCTGTCGGCATATGACAGGGGCGCTTTGAGCGTACCGCCGGATACAACCTTGTCGGCATAGCGGAACAGGAACGCCGCGAGCTGCTCGCGAGTTACGGTCGCAGAGCCTGCAAAGCGAGAGTCGGTGAAGCCGTTGGCTACTCCTGCGTTATACGCCCATGTGATCGCGTCGCGGCTCCACGCTGCGGTGTTGTCGGCAAAGGGGCATTTCATGCCCTTGACCGAGGGCGAGCCTGCCATGCGGTAGAGCACCGTCACGACCTGCGCACGCGTTACGATGGCGTTCGGCGAGAAGGTGTTTGCCGTCGTGCCGTTGACAAGGCCGTTTTCGTAGGCGTAGACAAGCTCGGGGCGGTACCACGCATTATCGGGAACGTCGGTAAACGGCAGCGGCTCGTACAGCTCGCCAGACTGCTTCGAGGTCATGTAGTCTGACGGGATGCTCAGCATCCAGGACATGCCCAGCTCGCCGTAGTGCGCGCTCATGATGCCGACGATGTTATAAAGAAGCGTGGCGGTCTCGTCCGGGCAGGCCGAGACGAGCTTCATGAGCATCTTGACCAGCGGCCTCACCATCTCTTTGACCTGCTGGGCGTTATACTCGGTGATGCCGGCTGCGCGCATGGTGTCGAGCAGGATATCCGCAACGACAGTCACGGCGCTGTCCTCGCCCTTCATCAGCGAGGATATGAGCTTTGCCATGTTCTCCCTCGCGTTTTCCGCGAGGCTCTGCTTGACGGTCTCCCACTGGTCGGGATAGGTTCCGATCAGCGGCAGGACAAGCTCCTGAATATCGTCCTGCGCGGCATAGACCTCGGCACGGGTGGTGAACACCTTGGTGAAAAGCTTCTCGACAAATTTATCGAGAAACTCGCCCTGAGTCATAACATCGCCGCGGATGCTGGAGATGATCTTGTCGGCAGTCGCGCCGGGGGTAACGGTGACGTATTTGAAGTCGTCGATGCGGTATTTGCCGGCGTTTTCAAAGGTTGAGAACACCTTGAGCATGCTATCCTTGAGCTGCGAATAGTTTGAGTCGAGCTTTGCCGACGGCATGACGTGGTCAACGCCGTAGCGCGCAAAGCCCATGCACTCGGGCGCTACGCGAACGACGAGGTCGTTGTAGTTAATGACGTTGTGGATGTTCTCGTATATTCTGCCGCTGACTTTGGATGCATCGGCTCCCATGGGTGCCTCGAAGGTGTAGATGTACATATTCTTCGGAGAGAGGGTGACGTTTTTGCCGACGGAAGCGCCGGAGAGATACATGTCGTCAAGTGCACCTCCGAGCAGGTTTGCACCTGCCGCTCCGCGGCTGTAGCCGGTGCACCAGAGCTTGATCTTGCCGCTTATCTCGCTGTGCTTGGCAAGGTAAGTCTGTATAAACGCAAGCGCCTTTTCGCGGCAGATGGCAAAGCCGGTGTGCTCGCCCTCGAGGCCGACATTCAGGTCCCCTGCCCACTCGGCATAGTAGCCGCAGCCGCGCAGGCCAACGGCAATGACAGTGTACTTCTCGCCGTTTACGCGGATCTCTTTGTTTGCGATACCAACGCCGAAGGTGTTGCGGCCGGGGCGCGTGGTGAAGTCGGCATTCGCCTCGAAGTCCTCAAAACCGATCTGATCGAAGAAATTCTCGAGGTTTGCCGGGCCTTCTTTGTACCGCTCGGGGTCGGCGACGTTTCCGGCGGCAAGGCACATTGCCATGGTAACCGCGGCGAGATCCTGCCTGTACTTATACGCAGTTTCGGTAAAGTAACCGTCACTGTAGGTAAACGGACACGGGTGATCCGTCTCCATGTCATCATGTCCCGCATTGAACATGATGGTGCCTGTGATGGTATCGTAGCCGTTATCCGCCGCAAACACCGACATTGGCGCTATTGAGACGAGCAGCACGAGTACCAGCACGATGCTGAGTGCTCTTTTCATTTTTCTTCCTCCATTTTATATTTTTCTTCCTCTTTTTCTACAATTGCAAACATAAGCGTCAAAAGTCCCGCCTCCGGGAACGGGCAGAATATGCCGGGGTTCGTCATACTCATTAAGCCTATGCCTATGTAAGACAGCGCAAAAACGGCAATGCGCTTGCGTTTTCGCCCTATCCACAGCATTTTGAGCCGTGAAAACAGCATCCATCCATAGGCCGCAACGCCTACGAGTCCCATCGAGCTTATGACCTGGATAACGGCATTATGATAGAACATAAGACTTCCGGGAACGTATGCCTTAAATATACCTACATCCTTCATGTTGGCTATGCCGATGCCGAATATCGGGTGAGCCAGGAAGTTTTCCACGCCGAGCTTTATGAACTCAAGGCGCGTTTTGTCTCCGACGGCGGCGTTTTCAATGCGCGCGGCGTAAAGCTGCGGCAGAAGCGCGATCGCAAGCACGGCAATCACTACAATAGACACACCGAAAAGCCAATTGTAAAACCGGCGGTGCTTTTTGTTTTTAATATAAATGTATGCAAGGCACACAAGGAGCAGAAACGAGCCGAACAGAAGTCCGCTGCGCGAGCCGGTCATTATCATTGCAATGTACATAAGCACCGTGCCGATAAGATACAGATTGCTGCGGCGGACAAGGATGCATATCATGGGTATGACCATGAGGAAAACGCTTGTGACAAAGTTGCGCTGCTTGAAAAACAGCACTCCGCCTTTCTCTATAAATTTATCCAGGTTCTGAATATAAAATCCAAGGACCACGACAACGAACAAAAGTCCTCCGGTGTACAGGATTCGGGCAACGCGCTCGACGCGGTCATAGCTGCACTCATTCTCGAGCCGCGATCGGAAGATCAGATAGAGCACAAACTGACCGAGGCCGAGACCGAGAGTGTAGTAAAGCCCAATAGGCTCAAAGTAATCATCTGCGGATATTACTCCGACACCTCCGATGATAAGCGCCGCCGAAACGGCAATATAGGGATATGTGAGCTTGCCGAAAACGATTTTTCGGCGGTAATAAATAAGGTTAAACAAAAGCGCGAGGGCAAACGGCACTATCGCGTACCACATGTACTGCGTAAGCACGGAAAAATCCTTGTAGTACGACACTGAAGTCAGAAGTGTGAACATGACGGTCGGAATGATGGACAGAAGATCATCTGAGAATATCATGAATACGACACACAGGAACACATAAAAATACATGCACTCAAGCGCCGCATCGCAGAACACTGCGATAAATTCCGTCAACAGCAGAAACGGCAGATAATACTTGCTGTTCCAGACCGCTTCGGCCGCAGTCTGCCCTTTTTTGAATAGTGTTTTAAGCATGGATACCTCGCTGGTTTTCAAATATGCCGGCAAGCTTTGCGTAAAGCTCATCCGGCTTTACGGGCTTTATGATATAGCCCGAGAAATCGCTCAAAGCTCCGCCCTGCTCGTTTATAAACGCATCGGCCGTCATCGCGAGCACCGGCACCGTCGGCCCGTATCGCTTGCCGGAGGCACGGATGCGCGAGACAGCCTCGATGCCGTTCATCTCCGGCATCTGGATGTCCATAAGGATGCAGTCGTAATAATAATCGGGCTTTGAGGCAAAAAGCTCTGTCGCTTCCCTGCCGTTTTCGGCGCAATCGACGACGGCTCCGTGCCGCTCGAGCAGGCGGCAGGTGATGGTTGTGTTGATGGCAACGTCATCTACGACCATTATCCTGCGTCCGCTTATCGCAGAGCAGTTAACCGCCTCGGTTTTCTTGACCGCGGCTTTGCCGAGCGAATACGGGATATCGACATAAAACGTCGTGCCCTCGCCGAGTCTGCTGCGAACGGATATGCTGCCGCCCTGGAGATCGATCATGCTCTTGCATATTGCCATTCCGAGGCCGCTTCCGGCCGCCCGGCCGCCGTTTTCGCTCATTTCCTGCGTGTACGGCTCGAACAGATGGCCAATAAACTCCTCGCTTATGCCGACTCCTGTGTCGGCAACCTCAAGATGCAGGATAGACGATTTTTCATTCATCTGCTTCTGCGAGGCAAAAATCGTTACTCTGCCGCCGGATCTTGTGAATTTATTTGCGTTAGACAAAAGGTTGTTTAGAATTTTCCTGAGCGATATCTCGTCGCCGATAACATCGGGACTTGTCACGGCGTCGGAATTTATAGTAAGCCTTATGCCCTTTGTGCTCATCGTTGCACCGAACACGGAATAGACCTCGTCGAGCACCGACGAGATGTTGAACGGCTTTGCATTTATCTCGTACTTGCTGCTTTCGATCTTGCTCATGTCCATGATATTGTTCAGCAGGCTGAGAAGATACTGGGACGACTGGTCGATCTGGTTGAGATAGTCGCGCAGCTCATCATCACGTCCCTCGCCGACCATCTCGCGTGCAAGGTATGTAAGCCCGGCTATGGAGTTCATGGGCGTGCGTATCTCATGCGACATGTGCGACAAAAACTCGCCCTTTGCACGGCTGGAGTCCTGCGCAAGCTCAACGGAATTGCGCAGAAGAAGCTGAGCGTCGATATCACTTGTTATGTCCGTTGCAACGCAGACATAGTGCGACTTCACGCCGCCCGTTACTATCGGAGAAAACGCGCACCTGAGCGTAATATCCCTGCCGTCGCCGGTCTTGAACGGTATATCGACCGTGCATCCGCCGCTGCCGTCGGATTCGGAAAGGGTCTTTATGACCTTATCCGCGGTTTCTTCATCAACGTTTTCTCTGAGCGTGCGTATAGCGGAGCGCCCCGTAAAATAGCTTGCAGGGAGTCCGAGCACCTTTTCGGTGTTTGCGCTGACAAAGCAATATTTGCTCTCGCCCTTGGGCTTTATTAAAATGACGTTCGGGATAAACGCCGTCATGCTTGAGAAAAGATGCTCGCGCTCGGCCACCTGCTTATACAATGCCGCGTTTTTGATGGCGATAGACGCTATTGCAGAAACCGTGCTCAAAAACGAAAAATCCGAATAGGTGTAGCCCACGCCCTTTTCCTTATCCGCAAGCAGCAGAAGTCCGACAACGCTGCCGCCGTCCTTGAGGGCGCAGATGCAGGATATGCCGTAGCTTGCAAAAAGCTCGCGCTCGGTGCCCCACATTGATTTATACAGGGGATCGGTTTCAAATTCCTTTATTACGATGTGGTTTTTGCCCGTGTCTTCGCCTTCAAAGTATTTTACGCACGGATGATCTGCGGCAATGGTAAACGCCGCAGGCTTAAGCGGCATTGCGCTGCACATAGGAACATACTTTCCGTTTTGCAGAAGGCATATGTAAAGCTGATTTACATGTATCTCATTTTTTATGACCTTGACAGTCTGGCGCAGAATGCTGTCAATATCCAGTGTTTTGGAAACACTGTCGCTGTACTGCTTTATGCGGCTGCCCTGCCGCTCTTCATCCGAGAAGATCGACGTGAGCAGCTTGCGGAATGCGGATATGGCGATAAACAATATGATAGCGAGGAACAGGAACGCTTCGATCTCGGGGTTTCCGAGGTGGCCGCCAATTTTTCTGAACAGCTCAACCGTTTTCTCGAAAAACAGCGCGGCAACGCCGACGCACATCGCAGCCGACACGAGCATGAGTATGCTGCTTGAAATGACCGGCTTTGTGTTAAACATTCTGCGCTTATACAGCGAGCGGATAAACAGCACGGCAAAGGCAAGACCGAACAGAGTGTCCCACGGGAAGGTATTGCCCGGGAGTATCTGCACGATATTGCCGATCGCCATGAGAAAGCAGCCTATGATAAGCTCGCTTACGCCCGGCGCTTTTTTGCCCTTAGTGTCAAGTATTCTGCGGAATAGCTTTATGATAGAGCCGACGATGAGCATGAAGAACACCGTCGGAATGCCGATCTTCCAGTCCATCGCGTAGGTGAACACGGCCATACCGTTTCCGTCAACTGACACCGTTGGCGGCGCAAGGAAGAATCCGGTTGCCGAAACTATGAGGATTATGACCGTGCCGGCAAACCACACAAGGCGCTCAAGCCCGTTTTTTACATTTGCGAACTGATAAACGTAGTTATACACCAGAAAGGCAATCGAAAACAGCGCGAGCAGCGAAACATAATACCAGAACTCGTAGCTCGGGAAAACGTGAAGGCGCATGAACACCGTTCCGCCCGTCCACAGCACAAGGTCGCCCAGCAGCACGAGCCATGCGCGCATTTCGCGGCTGCGTTCTGCCGCGCAGAATGCCACAAACATCAGCGCAAAGCACAAAAACGCCGCAATATTTATGTATATGTACGATACATTCATATATCTGCCTCCGTATGCTGCTTTGGCTTTATTCCGCCGAGCATGGCCTTGAGCCACAGTGGATCGGGGTTAATTCGGCTTATCCTTGTCCCCTGCTTTTGCTCAAAGCTTTCGATCGTTTTATATGGCAGTATGCTTATCTGAAGCGGCTCGATATTAAGGAGCTTTTTCAGATCCTTATAGTCGCTGTCAAAATACCTGAAATAGACCGAAAGATGCTCGGTGAGCACCTGCTTTGTGACAACGTCGTTTGCCCTCGCCTCCGGCGTTACCTCAAGATAAATGTGCAGAAACGGCGTGTTATCCCCGTCGTATTCCTTTGCCGCTATCCAGTCTCCTATGCCGAGCTTGGACATGCGTATTACCTCGGATATGGATTTTTCGGTTATGCGCGTAAAGCCGGCTATGTCTATGACCGTGGGTATGCGGTCAACATATGTAAAGCGCGGCACACCCGTCGCTTTGTCGATCTCCGTGCATCTGTACACGTCGCCGATGCGATAGCGCATGAACGCGCCGCCGTGCAGAACACTTATGACTATCTCGTACTTTGCGCCGGGGCTGACCTCGTCCATAAGGCAGGTCAGCGGCGTATAGGAAGGGTCTGAAAGATTTCGTAGCATCTCGCTTTCGGGGATAAACTCATAAAAGCAGGAATCGGGAAACAGCACCATACCGCGCTGCTCCCATGTATCGCAGCCGACGCAGGTCGATTCCGTGCCTGCCGCGACCTCAACAGGCGTTACGCCCCACGCGGCGGCAAGCTTATCCTTATAGCATTTACCGTCCGTTCCCGTGCAGGCAAAGCCCGTGATCTTAAAAAGATCGGCAGGCCTGATCTTTCTGTGCTCTTTGCGGCAATTATATTTTGCCTTTATGTATCGCGCGGCAATGACCGGGGATATCTGCACTCCCCCACCGCCGCCCGAGGATATCTGTTTGTCAAAATTTTCGGTTATGTAATTTGCAACGCTGCCCATGGCAAAGAAATAGTCAATGCCGCCGTTAAAGGCCATTTTGAAGCCCTTTTTCATTCTCTGACTGAAGCTGAGGTCGGAATACTCGTCGCTGTCGGGCAGCCACTCGAAGCGCATCTCCTCGTTCATAAGACTCGGTATAAGCCCCGTTTCATACGGAAGCGGCGCGCCGCCGTAGAGGAATCTATGCCCTGGTCGGATGTTGAAGTCGGCCTTTCCGTGGCCGGATACGAGCATCGCCATGGCCATGATATTGTGCTTATAAGAATCGAGCATGCTGCGCGTATACGGCGCTATTTTTATCGGGCGCAGTCCGCCCTCCCATGTGGTTTCTATCCAAATTACCGGCGCTTCGGGCAGCGTGTCCGGATCGCGGCGAAACAGCACATCGGCATAATCTTCATATCCGGTCAGCGGCATGCTGTGCAGAAACTCTTCTATGCTCTCGGGCGCGGAATTTTTGTATATGTGCCGGCCGAGGTCGGATGCGCACCAAGAGTTTATCTGCTCCTGCATGAGCCTGCGCTGGATATACATATAGTCTTTTATATTAAGCTCCAGATAGCCGCAGTATTCGTTCCATAACTGCTGCTTGCTGAACTTCCGCAGTTTCTGTTGAAATGTCATATCTTCATCCAAAAAACTATTTTTTAAAGATCTCTTTTATTCCGGCGGATGTGGGAATAAGAAACGGAACGCGTTTTTTATACTCAACGTATCCGCCGATGGAGCGTGGGAAAAACCACTTATCTTCTGCTGCCGCAAGAAGAAGATTGAGCGTGCTGTACAGCGCAGCATCCGGCCACGGGAGCTCAAAAGCATAGTGCAGCGAAACATAAAGTCCCGCAAAAAACAGCACTCCGGGATGGCGGCACAAAGCGTAAAAGCCCTTGTCATACACACGGCGTCCGCTATCCTGACGCACATATGCGTCCTTTACCGAAAACGAGCCGAAAAGCACATACAAAAGCACGAGCAGGAACGCTCCCGAAACGGCGCACCACGCGGCATCAACGCCTGAATAATCAAGCCTCAGCGCCGTTGCTGCCGCAAGCAGCACAAGCCCCGTGGGAAAGCACAGGCGCAATGCGCCTTTGTGCCACGCAGCGTCGTTAATATCTCCCAGCAGCATAAGCAAAAACGCCGCCGCTCCGATAAGCATTACAGGCATTCTATCATGCCAACAGCAACTGCATACTCACGCTCGACCTCGGCACGGTATTGCAGCGCTTTTTCCGCATCGCCGCTGCGCAGCGGCTCGGTTATGAGCTTCATTGCCTCAAATAGGCCTGTCATTCCGAGCATGCCGGAGCTGCCCTTGAGCGAATGCGCGGCGTGAAAACCCTCAAGTGCATCGTGCGCATCCAGCGCCGACATGAGCTTTAAAAAGCTTGAGTCTGCGGCAAACATGTCAAGCAGACTGTGCAGAAGCTCCTCGTCGCCTGCTACGCGCTCGATCGCGCCGGCATAGTCGTATCCGCGAGCGGCATATGCAAATCTAAGCTCAGCCATTTGCCGTCTCCTTATACTCAAATATCTCCGACGGGCGTCCGCCGGTCTTGCAGTCAAGTGTTATGTCAACCTCTCCGAGAGAGTGCATGTATTTAAGATATCTGCGCGAGGTGACCGTTGACAGGCCGAGTCCGTCGCTTATCTCGGTAAGCGGCATTTTTATGCCGACCCTTGCGCGCATGAAGCCGCGCACGGTTTCGAGCGTTGTTTTGTTTATCTTCCCCGGATTCGGCACGCCGGCGACAGTCTGCTGATCGGTGTTGTAGTTCCTGTGGGGGCAAAGCAGAATATCCACCTTATCCTGCGTCCAGACATGGGTGGTTTTTACAAGCTTCATGACCGTGTCAAAGCGCGCTATCGCCTTTTCAAGGCGCGCGGAGTTAAAGGGCTTTAGTATGTAGTCGCATATTCCGTAGCACATGGCAGAGCGGATGACCTGATACTCGTCGGCCGAGGTTATCATGATCACCTGAATGTCAATATTAAATTTCCGCAGCTCCGCAAGAAACTCGATGCCGTTCATGCCTGGCATGAAGTAGTCGAGCACTACAAGATCCGCACCATCCGGCTTCTGCCGCAGATACTCAAGCGCATCGCCGCATCGGCGAAAGTCTCCCTCGAGCTTGAGCTGGGTAAATTTACCGAGCTGCTTTTCGAGGATGGAGCAGACCATAAGGTCATCCTCAACAATAATAGTTTTATACACAAAAACACCTCTGTCCGATATACAGCCGCTCAGCAGCCGATTTGTTTATTATTAATTTAAATATATTTATTTTACCAACTTTTTTTATCCGGGTCAACACAAACAGGATAAATAGTTATTAAATATCGGCAGCGTGCATGCCGTTCCCGGCCTTTTCCACTTGCAAGCAAATGCATATCGTGATACAATTAGCAAAAATCCATCGGAGGCTATGCCATGACAAACGAAGAAAAGATCGATCTGAAAAAAGAGATCGAGGAGCAGGACGGCTATGAATACAGCGACGAGCTGTTTTTCACCGGCGAGGGCGATCTGCTTGACACTGCCGAGGGCAGAGCCAAGTTCTGCCGCATAAACGAGACGACGGTTTTCAGAAAGAAAGACCCCACCGTTTGGAACAACTATATCTGGGTGTTCAACAATCAGGGCGTCGGAATGACGATAAAGCGCCAGAGCCACGTTGATCCGCAGCTTATGGAGTGCATCGACTTTGACGCGGACGGAAATCCCATCGGCAAGGCTTACGAGCCGACATGATGTAAACAGCAAAAAATCAGCTTCACCGAAAAATCGGTGAAGCTGATCTCATATTTATGGGCTGTATCGTTCGCCGCGCCTGACCGACGCGGATTTTTTCTACGCGTTTTTCTTTCTTGCCGCCATTTTTGTAATAAAATATGCTATGCCGCTCAGAATAAACGCTGCGATCGCCGGGATGGAAACAACAGTAACGACAAACCATATGGGCAGCTCAAACGGGGTGAAAAATCCGCCGGCTCGTATAATCTCGGGAACAAACATCCACGCAAGGGTCAGAAGCTCAAAAGCAAGGAGCAGAACGAAATCGTATTTACCACCCAGTCTGTTCGCGGCAACAAGCACCACCGTCCCGAGGACCGGCAGCACGAAAAGATGCCAAATTCCAAAAAAAGATGTAGGCGGAAGCATTACCCCCCCCACCGAACTCTCGCGCCAAACAACTCACCCCACACAGACAGAAAAGAATAACGAATGCCCACCATGGGCGCTTTTTTCTGTTTTCCATAGAAAATACCTCCATTGTAATTAAAGTTAGGGCGTATTTGCTTGGGGAAAAAATGCAACAGCAATATTCTGTTGTAAATACAGTATCATATAGCAAATATTTCTGCAAGATATTTTTACAATTTTACGAAAGTGTATATTCACTCACTGCACAGTTCAATCGAAAAAACAGCTTCACCAAAAATTCAGTGAAGCTGTTTTTGTACGTTACTTATTCCACTCGGCGACCTGAGTGCGCAGCCAATTTGCCCACTCGTCGATGCCCTCGCCGGTTCTTGCGGAGATGGGGATGATGGTTATGTTAGGATTGAGCTTTTTGACATACTCTCTGCACTTATCAAGATCAAAGTCAAAGTACGGCATAACGTCGATCTTATTGATGAGGAGCACATCGCAGATCGAGAACATAAGCGGATATTTAAGGGGCTTATCGTGACCCTCGGGAACGGAGAGGATCATCGCGTTTTTGACGGCGCCCGTGTCAAACTCCGCCGGGCATACGAGGTTGCCGACGTTTTCGAGTATCGCAAAGTCAATGTTCTCGGTTCCGAGACCTTCAAGGCCCTGCTTGGTCATGCCGGCGTCCAGGTGGCACATGCCGCCGGTGTGCAGCTGGATGACCTTCGCACCGGTCTCGGCGATCGTGTGCGCGTCAACATCGGAGTCTATATCCGCTTCCATAACGCCGATGCGCATTTCGTCCTTCAAGGCCGCGATAGTTGCCTTGAGCGTGGTGGTCTTGCCCGAACCGGGGGACGACATGAGGTTGAGGAGGAATGTTTTTTCCTTTTTCAGCTCCTGTCTGAGCTTATCCGCTTCCCTGTCGTTATTTTCAAATACGCTTTTTTTGATCTCCAGTACTCTGAAGCCTTCCATAATTCATGCACCTCTGTATATTTTAGTTTAGTGAATTCATTATCGTATTTAGGACACTGTCGAAGTTTCTGCTGTTTACCGAATACTCTGCGCTGGCCGCTCTCGTAGTGCTGTCGCCCTTTTTGCGCATTGTTTCAACTGCATCCATAAGCTTATCATAAAGGGCAAAGCCCGAGGATGAGCTTTCTTTGCCTATGGCGGCAAGATAGCCCGAGTCGCCGACGAAGCTGCTGTTTACGCTCTGCGAGGTAAACCAGCGCAGGAACATAACGGCGGACTTTTCGTGCGTTTTATCCGATGCGAGTATCGTCATTCCCGTGACCTTCTGCGTATAGGCAGGCTTGCCGTCCTTCATATAAGGAAAGCTCACGAACTCATACTCGTCGCCGCTGAGCTTATCGGCATACTGCATGAGATCGGCCGAGGACACAACTGCTGCGGCAATTTCGCCGTCGGCAAGCTTTTTTGCCGCCTGTCCGCCGGACGAGGTAAAGCCGCGGTCGTAGGCCGTTTCGGCTAATATTTTATAGATGTATTTGCAGTTATCGCTGTCGGTGTCATGGGGGCTTACGCCGTCAAACCGCTCGCCGAGCTGCGCAACGGCATCGCGGAAAAACAGCGAATAATCCGATATCGTGAAAAAGCTCTTGGATGTGCGCTTATAATACTCATCTGCGACCGAACATAGCTTTTCAAAGCTCGATATCGCCTCGGAATCGGCAAACATATCGGTGTTTACTATAAAAACGTTCGTTTCGGCCGCTATGGGAACCGCGGAAAGCCCCTTTGATCCTTTTGCCGCCGTTGTCATGCTCTTATCATACCCCGAGGTCTCCCAGCTTCCGAAATACTTATCCATATCCGCAAGCTTGCCCTCATCGTCAAGATACGCGGCAAAATCCGTATCACAGGCGAGGATATCCGGAAGCTCTCCCCCGTTTTCAATGGCAGAGCACACGCTTTCGTATAGCTGCGCCTGCGTATCGAAAGCCTTTGCGCTTATCGTTATGCCGCAGTCGGCTCCGTTTGTTTCGTTATACTCGCCGCACAGTGCGTTAAAGCCCGACCACATCGCGTCGTCGTTTACATACCACACGCTCAGCGTTTGAGGCTGATCAGGCTTAAACGGCGCATAGTGGGCAAAGTATATGTATATTGCGCCGCCGAGCAGCAGCACCGCTGCCGCCGCAAGCGCGATCTTATACTTCATTTTTGACATTATTTCGTTCCTTTTTGTCTGCCATATCGCGGACTTTTTTGATTTTACATAGCTTTTATATCACATTTTTTTGTCGTTTTCAACCGTATTGTGTCGTCCGGCATGCAAGATGCGTATATATTGTGGTCATAAAAGTAAAACATCAGGAGTTATTTCTCCTGATGTTTTCTGTGTATGTGGGCTTTAGTATGTGGTAAGGAATGATGTCAGGCGGCAGGTATGATCGCGGTCGCGATATGCTTTATGACTCTTCCTATCTCGCTTTGATTTATCCAATCGGTCACGGTGCTTTGGCCGATGCTGATTATAGCGCCGTGGTTTCCGATGTTCTTTGTAAGACTCTCGGCCAGAACCGCCCAGAGCTTTTTTCCGTCCTCAGAGCTGCTTTCGGCAATGCTGAACTCATAGCCGATGCGCTTGGCAACGTCGCCGGGACTGTAATACTCGCTGAGCTTATCGTAAAAATCGCTGATAGCGCTCGTGAAGCTTATAAGCTCATCGCAGTTAAGCTCGCCGAGATTGAGCTTTTCCTCGTACTCGGACGGAACAACACCCGCAACGGCGCCGATACGCTCAACGCCCTCGGGAAGTCCGACATACTCAAACAGCTGATTGAGAAGCTGAATATTATTCTCAACAAGCTTGTCAAAGCTGTAATCGCTGTGCTCGGCAACGAATTTGTTTATGATATCAACGCGGCCTTCGGATATGCCATACTTTTCGGCCGTTGCCTCTGCCGCATCGTCAAGGCTTACTATCTGACTGAGTATCGACAGGCCGTAATCAATGGCTTTGTCAATGCTTTCGACGGTTTCGACAGCGCCGGAGAGTATTTCCTTCGACATATCGTCATTCGGCGCGGCAACGCTTATGAGAATGGAGTTTTTGAGGTTAGTTATATACTCTTTTTCCTGAAGCGAGGTCACGATCTCGGAAACGGCGGTCTTATAGTCCTTGCCCTTAAGCTCAAGCCCCTCGAGCACGGGCTTTGAATCGTCATTTAGTCCTTCAACGGCAACAACGGTGTCGCGGTCGTTTACCTCAACGCTGATGCTCGGGTTAACGTCTATCATTATCACGCTGTTGCGCGCCATCTGAATGCTCTGAACGCTGCTTGTTAGCGTCATTTCGTCCTTTTCGACGTTTGCGCCGTCTGCCGCCATGACAGCCATTCCGAGCATGACTATCGCGAGGCTTGCCGCGATCGATGCAACGATGCTGCGCTTCCCAGAGCGCCGGCGCGCCGATCTGACGCTTTCGGTCATTATCTCTTCAATATATTCATCTTTCACGGAGCCCAGGTGTCTGAGCAAGTCATCGCTCTTCAAAGAGATATACCTTCTTTCATAAAATGTTTTTTCAGTCTGCCGCGCAGCCTGAAAAGCATTGTTGTTGTTTTAGAAACGGATATGTCATACCGTGCGGCAACATCCGCTATCGGCTCCATCATCCAGTATCGCCGCATGAAAACGCCGCGCTCTGTTGCGCTGAGCGTTTCAAGAAAGCCGTTGAGCGCATCGATTATCTCCGCCGAGTCCTGCCTGCGCTCAAGCTCGTCAACGCCGGAAACGCACTCGGCAAGCTCGTCAAGCAGCACCGGCACCTCGCCGTTTCCGCGTTTTGAGCTGTTTTTCTGCCGCAGCTTATCGAGCGCGATATTGCGCGTTATCTTGCCGACATAGGCCGAAAGCGAGCTTGGCTCGTTTGGCGGAATGCTGCCCCACACCCTCATATAGGCATCATTGACGCACTCCTCGCTGTCCTCAGCGTTTCCGAGTACGTTGAATGCCACGCGGTGACAATAGCGGCCGTATTTAATATCTATTTGTAGCAAGGCTTCTTCCGAACGATTCAGAAAAAGCTCAACAATACGCCGATCGTCCAAAATTATCTCCTATCTTCCAACTATAGAGACGGATTATTGGCTAAAGTATCACATTTTTTTGCGAAAATTACAAGAATAATTTTTCAATATATGCCGTTTTGCAGGATTTGCAACCATTTGTTGTTGTAGATGGCGCATTAATATGTTATATTAGGTATTAATTTTGAACATTTCATGAAAGAAGGTCCGTAACTTGAAAACAAGAGTTATTTCGGCAACGGTGCTGATAATACTGGTAGTTGCCTGCTTTGCATTGGGTCCCGTGACGAGGGCGCTGTTCCTTTTGGCTGCCATGATAATGGCCGTTTGGGAAACATGCCGCGCCATCGGATACAAAAACGTCGTATGCCAGCCGTGGATACTGTACGTCTACTGCGTTGCTACGGTCGCCGAGCTCTGGTTCAAGGCCGATGCCCTCGCATTCGAGATCACGTTCTTTCTCGCGGTATTTGCCGTCATGACGTCCGGCATCGTATCCAAGAAGGTACGCGGTGCGGGCGCTCTTGCAACGCTGGGCGTTCTGGCATACCCCATCGTCCCGTTTATCATCGTGTGCAAGCTCGCGCTTATGGACAGCAGCGTGTGGATCCCGGTGTTCGCTATCGCCTGCATATCCACTTGGGTGTGTGACAGCTTCGCGCTGTTCGGCGGCAAAAGATTCGGAAAGCATAAGCTTGCTCCCGAAGTCAGCCCCAACAAGACCGTCGAGGGCAGCGTCTGCGGTGCTATAAGCGCCGTAATTGCAGGAATTATACTTTTCTTCGTGCTCAAGCAGTGGTATTCTGTCAATTGCCTCGCCTGTGTGCTGACTGCGCTTGTCTGCTCAAGCTTCGGTCAGGTTGGTGACCTTGCCGCATCGCTCATAAAGCGCATGGCCGGGCTCAAGGACTACAGCAACCTCATCCCCGGTCACGGCGGCGTTATGGACAGAGTTGACAGCCTGCTGTTCTCTATTCCCTCGGCTTACTTCTGCCTTCTGATTGCAGGAATCATCTGATCTTAACGGAGTATTATTCTGATGAAAACCTTTTCCCAGCTGAAAAAACTTCTGCTTATTATAAATCCTGTTTCGGGCCGACGCACCTCCCTGCGCTTTCTGCCCGATATAATTAAAATCTTTTCCGAAAGCGACTACGCCGTGACGGTTTTCCCGACCGGCAAAAGCGGCGACGCAACGCAGTTTGCGCAGCTTTACGGCAGCGAGTTTGACCTCATCGTCTGCATAGGCGGCGACGGTACGCTCAACGAGGTCATAACCGGCATTATCCGCGGCGACTGCCGCACTCCGCTCGGCTATATTCCATCCGGCAGCACAAACGATTTTGCAGCCTGCCACGGCATATCCTCCGACATGCTCGAGGCCGCGCAGAACATAATTTCCGGAAAACCCAAGAAGATCGACATCGGCAAGTTCGGAGATCAGTATTTTTCCTATGTTGCAGCGTTCGGTGCGTTCTCCTGGCTGTCGTACACCACACCGCAAAACCTCAAAAACATGCTCGGACATTCGGCATATCTGCTCGACGCCGTGAAGGATCTGCCAAAGATCAAGGCTCATCATCTGAAGCTTGACGTGGGCGAATTCACATGTGAGGGTGATTATATTTTCGGCGCCGTATGCAATTCGACATCGGTCGCAGGAACCATCACGCTGCCAAAAACCGTTGTTGACACCGGCGACGGCAAGTTTGAGATTCTGCTCGTTCACGAGCCGAGGACGCTTATTGATTTCCAGAACATTTTGATCGGCGTTTTCACGCAGGATTATTCCTCGCCGTTTCTCGACTTTTTCCAGGCCGATTCCGTGAAGATAAGCTCGCCCGAGGGACTTGACTGGTCGCTCGACGGTGAGCTTGGCAAAGGCTCGGAAAAGCACGAAATTGCCAATCTTGCCGACAGGCTTACTTTAATATGCTGAAAAATTACCGTCCTTGTGGGCGGTAATTTCATGAGGTTCTATGAAAAAGATCTTCAACACTATAAACAAGTTCATGATCGAGATAAGCGAGGACAACATAAACGCTCACGCAGCCGCGAGCGCGTTTTACATGTTTTTGTCCCTCGTTCCTTTTGTCGCGCTGCTGACGGCCATCATTCCTTACACCGGTCTTTCACAGGAAACGCTTTTTAACGCCATTGAGCGCTATATGCCGGACGCATTGCAGGCAATAATCGAATCGGTCGTTACCGACATATACTTTGCGCCGGGCGCGGTTCTTCCGCTGTCGATACTGTTTACGATATGGCTTTCAAGCCGCGCATTTTTTACGCTGATAAGGGGCATTGAGGATATCTTCCACTCCCCCAAATATTCATCGTTTTTTAGGCGCACAATTATTGCATGCTTCTATACTGTCGGAACGATCGCCTTTGCCATAATCGTGCTGGCGCTGATGGTGTTCAGCAAGGAGATATATGATCTTATAAACACGCATCTTCCTGCCGTGTCGCCTGCGCTGTCGCTGCTGCTGGAGCTGCGATTTGTCGTTGCGTTTTTGATGCTGGCGATCGTTTTTCTCGCAATATATAAGGGTGTTCCGGGAGTTAAGATCAAGCTTCTTCACCTTATGCCCGGCGCTGCCGCGGCGGCAGGCGCGTGGCTTTTGTTCACATGGCTGTTTTCGCTTTTTATACGCTACGCAAACTACTCGACCTACGGAAGTCTTGCAACGATCGTGATCTCGCTTTTGTGGATGTACTGGTGCATGTACATAATTCTGCTCGGCGCTTCGATAAACCAGTTCATTCGTGAGGCTCATGAGGAGCAATTTTGATGCATTGTATACAAATTTTAAATGTTAATTTTATATACATTTACAATACATATATACTATGTTATAATCATCCCCGTTTGAATTTTTAGATCAAATACAGGTGATATGATGAACCAGAACAATTCGCTTGCCATGTTTGAAAACGAATCTATCGGCAAGCTGATGCTTAAGTTTTCTCTGCCGGCTATAGCGTCGATGGTCGTAAACTCTGTATACAACATAGTTGACCAGATATTCATCGGCCAGGGCGTCGGCATGTACGGCAACGCCGCAACAAACCTTACCTTCCCCCTTGTTACAATCGCAATGGCGATCGGCACGCTTATCGCCGACGGCTGCGTTGCGTATTTCAGCCTGAAGCTCGGGCAGAAAAACTATGACGAGGCCGCGCGCACGATGGGCAACGGCATTACGATATCGCTGCTGGCCGGTCTTTTCATAACGCTTTCGATGGAGCTTCTGCTCACGCCGGTGCTAAATCTCTGCGGCGGAACAAAGGTTGCGGAGGAAACGTTCAGATACGCGACGGAATACGCACGGATAACCCTCATCGGCATACCGTTTGTGTGCATAAGCATGACGGTAACCAGCATTATCCGAGCGCAGGGCAATCCGCGCTACGCCATGATATCGAACATATCCGGCTGTCTGCTGAACGTAGTGCTCGATGCATGGTTCGTGCTCGGTCTCGGCTGGGGCGTTGCAGGCGCCGCGTGGGCAACGATAATCGGCCAGATACTCAACTTTGTGCTCGCTGTTGCATACATACCCCGTCTCAAGGGCATCAAATTCAAGCGCGAATACGCCATTATCAGAAAAAACACTCTGTTTTCATTTCTGCCGCTTGGTATTTCGAGCTTTTTCACGCAGTTTGGCTCGACCATAGTAGTTATTTGCGTAAATAATCTAACCGTAAAATACGGCATACAAAGCATTTATGGTCCGGACATCCCTCTCGCCGCTTTCGGCATAGTAATGAAGGTCAACTCCATCATCATCAGCGTTATGGTCGGCCTCGGCATAGGCAGCCAGCCCATCGTCGGCTATAACTACGGCGCGAAAAACTTCCACCGCGTAAAGGCAACGTACCTGAGAACGATAATCGTCGGCCTTATCGTAGGCGTCATCGGCTGGGCTTGCTTCCAGTTCTGCACACAGGACATAATAAACATTTTCGGACAGGAGAACGAACTGTACAACGAGTTTGCCCTCAAGTGCTTCCACATCTTCCTCGGTGTTATCTTCCTCGTCGGCTTCCTCATCCCCTCGGGTATCTTCTTCCAGTCTATCGGCAAGCCGACCAAGGCAATGATCTGCACTCTGACAAGGCAGCTGCTTTACTTCCTGCCCTGTGCATACATTTTTTCGGGCATCATGGGCATTGACGGTCTGCTGTACGCAGGCCCCGTTGGCGATTGCCTTGCGGCCGTGACTGTCGCAATTCTCATAATCGGCGAGATGCGCATTATAAACCGCAGCATAAAAGAGCAGAACACTTGATAGAACACTTGATATGAAAAATGCTTTCCGAAAGGAAAGCATTTTTTGCACGGAAATGTTGACATATTTTACATGCGGATATATTATGTTCCCATGAAGATATTATTTGCAGCCATTTCAATAACCGCCGCAGCGGCTGCTGTTATGTTATTTGTGCTTGCAGCGATAAAGAGCCGGAAAGCGTACATTGGAAAAGCCGTTATATGCTGCTGCATATTTGCAGCGTCTGCTGTGGGCTTTACATTGTCATCCGATACTGTACGGGATGACAAGATAAGCGAAGTGCATGTCACCGTAAGCCCGGTGAATGGCACTGAGGCACCGGAACCAAGTATTGACCCAACGCTCGCTCCGTCGGCTCCTGCGCAGGCTCAGGGCGCTTATGAGGCAAGCAGTAGGTCGGATAAGTTTCATCTGCCGTCATGCTCGTCGGCATCGCGCATATCCGATGATAATCGCGTATGGTTTCAGACGCGCGACGAGGCAATTGCCTCCGGATATTCTCCGTGCGGAAAATGCAATCCATAATAAAAAAACAGCTCACCGAAACCGGTGAACTGCTTTTGCATCGCAAACAATGGATGTGTTTTCGTATTTTAGTTCAACATCCTCGGTACCCGATTTTTTCGTAGGGAGTCGGTATTCGCCACCCATTCTGCGCCACCACTCGCCAACCATAAGCTCCGTTAGTTTTGTGAAAAGTTTTTCACATTTTCCCATGCCAGAGTATAGATCAGGAATGAAACAGCTGATAATGACTTCGGAAAAGTCTTCATCCGTCAGAGCCTTAATCCGCTCTTTTTCTCTATCTACAACAGATTGTATATCAACTGGCGGGCGATCCTCATCTGGGTAAAGGTCGTCTACTATCCGCTTGAAATAAAAGACATTTTCTAATTTCATGTTTTTTTACTCCCTTTTTCTTTTTGTGCTTTTTTAATAATACTTTGCGCCAGTTCACAATACACTTCTTTAAGAGCCTCCGATTGCACGATATCCATGTCAGTCCCAAACTGGAACAGCCAGCCCCAGAAGGTCGGTGCGATCCGCACCGGCACGGTGGCCTCTATGGTGTGATCATCCACACGCGTCATCTTTGTGACTTCTCCGAACTTGTCCAGCACAGCCCCGATCAGCTTATCCGCAAAACGAAGGGTGATGGTTTCTTGCTGGCCGTTGAACATTTTGAATGCTTCCTCAGTGTACCGGGCGACCTTTCTGCGTAGGGAGCAGGCCTTGTCCGATATGGGATCGTCGATAATTTCGACGCTGTCAATCCTATCAACACGGTAATTTGCGGTTCCGTCGTGCTTTTCGCTATACACGATCAGGTAGTAGTTGTCTTCGTTGAAAACCAACGCCACCGGTTCCACAACGTAGCGGTGTCCCTCGCGCCGGTAAACCTTCTGCCCGTTTTCGTCAAGGTCGAAATAGCGGAAGATGATCTTCTTGTTTTGCTGGATTGCTTCCTCAATAAAACCGACCGTATAGAACACTGTTTCGTTCCGGTGCTTGCGGGTGTTGAACTTTACCAGATTGCCCTTGAGGATGGCTGCTCTGTGGCTGCCGCCCAAGGCAGCGATTTTGTCAACAAGCTCGTCGGTCTTCTTCTCAGTGATGAAGCTGGCTGCCTGTACAGCGTCAATCAGAATTTTGAGCTCCGGGACGCTGAAGCTCCTGTCGCAGACGTAGTATCCTTTTTCATGGCCGATTAGCCGTTCCATGATCTCGTAGCCTTGCTCGTTCAGGAGCTTGATGTCACGGATCAGCGACCGTGGGCTGCAGGACACGTTCATGGCCACCAGCCGGGCAGATAGCTCCACCTTGGTCATCGGGTGCTCTTCGTCAGTCTCTTGACTCAAAATCTCCATAATCTTCATAAGCTTGATTTTTTGGTTTTTTTCTTCCGCCATGGCTGGCCTCCATTAGCGATAGTTATACAAATAAAAGTATAGCACGGCGTTTGTCGAATTACAACATTTGGCCGCGCCAAATCTGCGTCGGTTAGCAAATTTTGCCCACGCTCAGGGCGTTTCATAGTTCAAATCCGCTCACTTCCTCGTAACCGATAAGTCTTTACGGAGCTAGAACTTACAAAAAGTACAGCGGATTTTTTAGCTATTTTTCGGCTCCGAAAATAAAAAATGGGCTTCGGCGCAGTCTCGTTGACCGCTCCGAAGCCCATTTTTGCTTGATTTACCGCGTTTTTTACCTGTTTTGTCCTGAAATGCGAAAAAACTGCACTCTTGTCGTGGTAGACAAAAGTGCAGTCTTTTATGGAGCAGGGTACAGGAGTCGAACCTTTTCTGGTTCAAATCCACCCACCGCTAACTTTTTCCGACTACTTTGCTCAGTTAATTTGAAGTAAAAGGTGCGCAGGATTTTTGGCCTGAAAACGTAAAAAACCGGCCCTGGTCTGGCTGTGATCGCCATTCCGAAGCCGGTTTTCTCTGGTTTTACAGTATTTTGGGCCATTTTTGCCCTAAAAACAAGAAAATTGCCTAATTTGTCTGGTAGACAAATCAGGCAATTACTTTGGCAGCGGATGAAGGATTCGAACCCTCGAAGCGCCTTCGGCACTTCGTGCGCTGATTTGATTTGTTTTGTTCGGGTTCTGGTGCCAAGCAGCTAATAAAAAAGCAACCCACCGACAATGGTGAGTTGCTTTGCTGTATTACTCCCAAAAGGTGTCTGGAAGTAGGTAAGTACAGCAAAATGATACGTCTGATAAAGTAGTTCAATTCAATTATAACACCGTTTTCGTGTTGAAAAGGCCCACAGGCAGAATTGTCTGTGGGTCAATCGTTTTTATGGTTTTCATTCCGTATACATGAACATTTCATCGTGCTCGATGACCTCGGCCTCATCCAAATAGAACATGGCGATATTCTTTCTCTGGATAATCGTTCCGGGCACTCTGTACGACGCATCCAGATCCCATGCGTAAAGGTCTGCAAGGATCCGGCACAGCCGCAGGCTGCAAACCTCCATGCTCTTGCTGCCGTTGTATACTCCCGGTGGGACACGATGCGAATAGAAATCTTTTTTCGGGTACGGTGCCATCACGAGAGTCTTTCCGTTTTCTTCTATCATGAAGCAGATGTATTTCGGCTGGCCTATTTTCCACAGTGCATCCACAAAGATATGCACCCGGTTCGCTCGTAGGTAAAATGACATGTAGGTATCATTCACTGTCTTTGATAAGGAATTCGTATGCGTCACCCATGACATCGGCAGAGTAATTGAGGTTGCCGACCTTCAGACTGTGCATATGTTCAACAAGCCTCTTAAGGCGATCGTCAGACAGCTTGGTTTTATCTGTCCAGTTTCTCTTATTGCTGCTCTTTCCGATGAAGAGCGCGTAGATGCAGAAATTGAGGCATTTTTGTCTGCTGTAGATTATACCGCACTTAAGCGAACACAAGAATTTATTGATGTTAAGGAACTGCTCAAACAGATTATGGAGTTAGTCGCTCAAGAACTATCCTCCAATTGGGACGATCCTCGATATTCAAGAGAAACTGCTGACGAATAAAAAAATAGCCGACCATCTGTTATTCCGTAGGTGGTCGGCTTATTTTTATCAGAGGTAACGAGAGCGGCAAGCCCTTCGGCCTGATGAAGGATGAGATATGCTCCCCCGGCGGCACCACCATCGCCGGTGTACGGGCGCTGGAGGAGGGCGGCCTGCGCGCCGCCGCCATGAACGCCGTCATCGCCGCCTACCGGCGGACGCTGGAGCTGAAGCAGTAAGCCCTTTTCCGCCCCCGTACAGGTGGAAGCACATAATAAATATCCCCCGGCATAGCCGGGGGTACAGCTTGTCAAAAAAGCCTCGAACCACTCGCCCAGCGAGTGGTTTTTGGGATACAAAAAAGGGCTGGCACGCGCTGTGCCAGTCCTTTTTGCACGGTAAAGAAAGGCCGGTGAATTTCGCCGGAGTCTACAGATGGAAGCACTTTTTCAGTGCCGTATACTCGCCCAGCACCAGCAGCGTCAGACTGCCGTCCAGCACCGTTTCCGGCGAGATGGTCACGTTGGTTTTGTCGCTTCGCTTCACGCCGAGGATGTTGACGCCGTACCTTTTGCGGACATCCAGTTCGCCGATGCTGTGCCCCTGCCAGCTGTCCGGCACAGCGACCTCGATGATGGCGTGCTTCTCGTCCAGCTCTATGTAGCTGAAGATATGGTTGGCGGTGTAGCGGATGGCCGCCCACTTCGCCAGCTGTTTTTCCGGGTATGTCACCGCGTCCGCGCCGTTGCGCAGCAGAAATTTTGCCTGCACGTCACGCTCCGCGCGGGACACCACATAC
>OLVZ01001029.1_pt1 | contig 25310 bp, 19 predicted proteins | sample 1673341 | NCBI WGS metagenome assembly OLVZ01 (sample SAMEA3178944, study PRJEB25190) | human gut metagenome | biome: human gut; feature: human-associated habitat; material: faeces | place: Austria | collected 2013 | reverse complement strand
CCGCACGTCTGGTTCTCCGCCAAGGTGCGTTCCAACACCGCCGACGCCATCACCGCCGCCTACCAGAAGGCCGACCCGAGCCACAAGGACGACTACGCCAAGCTCAACAAAGAATGGCACGCCAAGGAAGACCAGCTTGAGTCCAAGATCAAGGAGACTTCCGCCAAGACCGAGGGCCTGCCGTACGCCGCCACCGAATCCGTGGCCTGGTACCTGGCCGACGACCTCAAGATGACCGACGCCACTCCGAAGGGCTACGCCCAGGCCTCCGCCAACGAGAGCGAGCCGACCCCGGCCGACATCAAGGACTTCCAGGACACCCTGAAGGCCGGCTTCATCAAGATGTTCGTCTTCAACAGCCAGGAAGCAAACTCCACTACTGACCAGATCACCGGTGCCGCCAAGGACGCCAACGTGCCGATCGTGGAGCTCGCCGAGCAGATGCCGAAGCAGTACACCAACCTGCTCGACTGGATGAGCGCACTGGTCGACCAGTTCGCCGCCGCCGTGAAGTAATGCGGCAGTAGCCGTCAATCCGCAACAGCGATAAGGGGAATAATCAAGTCAGATAGCGAGGCGTTGTCTAGGGGAGAACAGAACACTTCGCTATCAGGGATAGGCTCCTTATATATCAGGGTGCTTCGGGGATGTCCCGAGGCACCCTTTGCGTTAGGGTGAATAGTTAGGAAACGGTAAGAAAAATAGTGGAACTATGGATTTTCCAAGGTTCAGCGGCAACAATATGCCCTTGAAAAGTCACATACGGAAACAGGCGAATGAGCGAGAACACTAGTAATACCACCACAGTGAAACCCCATTTCAAGCTTTGGGCCAAAAAGGTCGAAGCCAATGAAGTCACGCCCCAACACCCCCACAAGCCCTTCCCCGGCTGGGTGTATGGCGTGCTCTTCGTTATCTTCGACATCATTGTCGTGACGGCGCTTGAAGTGGGCGTTTCGTCCAGCTCCACCCGTGTGCAGCTGTCCAGTCCGACCGTCGGATTCGGCTTCGTGAGCAAGATGTGGACCGACGGCAATTTCGTATTCGTGCTCAACGTGATACTTGTCGCGTTGCTGTACCTCATGTTGCTGATGCTGTTCAACCGGTTCTGGACGGCAAGCATCGTGATTCTCGCGGTCGGAATCATCGTGGCCGCCATCGAACATTTCAAGGTCGAGATCCGTTACGAGGCCATTCTGCCCGCCGATCTAGGCTTCCTTGGCTCGAACACCGGCAACATGCTCACCTTCATTCCGGCCGGTGCGCATGTGACCATCCTCGTGGCACTCGGCGCGTTCGCCGTACTGCTCGCGCTGATTCTGGTGCTGCGTCATTTCGATGGGCGCAAAGGTCGCATGATTCGTACGGATAACCTGAGCCTGAACCTCACCTCCCGTCTGATTCTTCTGCTGCTGCCGATTCTGGTGTTCGCGTTGTACTGCATTCATGTGAGCACCACCGATTCGCTGGCCAACAAGTTCTCCCGCGCCTTGGGAGACACGCCATCCATGTGGGATTCCGTGTATGACGCGCAGCGCAATGGTCCGCTCGTGGCCTTCACCCGCCAGCTCAACCCGAAGATCATGGACAAGCCGAGCAACTACTCCGAGGAGACCATGAAGAAGGTCGCCGCTCGCTATCAGAAGGAAGCGGAGACAATCAACGCCTCCCGCACCAACAACCTCACTGATTCGACAGTGGTGTACGTGTTGTCCGAATCCTTCTCTGACCCGAGCCGCGTGCCGGGACTGAAGACCAATAAGGATTCGATGCCCAACATCCGCAAGATCAAGGCGGGCACCACCTCCGGCCTGATGCTCTCCTCCGGCTACGGCGGAGGTACGGCCAATCTCGAATACATGGGACTTTCCGGCCTGAGCATGGCCAATTTCGAGTCCTCCCTGTCCAGCCCGTACCAGCAGCTGGTCCCGAGCCAGCATTGGACTCCCACCATCAACCAGCTGTGGGGCGCGCCCGTCAACTCGCTCGGCTACCACCCGTACGAATCCAGCATGTACTCGCGTGCCACGAACTACAAGAAGTTCGGCTTCTCGCACTTCTACACGTTGACCGGTCCGGACGTGATCAAGTATCAGGACAAGATCGACGAGTCGCCGTACGTCTCTGATAAGTCTTCCTATGATTCTGCGTTGGAAGGCATCAAGTCCGGCAAGACGAACAAGTTCATTCAGATCATTACCATGCAGAATCACATGCCCTACCACGAGTGGTATGAGAATAACGACTACACCGCCGAATCCACCACGGGTACGCCGCTGGGTGATGATGAACAGCAGTCGATTGAGACCTATCAAAAGGGTGTGGAGATTACCGATCAGGCCACTCAGGAGTTCCTGAACGAACTGGATGCGCTGGATAAGCCCGTCACCGTAGTGTTCTACGGCGATCACTTGCCGGGCATCTACTCGTCCGCCAGCGAGGATGGCAACAACTCCTTGGCCCTGCACCTGACCGATTACTTCATCTGGTCGAATAAGGCTTCCAGCTCCCAAGGCAATAAGGCAAGCGATGCAGCCTACTCCTCGCCGAACTTCTTCGTGGCGCAGGCCGCCGATCACATGAACGCCAAGGTCAGCCCGTATCTGGCGTTCCTGACCGAAATGCATTCCAAGATTGCCGCTATGGAACCGCCTGTGGTCAACAAGGTCCAAGGCTGGGATCGTATTCCCGAAGGCCAGAACATCTATCTCGACCAAAACGGCAACCCGATGTCCACCGATGACTTCGACAAGGAAACCAAGCAGTTGCTTGCCGACTACAAGCTCATCCAATACGACATCACCGCCGGCAAAAACTACCTCAAAGACACGGACTTTATGACGCTGCCGTAAAGCAGACAGCCTAGTAGGCTGTCTGTAGGCAGCGTGCGAGCCGACAGACGAGCCAGCAAGGCGCGGGGCGTAGCCCGTCCAAAATTGCAGTAGCGCTACCGTAAAGCAGGGGGTGCTTTCATGACGAACCAGACTTTCGAACAACTGAAGAAGACTTACGAATCCGGTCGTACCCGGCCGCTGGCATGGCGCCGCGCGCAGCTGAACGCACTACGCCGTCTGGTTACGGAGAACCGTGATGCCTTTGTCTCCTCGGCTATGGCTGACTTGGGCAAGCCCGCGGCTGAAACCGTGCTCATGGAACTGAACCTGGTGGCTGGTGAAGCACAGTTCGTGCGCAATCGTCTGAGCCTTTGGACCGCCCGGCATCCCAAAGCGATGCATTGGATGTTGCAGCCGGCTGCCGGATGGACGATTGCCGAGCCCAAAGGCGTGGTGCTCATCATTTCACCGTGGAATTATCCGGTGCTGCTGGCCTTGGAACCAATGGCTGATGCGCTCGCTGCCGGTAACGCCGTCTGCTTGAAACCGTCCGAGCTTTCACCGAATACGTCCAAGCTCCTTGCTGAGTTGGTGCCGCAATACCTTGACTCCGAGGCCGTGCGCGTGGTCGAAGGCGGGCCCAAGGAAACCGGCGAACTGCTGAAATGCCCGTTCAACCACATCTTCTATACCGGTGGCGGCCACGTCGGCAAAATCGTCATGCGCGCGGCGGCCGAGCATCTGACGCCGGTCACGCTGGAACTCGGCGGCAAGTCGCCATGCTTTGTGGATCGCACTGCGGACATCAATGTGGCTGCACGCCGCATTGCGTGGGGCAAATTCACCAATGCCGGGCAGACTTGCGTGGCACCCGACTATGTGCTCGCCACGCCGGATGTGGCCGAGGCTCTGGCCGAGCGCATCGCCGTAGCCATCACCGAATTCTATGGCGAAGATCCGAAGGCCTCGCCTGATTTTGGTCGTATTATCAACGATCGTCATTTTGAACGACTGTGCAAGCTATTGCCGGTCGGCACCGTGCCGCCTGAGGAGCCGAGCTCGCCGCTGGTGCAGGTGGCATCGGCGGTAGGCGCGGCCATGGATATGGTTGGGCGGCGCTTCAATGCCGTGACTACTGGGCGCGGTGGCGCGGGGGAGATGGCCGGCAGCGCGAACAATGCGGCGAAGCCGACGGCCGGTTCGAATATGGCAGCCGCTGATGATGGTGCGACTGCCTCGGCCGCTGTTGAGCCGAGCGAGATTCACAAGGTGCCCGGCGTGTTCGACCTGGCCGGTCGAATCGTTTGCGGCGGCAAGGTCGATCGTGCCGCCCGGTATATCGCGCCTACCGTGCTGTACGGTACGTCGCCAGATGCGCCAGTAATGAAGGAGGAGATTTTCGGGCCGATTCTGCCGATTCTGGTGGTCGAGGATGCCGAGTCCGCAATCCGATTCATCAACAAGCGGTCCCGGCCGTTGGCTGCATATGTGTTCTCGCGCGATCACGAGGTTCGGCTGACTTTCGAACGTCAGACCAGCTCCGGAGCCTTGGGATATTCGCTGCCGTTGGGCCATCTGCTGTCCAGCCGGTTGCCGTTCGGTGGCGTGGGCGCGTCCGGCATCGGCACCTACCACGGCAAAGCAGGCTTCCTCACCTTCAGCCACGTCAAAACCGTGGTTACCAAGCCGCAGTTCCCCGACACTCTGCGCCTCGTGTACCCGCCCTTCAATGAAGCCAAGGCCAAACTGTTCGACATCATCGCCAAATTCAGCTAGCGTGATATCGCTCGCTGATATTGGGTGATGGCGTTGTCATAGTGACGTTCGCTGTCCCGGTAATTACGTCAATCGATTGATTCGTGTACCGGGCCAGATTTTTCTGTCCTAGTATTTGATTTCGGGTCATTTTTGCTTACCGGGACAAAACTGACGCCGGAAGTATCGTCCGCGTATTACGAAAATGGCGGAATAGTGCGGTTTCGTATGGAAGGGAATTTCAAATATTCCTATATTCGAGGGGTTCAGCTGTCCTGGTTTGCGAAAAAGAGCCGAAATCGGCTACCGGGACAGAAAAATCTGGCCCGGTAGCCACGTCAATCGATTGACATGTCTGCCAGGCCAAAAATATGCAGCAGATGCGCCGCTTCTGTTACTTCAGGGCTTTGAAGCCGATGTCGTGGCGGTAAAACAGTCCGCGCAGCTCGAGCTTGTCGATGATTGCGTAGACCTTGTCCTGGGCGGACTTGATGTCCGGAGCGGAGGTTTCGACGAGCAGCACGCGGCCAGAGTTGGCCACAAGGTTACCGTGCTCGTCAGAGGCGACGCCGGCGTAGTAGACGTGCGAATCCTCGTCGACTTCGATTTCGGGCACACGGGCACCCTTGATGACGTTCTCCGGGTAGCCGTTGGAGGCGATGACCACGCCGAGGGTGGCGTTGGACTCATCCCAGGTGAATTCGGGGGTTTCGCCGTCGAGAATGGCGGAGATGCCGGCACCGAGGTCGGAGGTGAGCTTCGGGAGCACGACTTCGGTTTCCGGGTCGCCGAAGCGGGCGTTGAATTCGATGACCTTCGGGCCGTCGGCGGTGGCGATCAGACCGGCGTACAGGATACCGGTGAATGGCGTACCTTCCTCGGCCATGCCTTCGACGGTGGGGCGCACGATTTTCTCGATGGCCTCGTCGACCACGGACTGCGGAATCTGCGGCACCGGGCTGTAGGCACCCATGCCACCGGTGTTCGGACCCTCGTCGCCATCGTGGGCGCGCTTGTGATCCTGGGAGATGGGCATCGGCCAGAAATCGGTGCCGTTGACAAAGCTCATCAGGGAGAATTCCTGGCCGTCCAGGAAGTCCTCGATAACGACCTTGGCACCGGCGGAGCCGAAGCGATGGTCGATGAAGATGTCTTCGAGTGCGCGCTGGGCGGTGTGCTCGTCCATGGCCACGGTCACGCCCTTGCCTGCCGCCAGACCGTCGGCCTTGATGACAATCGGGGCACCGTGCTCGTGTACGTAGTCCTGCGCCATCTCGAGATCGCTGAAGGTCTTGTATTGGGCGGTCGGGATGTTGTGTCGGTCCATGAGCTGCTTGGCGAAGTCCTTGGAGCCTTCAATCTGGGCGGCGGCCTTGGACGGGCCGAACGCCTTGATGCCGGCGGCGGCGAAATCGTCCACGATGCCTTCGATCAGCGGGACTTCCGGGCCTACGAACACCCAGTCATAACCATTGTTCTTCACGAATTCGATAAGTGCGGCGTGATTCGACTGGCTCAGCTGCGTGGTGTGGATGCCGTCCTTGAGCATGCCCGGGTTGCCGGGAGCCACGGTGACTTCGTCGATGCTCGGTGCCTTGAGCAGCGTGTAGGCAATGGTGTGCTCGCGCGCGCCGGAGCCGATAACCAATACTTTCTGACCCATGTTGTTCCTTTCCTGCGGAAAGCGAGTTACTTCAGTACGATTTGCGTGCCGGTGGTGTCGGCTGCGATCTGGCCGAGCACGTAGGCGGGCTCGTTGTTGTCGGCGAGCAGCTTCAGCGCCTCGTCCTTGCGAGCGAGGTCGATGGCCAGCACCATGCCGATGCCCATGTTGAAGATGTTGTACATCTCCTTATGATCGATGTTGCCAGCCTTCTCCAGCACGTCGAAGATCGGGAGCACGGGCCAGGTGCCGAGCTCGATTTCGGCGGCCAAGCCGTCCGGAATCATGCGCGGGATGTTCTCGATGAAGCCGCCGCCGGTGATGTGGGCCACGCCTTTGACCACGCCCGCCTTGAACAGGGGAGAGAGGGCCTTGACGTAGATCTTGGTGGGGGTGAGCAGCACGTCGCCGAGCTTTTCGCCGCCCAGCTCGTCGAGTTCGGTGTCCACGGTGTAGCCGGCCTGCTCGAACAGGGCCTTGCGCACCAGGGAGAAGCCATTGGAGTGTACGCCGGTGGAGGGCAGGCCGATGAGCACGTCGCCTTCAGCGATGGTGGAACCGTCCACGATGGCGGACTTTTCGGCAACGCCGACCGAGAATCCGGCGAGATCGTATTCGTCTTCGTCGTACATGCCCGGCATTTCGGCGGTTTCGCCGCCGACCAGCGCGGAACCGGCCTGTACACAGCCGTCGGCCACACCGGCCACGACCTGCTCAAGCAGTGCCGGGTCGTTCTTGCCGCAGGCGATGTAGTCAAGGAAGAAGAGCGGCTGCGCGCCGGAACAGATGACGTCGTTGACGCACATGGCCACGCAGTCTATGCCCACGGTGTCGTGCTTGTCCATGAGGAAGGCTATCTTGAGCTTGGTGCCCACGCCGTCGGTGCCGGAGATGAGAACCGGCTCCTTGTAGCCCAAGGAGGCCAGATCGAACAGGCCGCCGAAGCCGCCGATGCCGCCGACCACGCCGGGGCGGTTCGTGCGGGCCACGTGCGACTTGATGCGCTTGACGACTTCGTACCCGGCTTCGACGCTCACGCCGGCGTTCTCATATGCTTTTGGCATTTGGTTGGCCTTTCTACTTATTTTGGCTCCCCTCTGGAGGGGAGCTGTCGGCAAAGCCGACTGAGGGGAGGCAAGCGCCTCTGGTTCAAAGAATTGTTATTGAGTGGATTGGTGGTGAGCTATTCGGCATCCGGCTGCACGGTGTTGTACTCGTTGCCGATGTACTTGCTCTTGTACAGCGCGAATTCAGGCAGACGCACACGGTCCTCGGGCGTGAGGGACTTCAGGAAGTCGGCCTCGTAGTCGTCGAGCGCAGTGGGGTAGTCGCCGTTGAAGTAGGCGACGCACAGGCCACCGTATGGGGCGTCGGCGTTCAGTCCGATGGATTCGACCAGACCGTCGAGCGAAAGGTAGGCCAAGGAATCCGCGCCGATGTATTCACGGATTTCCTCCACGCTCATCTTGGCTGCGATGAGTTCCTTGGTGGTGGAGATATCAATGCCATAGAAGCAGGGGTACTCAGCGGCGGGGAGCTGATGCGCATATGCACTTCAGCGGCGCCGGCTTCCTTGAGCAGCTGCACGATGCGCTTGGACGTGGTGCCGCGCACGATGGAATCATCGATGACGATAACGCGCTTGCCTTTAACCACGCTGCGCACAGCAGAGAGCTTCATACGCACACCCTGCTCGCGCAGTTCTTGCGTGGGCTGAATGAAGGTGCGGGCCACATACTGGTTTTTGATTAGACCCATTTCGTTGGGCAGGCCTGCTGCTTCCGCATAGCCGGATGCGGCGGACAATGAGGAGTTCGGCACGCCGATAACCATATCGGCCTCCACCGGGGATTCGGCGGCGAGACGTGCGCCCATGCGCTTGCGGGCGGAGTGCACGTTGACGCCATAGATATCGGAATCCGGGCGGGCGAAGTAGATGTACTCCATCGAGCAGATGGCCAGCTGCGTGTTGTTGGTGTACTGCACGATCTTGTAGCCGTGATCGTTGACCACCACGATTTCACCCGGGCGAATGTTGCGCACCAGCTCGGCGCCGACGACATCCAGTGCGCAGGTTTCGGAGGCGAGCACGTAGGCGCCGTTCTTCATCTTGCCGAGGGAGAGCGGGCGGAAGCCGTTCGGGTCGAGTGCGCCGATCATGGCGTCTTCGGTCATCAGCAGGTAGGCGAAACCGCCATGCACCGTGTTGAGCGCTTCCTTGAGCTTGTCCATAAAGGTGCGCTGCATCGAACGGCGAATCAAGTGCATCAGCACTTCGGTGTCGGAGTTCGAATGGAAGATGGCGCCTTCGTCTTCAAGCTTGCGGCGCAGTGACGGGCAGTTCGTCAGGTTGCCGTTATGGCACAGAGCCACGTCGCCGTCATGGAAGCGGAAGATGAACGGCTGGATGTTGTCTGTGGTGCCCGAGCCGGCCGTTGCGTAACGCACGTGGCCGATGGCGCAATTGCCCTTCAGTCGTTCGATTTCGCGCTCATCGCCGAACACCTGGGTGAGCAGGCCGAGTCCGCGATGACCGATGAGATGACCGTTATCGTTGGAGACGATGCCGGCACCTTCCTGACCGCGATGCTGCAGCGCGTGCAGGCCAAAATAGGTGAGTCGTGAGGCGTCGGGGTGGCCCCATACGCCGAAGATGCCACATTCCTCGTGAATGTCTTCGAGTTCAGCCGACAAGCCAAAGCTCCTTTTTCAAACAGGGGATTAACTATCTATCAACCCTACCAATCGGCGGCTACATCGCGTGTTGTGGGGTGGTGGAACTTGTTGGGGTTTGCGGACGCGGTTTAAGCACCAGATCAGTCAAGTATGAATAGTGGCTTAGGATTTTGGCCTTTCGCTGTTTGTGGTGGGTGGTTGTGGTGTGGGGTGATGCCGACGGGTAGGTTGGAAGCATGGATACCTCTTACCTGTTCACCGCCGCATTACCTGGTGCTCCACTTTGTGCTCAAGCGTGATACCGAATTGTCGGTGTGACGTGATCGGTTGACTTTCGTCAACGCAATTTGAAAGGCTCCGACGGTATTATCCGTCGGAGCCTTTCGTCGTATGAATCCGGTGCTTGTTTTTCGGCTTCGTCTCAGTGCCTGAAATGGCTGAAGAACTCGATGGTCTCGGGATCCTGCGACTCGTCCATCACCTCAGCGGGTGTGCCGTTCTCGGCGATGACGCCGTGACGGAGCAGTACGATGCGGTCGGCCGCTTCGTGGGCGAAGCTCATTTCGTGCGTGGCCATGAGGATTGTGGTGCCTTGGGCCTTTAACTCGGCAACCATGTTGAGCACTTCGCCGACCAGCATCGGATCAAGAGCGGATGTGATCTCGTCAAGCAGCAGCAGTTCCGGGTCGGTCATCAGTGCGCGCGCAATCGCCACGCGCTGCTGCTGGCCGCCAGAGAGCTGATCGGGGTAGGCACTGGCTTTATCGCGCATGCCGATGCGTTCAAGCAGTTCCATAGCGCGGGTTTCGGCGCGATCCTTGCTCCAGTGGTGAACCTTGATTGCGGCAAGGGTCACGTTCCTGAGCACCGACATGTGGGGGAAGAGGTTGAACTGCTGGAACACCACGCCGATACGTGCGCGAATCTTGTCCTGGTCGGCACGCGGGTCGGTGATATCGGTATTGCCCAGCCAAATCTGGCCGTCATCGACCTGTTCAAGCAGGTTGACGCATTTCATCAATGTGGATTTGCCTGAACCGGAAGGCCCCAGCAAAGCCACCACCTCATGTTGGTGAATGTCAAAGGAAATGCCACGCAGCACCTGCGTGTTTCCAAAGGATTTGCGCACGTCATCAAGACGCAGCACCGTCTTGTTGCTCACGGGGGAGTCACTCGCCTCGGTGGTGATATTGGTCATTTCGCTCATACCGTTCCTCCGCTGAGTTCGCGCTTACGCAGACGTTCCGTGTACCAGTCGTTCAGCAGGATGAACGGCACGCTCATCAGGATGAACAGCAGGCTGGCGACCACATACGGCGTGAAGTTGTAGGTGCTGGCCACGTCGATCTGTGCGGCGCGCACGGCATCCACCGCACCCAGCACGGAAATCAGGCCGACGTCCTTTTGCATGGAGATGAAGTCATTCATCAGTGCGGGCGCCACTTTGCGCAATGCCTGAGGAATGACGATCAGTCGGGTCGTCTGGCCGGAGGTCAGGCCCAACGAGCGGGCCGAGGCTCGCTGAGAAGGATGTACGTCGTTAAAACCGGCACGCAGTACCTCGGAGACGTAGGCGCTGTATCCCATTACCACTGCAATGGTGCCGAGTACCGAGGGATCGATACGGCCGAACAAGCCTAGGCCGGGAATGCCGAAACCGATTAGATACAGCACGACGATAATAGGCACGCCGCGCATCACAGTCGTGTAGATCAATGCCAGGATACGCAGCGGGAACAGAATAGGGGAGCGGCTGGTGCGCACCAGCGCGATCAGCGTGCTCAGAATCGCCACGCCGACCACTGCGACGAGCAGAACGCGGATGTTGAGCCATAGGCCGTCAAGCACATGGGGAAACGATTTGACGAAGTATTCGCCGGAGAAGAAGGTCTCCTTGACTCGTGGCCAGCCGGGGGAGAGCTTCAAGCCGATGACGATGACCACCACGAACACAATGGTGCTGATCAGACTGGTAATCGTCGATTGAATTTGCTGATGAACACGATATTGGCGTCGTTCGAGCTCGACCTGACTTACCTCGTGTCCGTCAGGGGCATTGTGCTGCCTGGTTTCGGTTGGTGCTGCGGTCATGTGATGAATGTCGCTCGCTTCCTGAATGCCGGGATGGCCGGGTGCCACAGGAAAATTCCCGCAGCGCCCGGCCAAGGTGTTGTGACCTTATGATGTAAGCCTACTTCACTTACTTCTTCAGTTCGGTCAGGTCGGTGGTGTACTCGGCCAGCCACTTGTCCTGAAGCTTCTTGATGGTGCCGTCGGCGTTCAGGTCATCCACTGCCTTGGTCACGGCTGCAGTCAGCTTGGAATCCTTCGGCAGCACGATGCCCATGCCGCTCTTGTCTTCGGAGTCAGGCAGACGGCCGAGCACCTTGGCGTCCTTGACCTGCTCGGACTGCACCATGTACACGCATTCCACGGTGCTGGTGACCAGTGCGTCGATCTGACCGGCGTCAAGTGCCTGAGCCAGTGCGGCATCATCATTGAACGTCTGGATGTCGTCCTTGATGTTCGCCTTGGCGTAGTCGTAGGCAAGGGTGCCGACCATGACGCCCACGGTCGCATCCTTCAGATCGGATACCTTGGTGGCGTTGGCGAACTTGCTGTCTTTCTTGACCACGACGGACTGGCTGTCGTTGTAGTAGCTGGACGAGAAGTCAACGGCCTTCTTGCGCTCGTCGGTGATGCCGAACTGCTGGATGTTGAAATCCCAGTCCTTGGCGCCGGGAGCGATGGCGGTGTCGAATGCGGTGCGGGTCCACACCACGTCGCTCTTCTTGAAACCGAGCTTGTCGGCCACTGCATAGGCGACGGCCGCCTCGTAGCCCTCACCGCTTTCCGGCTTGTCGTTCATAACCCACGGCTCGTAGGCCGGCTGTCCGGTGGCGATGGTCAGCTTGCCCGGCTTGTACGTCTGCTGGGTGATGTCGTCCGAATCGGTGGAATTGGATGCGGTGGACTGGCCGGAACCGCAGGCTGCGGTGAACGACAGAGCCAGGATGCTGACGGTGGCCGCAATGGTACGGACGATGTGTCGCTTATTGAACATGGGTTTCCTCTCCTCAAGTGTTCGTCATGCACACGGTTCAAACCGTGCTTGATGCATTCGCGCCAATTGTATGGCTATTGGGTTACAAAACATCGATATTTTCGGATGCTGGCTATCGCCATTGCTTATGGCCGACTAGAGCCGCGCAATCTGGCGCGTAAGCGGACGGATATCTCATATTGGCGCAGAGCGAAATGGCGTTTACTGTTCGAGTGTGAAGCCGTCGAATACGAATCCCGGACTGACCACACAGGAGACCAGCGCATCGCCCTGGCCTGGCACTGTGCGCTGCCAGACGCCAGCCGGTACGACCGCATGTCCCGATACGGTTACGTCGGCCTGATCGGTGGTGATGCCGGAACCCAAGGTGATTACGGTTCGCTTGGATTCGTCGGATTCCGGAGTCTCGTCGCTGCCGCCGAGCTCCAGTTTGACCGATGCCGGGCCATGCCACAGCCAGACCTCATCCGCATCGACCTTATGCCAGGCGCTGGCATCTCCCTCGGGCAGCAGGAAGTAAATCAGTGACGATAGCGGTCGGCTTGAGGCCTCATCCGTGTGCGGGGATTGCCAGTCACGCGTGTACCAGCCGCCTTCGGGGTGGGTTTCCAGTCCAAGGCGTTCCACTATGGACCGGGCGTATGGACTCATGTCTTGCAAAGCGACGCTCATAATGAGATCTCCTGTTCTTGGCGGGTTTGCTGGTTTTTGGCTTCTTGATATCAGGTCAGGTCAGCGGTGTCACCAGGCGTTGTTGTAGGCTTCGCGCCCGGATATCACCGTGGCTCGGTTCGTGCCTGCGCCGTGCCTCACCAGTGTTTCCAGCGTTTCTTCGATGCCGGCCGGAGATGATGTGTCGACGGGGATGTCGAAGAACGCGAAATCAGCCAATGCGCCCGCGTTGATTTGTCCAATGCGGTTGCGGCCCACGTGCATGCCCATGGAGGCGGCGCCGCCCAGCGTCATCATACGAATCAGGCGATGTGTCAGATCGTCGCTGGCATAGCCTTGTTCGCGGGCCAGGTCGTAAAGCATCGACACATCATCAAGCAGATCGAGGGTCGGCGTGCTGGAGAGCGAATCGGTGCCCACGCTTACCAGATTGCCTTCCTCGAGGTATTCGCGCACCGGTGCATCTTTGCCGGTGTTGGTAATGCGATTCGATCGGGGGCACAAGGCCACGCCCACGCCGCGCTGACGTAGAATACGCCGATCCTCGCCATTGGCCCACACGCCGTGTGCAATGTGCACATCCGGTCCAAGCGAGCCAAGCTGATCGACGAACTGGATGGCGGAGGCGCCTTTGCCCACTTCCTTGAGCTGCCGGTAGCTTTCCCAATCGTGGTCACTCCAGTCGGCCGCCGAATAAGTGGTGAGCACCGGCGGATAAGTGCCGGCCTCGAGCGGGGTCTCCGCCAGATGGATATGCAGTCGCATGTTCAGCTGACGAGCAATGTCTGGAAGATCAACGAACGGTTCGGACTCCAGCGTATACGGAGCATGCGGGCTGATGCCGAGGTTTGGCAGCTGCTCCTCGTTCATCCGGCGCAACTGCCGGATGAGCTCAGTGCGGCCCTTTTCCATCCATTCGGCGTTGTGCCAGCCCATTACCTCCCAATAAGCGATGCCGTGCATGCCCTGCGAAGCCAGCGCGCCGGCGGCGTCCAAATCGGTGACGATGTCTGCGGCGGCCGTCGTTCCCGATTCGACCATCTGGCGAGCGCCGTCCTCGGCCCACTGCTTCCATGGCTGGGTCTTCTGCGCCTCGGCGTACACCTCGTTGAATGCCAGTTCCCAGGCGCGGAACCGATCGTAGGTGCCTTGCCCGACCTGCACCATGCCGCTGTACTGCAGATGAGTGTGCGCGTTGATCAATCCGGGGGTGAGCACCCCATCCCAATGCCGTTCATGGATGGTGCCGTGAGCCGTCATTTCCTGCTTCAGCGCCTTCAGCACCCAGCGGCGTTTACCTACATGAACCACGCGGTCGCCATGTATGGCAACTGCGCCATCGATGATGACGGGGCCCGTCACGGGGATGATGAGTTTGGCGGAATACAGTGTCACATCATCGATAAGCTCGGTATCGACGGTCGGCCAGGTGTTGTCGGTCATATTCTCCTCGCTGCGTTGTGTTCGGTGCCGTGTCTATGGCTATCGGTCGGCGTTCTCTCGGTCGTTTTCCGCGAATCTGGTCAGTCGCCAATTGTAGCCGTTGTCCTCCACGGCATGGCTGGCTCGGTATCCGCGCGCCTTGAGCGCGCTGGCGGCGATGCGCTGGTCGGTCGCTGCGTCAAGTCTGATAAGCGTGTGATCCAGTGTGCCTCGATGTTCCAGAAGATATGCGACGGCGCTGGCCTGTACGGCGAAGCTCAGATCCATGATCTCGATTGGATTGCCGCCTCCCACCGTGTAGTTCACGCCATCGCCGTCGGCGATTAGCGTGAGCGTTGATCCGTCGGGAACATTGAGTTGCACGGTGTCCCTGTTGACCTGTGGGGTGAAGTCGCTTACCTCGTCCAAGGCGATTTCGTTGGCGATGCCGCCGATCACTGCGAGCGCCGCGCCCTCGTGCATTGCGCGCATGTGCTCAAGTGTGACCGTATGTCTCACGCCAGTGGCGGACACCACCATATCCGCGCAAGGGAGTGCCTCGTCAATGTCTTGTGCGGCGAAGCCGTCGAACACCGCTTTGAGTGAAGCCACTGGATCGATATCGCAGATGGTGACTTCGGCGCCAAGCGCGCGAATGCGCCGTGCGAAGCCTTGGCCGACCGGGCCGTAGCCGATGACGGTGACGTTCTTACCGTCGAATGCATGCTCGCCGAGAATGCGCTGCATGGTGGTCACGCATGTCTCCCCAGTGCCGTGGGCGTTGTCGAATCCGGTTTTCAGCACACTGTCGTTAACGGCTACGACCGGGTAGGTGAGGGCTCCCGCTTCCTGCATCTGCTGGAACGCGCGTACGCCGCTGGTCGTTTCCTCGGCCACTCCAATGAGGTTCGCCGTGAGTTCGGGGCGTTCGAGCGAAGCGAGACGGGCGAAGCTGGCACCATCGTCGATGATGATGTCCGGCTGTATTTCGTCCAGCAGGTGCAGGGCCGCCTCGTGCGCCTGTTCCGCGGTCCAGTCTCGGCTGGATTCGACCGTGATTCCTTCCCGGCGCAGCTGTTCCGCCACTCGGGGATCCGTGGAATCCGGGCCGCAATATACGCCGACGATTGCGCCGGCGGCCTTAAGCTTGCGCAGCAGAATCGCGGTTTTTGGCTCCAGTATCAGACAGACGGCAATACGAATGCCTGAGAAATCGACGCGAGTGGTGAGGCTATCCATGGTGTCGCGTAATACCGGCATGTGCTGTTCCGCGTACTCCATTGCCTCCAGTCCGCTTGCCTTGCGCATATCGGTGATGGAATCGATGCTTTGTGTGCCGTCGCATAGGAATTCCTCGTTGTGCTCGTCGGTCATCGTGGCATCTTCGACGGTCATGCCCCATTGCTGGGCCTGAGACTTGATTTCGGCATGCTTCTGTGGCTCCGGAATCGCGAGTCGGGCTCCTGCCAGTGATCGATTCGTCTTCTGGGATCGGGCTGCCGCCCACGCTGCAAAATCGCTGTCTGCTGTAATGCTTTTCTTCATATTCCCCATGGTACGCATGCATGCCGCTGCTCCGCCGCTGCGCGTGTGGCGTGGGTGAAGAGCGTGCTTGGGCGCGTTGCGTGCGTCGACTTCGGCAGTTTCGAACAGGCATGTTGCATCGAACAAATGTTCGACTGTGTTGATATGCTGGTCGGGCCAGCGGTGGTAAGGAGGTGATGGCGATGGGCAGCGGAACGGTATCGACGCAACGCGAGCATACCTATATTGCCATTGATCTCAAGTCCTTCTATGCCTCGGTGGAGTGCGTGGCGCGCGGACTCGACCCGTTGACCACGCATCTGGTGGTGGCCGATGAAACCCGCACCGATAAGACAATATGTTTGGCGGTCTCACCCTCGCTGAAGAACTATGGCATTCCTGGCCGTGCGCGGCTGTTTGAGGTAAAACAGCGCCTGAATGGAGTCAACATCGAGCGCGCGGTCCATGCTCCCGGCGGCCGATTAATCGGGGAGTCCTGTGATGCGTGCGACCTGGAACGCTCGCCGGGGCTCAAAGCCTCGATGGTCATCGCCAAGCCGCGCATGGCGCACTATCTGGAAATCAGCGGGCAAATATATGGCATCTACCTCAAATACGCCGCACCCGAGCACATCCATGTCTACTCGATTGACGAGGTGTTCATCGACGCCACGCCATATCTGCGCTCGCTGGGTATGGGGCCGCATGCGATGGCGCGAACCATCGTGCGCGAAATCCTCACCAAAACCGGCATCACCGCCACTGCCGGCATCGGCTCCAACATGTATCTGGCCAAAGTCGCCATGGATATCGTCGCCAAGCACATGCCCGCCGACAAGGACGGCGTGCGCGTGGCCGAACTGAATGAAATGTCATATCGTCGGCTGCTTTGGGATCATCGTCCGCTCACCGATTTTTGGCGGGTTGGGCGCGGCTATGCCAAGAAGCTCGAGCATGCCGGACTGATGACCATGGGCGATATCGCCCGATGCTCGGTGGGTCGTGCTTCGGATTACTACAACGAAGACCTGCTGTATCGCATGTTCGGTGTCAATGCCGAACTGCTCATCGACCATGCGTGGGGCTGGGAGCCGTGCGAAATCGCGGATATCCGATCCTATGAGCCAGGTGCGCACAGCATTAGCAGTGGGCAGGTGCTCACCGGCCCCGCCGACTATGCCACGGCCCGGCTGATCACCAAGGAGATGGCTGATGCGCTGGCCCTCGATCTGGTCGATAAAAGCGTGCTGACGAACCGACTGACGCTCGCCGTCGGCTATGACATCGGCAGTCTTGATTCGTCAAAGCTCGATTCGTGCGCTGATTATGCGATGAAACGTGCCGCTGAGCGGGCGGCGAAAAGCTATCAAGGGCCGGTGACCATCGACCGATTTGGGCGCAAGGTGCCCAAGAGCGCGGTCGGGTCGATTGGTTTGGGTGATTTCACCTCGTCGTCGGCACGTATTCGTGAGGCTATGACGATGTTGTACGAGCGCATTGTGGATTCACGCTTGCTTGTGAGGCGGTTGACCGTCATCGCCGATGATGTGGCCACTCCGGAGGAGCTGGCCGCCGGCAAACGCTATGAACAGCTCGACTTGTTCGGTGATGACGGGGCCCAATCGTATGGATCCGATTCCACCAGCGAAAAAGATGGAGAGCATGATATCCAGCGTGCGCTGCTGGATGTGAAACGTAAATTCGGCCGCAACGCCGTCATCAAAGCCATGGACATGGAAGACGGCGCCACCGGTCAGGACCGCAACCGTCAGATCGGAGGCCATCGCGCATGACCCTGCAAGAGACCCGTGCGTACGACGACATCATCAACCTGCCACACCATCAGTCGCGCAAGCATCCGCACATGTCCCGCCACCAGCGGGCCGCGCAGTTCATGCCGTTCGCGGCCCTGACCGGCTACAACCAAGTCATCGAGCAAACAGCAAAAAACGCCGAAACCGCCATCGCTCAGGCCGAAGCCCAAGGCGATACCGATTTCGGCGCTTGACAATCGCTCTCGTTGGAGGAAGTCTCAGATTCGTCAGCCCACGTGACGTTCGAAGCGGTGGAAGCCGGTGGTCTTGTCGATTTCGGCCATCGCGTCAGCCGGAATCACAAAGCCCGCGGCCTTCATGTTGTTCTCCAGTTGGCTGGGCTTGGAGGCGCCGGCGATTACACAGCTGATCTCCGGGTGCTGCAGGATCCATGCCATGGAAAGCACCGGCAGGTTCGTGCCGAGCTCGTCGGCCACCTTGCGCAGCTGCTCGACCTTGTCGAGGTTCTCATCGGTCAGCAGATCGTTGATCTGGTGGTCGGACTGCCAGGTGGCGCGCGAGCCGGTCGGCAGCGGCTGGCCCTTGCGGTACTTGCCGGTCAGCAGACCCTGCGCGAGCGGGGAGAACGTGGTGATGCCGATGCCGAGCTTGCGGCAGGTGCCCATGATCTCATGCTCGATGTAACGGTCGTTCAGGTTGTACTGCGGCTGAACCACGGTGATCGGGTACAGGTTGTAGCGGTCGATGATGCGCTGGGCCTCTTCAAGGCGAGCCGAACCCCACTCCTCGGAAACGCCATAGTACAGCACCTTGCCTTGGGCGACCAGGTCGCTCATCGCGCGCAAGGTCTCGGTAAGGTCGGTGGTCTCGTCAAAACGGTGGCAGAAGTACATGTCCAGATAATCGGTCTGCATGTTCTTCAGCGTCTGGTCGATGCTCTCGAAAATGTGCTTGCGGGACAGGCCGCGGTCGTTCACGCCTTCGCCGGTGGGGAAGTAGACCTTGCTGGAAATGACCAGTTCCTTACGCGGGTACTGCTTCAGCGTCTTGCCGAGGAAGCGTTCGGCCGCGCCGCCAGAATAGGCGTCCGCGCAGTCGAAGAAGTTGACGCCGGAATCGTAGGCGAGCTTCACGGTCTCCTTGGCCACGTCCTCAGCCGCCGTGCCCTTGAGATCCGTGACCCAGCTGCCCAGTGCGACCTCGCTGATCTTCAGTCCCGACTTGCCAACGCTGCGATACTTCATGTGTGCTCCTTGATAATCAATCGTCACCGTCGTCTCTTCATGGCCGGCCGTGAACGCTAACAATTCTTATTGAAACAGTTCAACCCCACTTGAACGCAAGTTGGCGGCTATTGCGACACGCCGGTGGTGACTTCGCGGGCGCAACGAATGAAATCATCAATGACGCTCCACCGATACGATGTGGCCGGAACGCCGAACTGAATGGCATATGCGGTATCCGGGCCGCAATCCAGCACGCGCAAAGTACGCAACCGTTCGCCGTCAAGCAGCGCTGGCAGGAACCGCTCCGGGCATAGGCAGGCACCCATGCCGTAATGGCACAGTTCCAGCAGAGTCAGTACGTTATCCGAACGGGCTGTGACTTTCGGCTCAAAACCGGCACGGCGGAACAGCAGATCGGCAATGCGTCCGTCAATATCTTGTGGGCTGCCTAGGAGAAACGGGCAATGCTCCAGTGAGGAAAGGTCACCTGCGGCAATGGCGCGCTCGTCCGGCGCGGTTCTGACGGCATCGACTTGGCCATTCGCCGCGCCACCGGTAGCGGCCAAATCCATCCACAGTGATTGTGCGAGGACCAGCACCATGCGCTCGTTATAGAAATCCATAAGTTCGATGCCGGCCGGTTTCCCGGCGAAGTCCGCCACCGCCAGATCAAGATCGCCGTTCGCCAGCCATTGTTGAATCTGATCGTTGCGGCCCTCAATGAGTTCAACGATGATATTCGGGCAGTCACGTTGCATCGCCTTCACAATCGGCGGCATGATCGCCCGGCTACGCGTGTAGGCAACACCCACGCGCAGCACGCCGGCCTGATCGCCGGCGATGTCGCGCATTTCTTGGCCAAGTGCATCGCGATCGCGGCGGAATCGCTGCGCATATCGCGCGAACACCGTGCCGGCATAGGTCAATTCGAGCGGCACATGGCGTACGAAAAGCGTGCATCCGAGCTCCCGCTCTAGGGCGGCGATGTTCGCACTCAGCGTCTGCTGCGTGATCCCCAACCGTTTCGCCGCCTTGCTGAAGCTATGTTCCGAGGCCACGGCGGCGAAGTATTCGATGCTGAGAAAGTTCATGGCGATACTCCCGTGTGTATGGCGTTTGCGTGGTGTGTGTATGACGTGTCGTGGCGCGAATCAATGCCACAGTATTAAACCTGTAATAGATATCAGTTTAGTCTGTATTTCTCCTGTTATCTTAGGTCATGGCTCGTGCGAATAGCGTTGATGTTTGCGACTGCGGGTCATGAGATGGAATCTGAGATGAGGCTGTAGCCGGAAGAGGAGAGGATCGCATGCTGGAAGCGGGCACGATGTTGCTGTTCTGTGCGGTGCTGTTTGCCAGCGTCGCCCTCGGCTGGTCGATTATTCCCGCGCTGTTCGTTGGTGTGCTGCTGTTCATGGGGTATGGGCTGGTTCGCCGGTGCTCGTTGCGCGCGATGGCGAGCCGTGCGGCCGGCAGCGTACGGTCCGCGGGGACCGTGGTGGTGGCCTTCGTGCTCATCGGCGTACTGACCTCGCTGTGGCGGGCCAGCGGGACCATCGCCTTCATCGTGGCCCATTCGACCGCGGCGATTCACGCCGCCACGGTGATTCCGCTGTCGTTTCTACTGTGCTCGGCGATGTCGGTGCTGGTCGGGTCGTCGTTCGCCAGTGCGGCGACTATGGGCACCATCTGCATGTCGTTGGGATTGTCGATGCAGGCGAACCCGGTGATGCTCGGTGGCGCGATTCTTGCGGGCGTCTATGTGGGCGATCGTTGTTCGCCGGTTTCCACCAGTGCCTTGCTGGTCAAACAGCTTACGCATACGAACCTGTTCAATACTATTGCCCGCATGCTGCGCACGGGTGCGGTGCCGTTTGTGCTGAGTTGTGTGGTATACGTTGCGGCTGCGGTGGTGGAGTGGCTGTGCGCGAGCGGTGGTTCCGGATTTGGTGCGGCTAGTGCGGCTGCTACGGCTGTCTCGGCTGGCTCGGCTAGAGCGGCTGTTTCAACCAACGCAAGCAGCATAACCGATATCGGCGGATTGTTCTCATCGGCCTTCGATTTGCATTGGCTTACCCTAGTTCCAGCATTACTGGTCATCGTGTTGGCGTTGCTGCGTGTGGATGTTCGGCTGCTTATGCTCGCCAGCATTGCCGCCTCGGTCGCGGTATGCGTGGGCGTGCAGCACATGGAATGGGCAGAACTGTTGCGGCTGCTTATTTTCGGTTACCATGCGCAAAATCCGCAGGTGGCCGCACTCCTGGACGGCGGCGGCATCCTCTCCATGCTCACTGTGATGGCCACTGTCTGTATCTCCTCCGCCTACGCCGGCATTTTTGCCGAGACGCGGATGCTTGCTCGGCTGCAGCAGGTCATCGAGATGCTCGGTCATCGCATCGGCGCATGTGGTGCCACCATGATTACCGCGACTTGCGCGGCGGCGCTCGCCTGCAACCAAACCCTCACCATCATGCTCACTCACCAGTTGTGCGGTGGGCTGTACGGCGACGACGAATCCGAACGCTCCGCACAAGCTATCGATTTGGAAGACAGTGCCGTGGTGATCGCTCCGCTGATTCCTTGGTCGATCGCCGGTGCCGTGCCGCTTGCCACCATCAACGCGCCCACACTCAGCCTGGCCGCCGCGACCTTCCTCTACCTGCTGCCGCTCTCGCGGATGCTCGCCTCGGCTGTACGCCGCCGCTCGGGATTTCGGACTCGGCATCGATCCCAAAATCAAAACCCGGGACTCGCCATCCCACACCGGCCCAAACCCATGCTCCACATGTTCGCTCATGGTTTCCATCCTAAGTCGGGCGATTGAGCGCACGAGGCAATCAGGCCGAGAACTGTTTGCCGAATTCCGAGAAGAGCTGACGGCGGGCGAAGACGAGCAGGCCGAGCAGCACCAGCAGGGAGACCAGCCCGCTGACCATCACCAGTACATCCCACGGAGCCCAGCCGAGCGGAATGAACGTCAGAGGCATCAGACCAGCGACGATGTCGAACGCCAGATACTTGGCGTACTCGTCAATGGCCTTGGCCCGCAGCACGATAAGCAGCACCACGTCAAAGACCAGCGAAACCAGACACGTGATCGGTATGACGAACATGGTGACGACATGATTCATCGTCGCCACAAACCAGACCAGCGCAATCGCCAGCATGATATAGAAATATCGAAACATGAGGCGAAGCGGCCGCGGCACGTGCAGAATCGCACTATTGATGAACAGCACGCTGATGATCAGCGCGGCCGCCGATGCACTGGCAATCGGTATCGGCCACGAAAACAGATAGCTGAAGAAGCCATGCAGCAGCAAAATCGCGCCGGTTACAAACGTGATGATTTCCACCGCCAAACGCCTCGGACGCAGATAGATCTGCTGCGCGGGGAATGCGGCGGGGGAGGCCTCGCCGCGCAATTCGTTCTGGCAGAGCGGGCAACGGGCCATATCGCCGGTGAAATCGACGGTGCAGGCATCGCAATGCTTCATGCCGACGCTCCTTTCTCCACATGCACGCCAGCGATGTTCATACGGCCGCTGATGCCCTGCGCGGCGAGAATCCGACACAGGTTCTTGATGACGTTCAGATCATGGTAGATGGTGGAGATGCCGATGCTCAGGTCGTCGCCGAACGAGCAGACCGTGAAATTCAGGCTGGCCGGTGTGGTGAGGAAGCTCACCGAACGTACATGGCGCGCGAGTCGTTCGTCCAAGGTGACTCGGCCAAGGTTCGAGACGGTGGTCGTGGTCTCGCGGTCGGCGATGAACCGGGCCAGCTCCAGCACCCAGTCCTTGGCAGGGGAGGGCGCAAGACGCAGCACCGGATTCTTTTCCAGCGCAATCATGCGGTTCATATGCGATTCGACGCGCTCGCGACTGGTGGCATGGCCGAGCTGCTCCTGCACATGGCGGGCGATGTCGGCCAACGGCTCATCGGTCAGCAATCCACCCATACCGTTGCCGTGCGCGGTGCGGGCGGCGGACTGCTGGCCGTCGCCGGCTGCGTCTGGGCTTGTTGCGGAAGTTTTCGCGGAGTCCTCATCGGCTTCGATTTCGGCCGGCGTGTACGCCACGTAAGTCATGCCGTAGAAGTTGCGCACGGTCTCCGACCTGAAGAAGGCGCGCAAGTCGACCGGAATATCCACGCGAATCGCGCGATTGCGGGCGCGCGAGGGCATGACGTCGCGAATCGCGCACAGTATCGCGGCGATGAGGTAGGAGGTGAGACTCACTCCGCACTGATGCGCTGCACCAAGCACCTTGCTGGCGCTGACGTGGTATTCCATGAACGTAGGCGCGGCCCGGTCGATGGGGCCGGCCAGCCGGTAGATCTTCGTGCCTGGCGCAGCGCCGGCCTTGTCTTTCTCGTAGTATTTGTCGAAGCTGTTTTCGGCTTTGTCGCTATCCGAACCGTCGTAATCCGAAGGCACGCCCGGCACGTCGTATCGCTCGGCGATGTAGGCGTGCAGCAGCGACTTGAACAGGTTGATGGCGCCGCGACCGTCCGAAATGATGTGCGAGACCTCGAGATTGACACGATTGCGGAAATAGCTTACGCGGAACAGCATGCTTTTGGGCCCGTAATGCAGTCGCGAGCATATCGGCAGATGTTCCGGCTCCACCAGCGGCCGGCCGTCTGACTGTTCGAGGTAATGCCAGAACATGCCGTTGAGCAGGTGCACGTTGAAGCTCGGGAACTGGGCGATGGCATGGTCGAGCGCGTGCTGCAGGATGTCCGGATCGATGCCGTCCGCCAGCTCGGCCGAATAGCGGAACACGGTCTGCGAGGAGCGGCCAGCCTGGGAGGAGTAGAACTTGCCGATGTTGTCTAGTCGGTACCAAGTACGTCTTGCCACGCGTCGCCTCCCTCCGGTGCGTTGGCGGTGGTGCCGGTGCCGGGAGCTGGTTCCAGCGGTGTGCCGTCGAGGAAATGCTCGATGATTCGGTAGGTGGTGGCCACCAGTCCCACGGCCGACGTATTGAGCAGGTAGCCGTGGATGCCATCGTGAATTCGGTAACAGGAGACGTTGTCGTTCACCAATTGCAGGCGACGGGCGTACGCTTCGTCCTCGTCTCTGAGCGGGCAGTATTCGGCGGACAACACCAGCGTGCGCGGCTGATTGCTCAGGTCGTGCGCGGTGAGCGGCGCGAAATACGGATTGGTCAGATCGGCCACGGACGAACGGTACATGTCGATGTAGTCGGCCATGTCCTGTGCGGTGAGGATGTAGTCGGTGCCGTTGGTCCGCACCGATTCGAACGGGCTGGTCTCGGGATTGTAATCGTTGCCGACTACCGGGTAAAGCAGCATCTGCGTGCGCGGCATGAACTCGCCGCGGTCGCGGGCCATGAGCGAGACGGCGGCCGCAAGATTGCCGCCCGCGCTGTCGCCAAACAGCACGATGCTGTCGGGATCCGGTGCTGGGATTGTCGCAGATATATCGCCCCCGCCGGCGGGGGCTGTCGGCGCAGCCGACTGGGGGTGATCAACATCAACAGAACCACCCACCCCAGAAATCGGCAATTCCCCAGCAAACAGCTGCCGGGCTACCTCATAGCAATCCTCAACAGCAGTAGGGAAGCGGTATTCAGGAGCCAGCCGGTACTCGACTGAGATCACACGGCGTTGCAGACGTACGGCCATATGCGCGCAAGCCTGCGTGTACAGGTTGATGCCGCCTGTGGTCCAACCGCCACCGTGGAAAAACAGGATCGTGCCACGCGGCGTGACTGAGGGAAGTTCCGTGTTGGCATTGCCGGAAATACCGTCGGCGTTGCCGCTCGACGTGCTTTCCTTGATGAGTATTTTGGGTAGGACTTTGGGTAATACGGCGGGCAGAATCGCGGATATTGCCGAGGCCACGGGCGTGCCATTGGCGGAAGATTCCTCCAGGGCTTCGGGCAGGGGCGCTCCATAGGCGACCAGCGGCGTGAACACTCGCAATGGTACGGCATATCCATCCGCCATAGGCGCGAAGGCGTCCTCGACACGGCATTTCGGATTGTCGGGTGCCTGCTTGGCGATAAGCTCTTCCGCCACGCGCTGCAATTTGTACGACTTGCCCGCGTTGGGCTTGATGTAGCTGGCGGCCTTCATCGCGGCGAACAATGCCTCGTTGATCGGCATGACGACAGGTCCTTTCAGCGGCGGATTCGGTAGTGCGAACACCCCAACCTTAGCCCATGACCGGCATGAACAAAAAAGGGAAGGAACCCGAGAGTTCCTTCCCTGTGTGCCGTATCAGACGCGATACGCGCCGATTATCAGGCGGTGAAGTATTCCACGCCGGCCTCGAAGATCGGCTGGTACTTGTTGCCGGGCACGTTGACGTACAGGCCGTTGCCGGAACGCTCCGAGTGACCCATCTTGCCAAACACGCGGCCGTCCGGGCTGGTGATGCCCTCGATGGCGAGCAGCGAGCCGTTCGGGTTCACATCCAGGTCCATGCCGGGGGTGCCGGTCTCGTCCACGTACTGCGTGGCGATCTGGCCGTTGGCCCTGAGCTGGGCGAGCACCTCGTCGGAGGCCACGAAGCGGCCCTCGCCGTGGGAGATGGCCACGGTGTGAATGTCGCTGACCGAAGTCTTGGACAGCCACGGGGAGAGGTCGGAGGCCACGCGCGTGCGGACCAGTCGGCTCTGGTGGCGGCCGATGGTGTTGAAGGTCAGGGTCGGGTCATAGGCCGTGATG
>OLVZ01001020.1_pt1 | contig 25407 bp, 26 predicted proteins | sample 1673341 | NCBI WGS metagenome assembly OLVZ01 (sample SAMEA3178944, study PRJEB25190) | human gut metagenome | biome: human gut; feature: human-associated habitat; material: faeces | place: Austria | collected 2013 | reverse complement strand
GCCGCTGTGGCGCCACCTCATCAACTACCGCTGCGGCACCGGCCACAGCGTCAGCTTTGTGGGCAATGTGCACGAGGGGCCCCATGCCCTGAACAGCCGCAACACCACCCGGATGCGCCCCGGCATGGTGGTCACCGATGAGCCCGGCGTCTACGAGACCGACCTTGTGGGCATCCGCATCGAGAACGAGCTGGTGTGCATCCATAAGGCGGATAACCAGTACGGCACTTTTCTGGGCTTTGAGCCGCTGACCTTTGTGCCCATTGCCACCTCGCCCATCCTGCCCGGCGTGCTGGACAAAGACGAGATTGCATGGCTGAACGATTACCACCGTCAGGTGTTTGCAAAGCTGGCCCCGCACCTGAATGCGGAAGAGCGGGTCTGGCTGGCCGAAAAGTGCGCCTCCATCGGCTGCTGAGCCGGATAAAAACAGAAACACCCGGATGCCGTACAGCGGCAGTCCGGGTGTGTGGTTTTCAGAAAAGCGGTGCGCCGTTTTGCCCGCGGAAACAGCCGGTTACAGCCTGCAGGAATGGGCCTGCGGGGTGTCCAGCGGCGGCAGGGTGAACTCGTTTTCGCCAAAAGCGGAGCGCAGAATGGCGGCCCGGGTCTCCGGGTAGATGCCCAGTTCGGTATAGATGCTCTTGTACAGGCCCATCACCCGCCGCCGCAGCCGAAGGATATCGGCGGTGGTCACTCTGGAGTGGGAAACGCTCTGGCTGCACTGCAGGTAATAGTAGCCGATGTCCGGGATGGAAACGGCGGTGCGCACATAGCGCAGATATTCGGTGTTGAACAGCTGATCTTCTGCAAACAGCTCCTGCCGGAAGCGGATGCCGTGCCCGGCAAAAAAAAGTATGGGCACAGTGGTCATACCGAGTCACGATACGCCGCTACCCCTTCAGTTTACTGAATGTATTTCCAATAAGATGCCGCCGCTTATATAGCGCCTTATCAAAAGAAAATGCTGTATTTCTAGTTCTTCGGGGTGGTATCCAGACTGCCATCCCCTTGGCTCTCAGAGATTCCCGCAGCCAACTCGCGTCATAACCTCCGTCTGCCAGAAACGTACAGATATCGGGAAGGAGGTGCTGGAGAATGGCTACACCTTTGTAGTCGCTGACCTGCCCTTCAGTCAGCAAAAGCAGGACGGGCCGCCCGTGGCCGTCACAAGCGGCATGAAGTTTGGAATTCAGTCCTCCTTTTGTACGACCGATAAGACGTGGAGAATCCCCTTTTTGAGCAGACTTGCCGCCGTGCGGTGAGCCTCGAGATGGGTGGAGTCGATCATCAGGGAGCCATCAAAAGGTGTTTTATTTGCCAACTCAATGAAAATTTTATTGAAAACACCGAGCCTGCTCCACCTGACAAAGCGGTTGTACAGCATTGTGTGCGGACCTCATCAGGTGCATCCTGCCACTGAAGTCCGTGCTTGATGACGTAGATAATGCCGCTGGCGACACACCTGTCATCCACACGGAGAGCACCGTGAGAACGGGGAAAGAACGGTTTGATAAGCTCCAACTGACTTTCGGAAAGATGAAATAGGGTACGCATGGGACACCTCCGTGCCTTCTGCTCCTTCCCTTGAAAATAACGAGTCCTGACCCTAGGTCTTTTATTAAGTACACTTGAGCGTTTTTTCATCTCTCTACACCGGCACTCTTGCGCTGGGTCAAAATTTTTGCCGAAAAACATATGAAAAACTATGTTCCTAAAAGGTTATCGTTGAGATTGATAAAATGTAGCAGTATCTCAAATCAAAAAAATAAACTTTGGATATGGAAAACCTACTGTTGTGATACTAGGGGTGTAGAGGGCGTGATCAAAACATCTTACATCGAATAATGGATTTTTACGCAAATAAATGGATATGTGATTTTACTATGCAAACAATTGGGAAATATATCTATTTTAGATATTAGAAAATGATTTACTGAAAAGAAAATCCGAGACTGTACATGTTGAAAGAAATAATTGTCGGCGGAGACACTGTTTGCACGGTTCAAAAATAAGCTTGTGGTTGTTTCAAAAAGTCTGAAAAAGGTTGATGTTATGATGATTTGTTTGCTAATTCCTATGTAAATAGGAGCATAGAAGAATTAAAACATTATATTATTAATACTTTTCTCAAAATATTGCTGTGGCATTAACTGCCAGTTCTTAGTTGAAATATTCCGGCAAAACATCATAAGGCTTCCCATCCATTTTTATTTTTCCATGTTCGAGCCAAATAATTCTATTGCATATTTTATATAAGAGATCTTTTGAATGACTAGCAATTATAAGTAGTTGTGCATTGTTTACCAGATCGGTCATGCGATTTTCGGCCTTATCCTTGAAAGATTCATCTCCTACAGAGAGCCATTCATCCATGATGAGGATATCAGGACGAATCATAGTAGAGACTGCGAAAGCCAAACGCATCTGCATCCCTGTTGAATAGGTTCTGATCGGCAAGTCGATAAAACTGCCCAGCTCGCAAAGTTCAATAATATTTTCAATCTGTTCTTCAATTTCTTGCCGTTGTACGCCTAAGAGACTTCCACGAATAAAAATGTTTTCCCTCCCTGTCGCTTCCTGATCAATGCCAAGCGAAATATCAATGAGAGATCCTATTGAGCCTCTAATCTGAACAGTACCAGAACATGGAACATATACCTTACCGAGCACACGCAATAACGTACTTTTTCCCGCGCCATTGTGTCCAACAAGGCCCAATCTATCTCCATCTCTCAACGTAAAAGAGATTCCATCCAAAGCACGAATGTTGATATTCTGGTCTAAAATATCAACCTTTCCCCCAACTGTAGATTGTAAAATAGTATTTTTTAATGACCGTGTATTGGCATTATAGATAGGGAAGTCCACAATGACATTTTTAAGCTCGATATTTACCATGACAGATCCTCAGCTAAAGCCAATAGGCTATCCGATCACGATAGCGTCCTAAAAATATTGTAGTACCAATCCATCCAGCAATGGCCATAATACAACAGATGAGATAATTTTCCAGTCCTGGTATGATCCCCAATATTGGATCGCGGACAACGCTGATCAAATGGTGAAAAGGATTCATATCAAGGAGGAGCCGTCCTACTCTTTGGGGCATAAGTTCTGGCATCCACATAATTGGAGTCACATAAAAAAATATTTGCAGGACACTTGTAATCAATTGGGGGAAATCTCGAAATCGAGTGCAAAAAATTGCAGAAACCATACCCATCCAAGATACATTGACTGTTAACAACAGGAAACCGGGAACAGCCAGAACGGCCTTCCAACTTAAGGAATACCACATCACAATAAAGACAAAAGGAATGATTACAGCATTGTGCAGTAAAAAAAGAAACGAAGTCCATACGCGACAAAAAAAATAAAAAGCAATAGGCAATTCAAGTTGAGTTATCATTCCCGTAGAGGATATGAAAGACGTACTACCTTCAGAAATAATAGCAGTGATATAGTTCCACAAAATAATACCTATAGCAAGAAAAGGGAAAAATTTATGAATGGAAGCGTCAAAAAGCTGTCCAAAAATAAGACCTAAGGTTAAAATTTGTATTCCCATACTTATCGTTATCCAGAATGGTCCAAGCTTGGAACGTCTGTACCTCAAGACCATATATTGTCGTCCAAGCATGCGAATCAGATCATACTTGCGAAAAGAGTTTATGATATCAATAATCCCATATCGTAATATACTCATCTGTAACTCTCACTGCCTTCCCATGATTTCCAAGTATAGCACTTGGAAAGATAAGGGGTTTCATTTGCTTTTAAAATCGTAGGAAAGGAGGACTCCCGGCTATAATGAGCTGAATAGAATGGATCCCATATAAGCTGTTCTCCCCATCGCCCAATCATCGTAGAAATTTCTCGTTGAAATCTAGCCTGTTTTTCAGGGGTATCTTCGCATCCCCTTGATATTGATTCTAGGTGATATAGCTCCACATCCCCTATATAGGTGTTATGATACCCACCTTCGTGGAGTTTTAGACAGAAATCCACATCGTTAAAAGCCACTTTCAATGCGGCTTCATCAAATCCTCCAAAATGGAAGAAAAGTTCTTTGCGCACTATTAAACACGCTCCCGTGACGGCAGTGCACCAGCGTGGCAGCTGAAATTGATAAAAAAAGTCAGTAGTATCACGAGAAAGTTTTTGGCCTATATGAGCAGCAATGCCACCCATACCGCGTACCACACCTCCATGCTGAATAGTTCCATTAGGGTACAGAAGCTTTGGCCCTACGGCACCGGTTTCAGGTTGGATAGCGTAGGCAACAAGGCGCTGTAACCAGTCAGGATGAATGACTTTAATATCATTATTGAGAAATGCGAGAATTTCTCCATGAGCCTCCCGTGCGGCCATATTGTTTATTTCACTATAATTAAAAGGCTTATCCCAGTGGATAACATGCACCTTAGGATGGTTTTTAAATGACTTGTATAATGAAATAGCGTCCTGTTCAATACTACCATTGTCTACAAGAATAACCTCAATGGGAGCATAATCTGTATGGTACAGTAAACCGTTAAGACATATCTGGGTAAGCTCCGCATGATTTCGTGCAGGAATAACGCAGGTAACGGGTGGAAGCTTTTTGAGTGTGTAGTTGATCTTATTAAAACCAAAACAGCCCCTAGTAACAGTTGCATTACATTTTTTGGTTTCAAGGTAGTCAGCTACAGCCTGTCTGCGCGCCTTTTTGCACTGTTCCAATGCTCTGTCAGAAAAACTTCCAGAACCGGGAAACTGTCGCCAGTGATATAAAATGCGTGGAATATGGCGAATTTGGGAAGGTCGAATTTTAAGTACACAGCGCAAAGTAAGGTCATGATCCTGAGAGCCCTCATATCCTAAACGAAAACCACCAATCTCGCGTAAAAGGGATGTTCGATATATACTTAGATGATTAAGATAATTTGAGGCTAAAAAAAGAGGCTCATTCCAGTCCGGTTTAAAATGAGGATTATAACGTTTATCTTGTGGAGATAAAAGATCTTCATCAGAATATATCAACATTGCATCAGGATGCTGAGTTATTTCCATAGCGACAAAGTATAAGGCAACTTCTGGAAGAATATCGTCATGATCCATAAGTGCTGTGTATGTCCCCGTACATAAGTCCAAGGCACTATTTGATGCAGCACAGATATGGCCGTTTTCCTTACGAAAAATGACATGGATTCTGGAATCTGCACGACAGTAATCTTCAAGAATCGTTTGGATCTGAGCGTTAGGTGATGCGTCATCAGCTATGCACAGTTCCCAGTAAGGGTATATCTGGTTTTGTACTGAATCGAGCGCTTGCCGCAATAAATGCGGGTCTGGATTATATACAGGCATAAGAATTGAAATGAGCGGAGGAGACTGTAATCCCTGAATTTGCTTCCTGATAGCGGACATATCCTGTGGGGTCAGCTTCTCAAATCTTTCTTGCCATTCGAAGTATCCCGTTCCTATCCTGCTTTTCCATGACTCCCGAAGAATGGTTTTTATTGATAGTCCTTCTCTATACTTCCTGAAAACAAGATTCCAACAGGCTACAATCCCACCTTTGTTTCGAATAGCACAACAGATAGTCCATATAGGATTAATCCAGCAATTTTTTAATACTGATATGATGGAATGAATCATGAATATATTTTACCTCTCACAACAATATTAAAACTTGTTCGTCGTCAAAACAATAATATATATTCTGTATATATTATATTAAATTAATGAATGATATAAACTGATAGTATGGTAAATTGCTAAAAGTATATATTCTTATTTTATTCTGATTTAATAAATTCACCATTTAATATAGTGAATACTTCAGCCATATCTTGATATGACGCCCAATAGCCAAGTGTATCTCTTATAAGTTCATATTTCATAATGAGCTTTATATCATCGGATACCGCGAGAGGTTTTATCTTTTGCTCATATACTTTTTTTATTTTAGACTCATCTTCTGTAAGAGCTATACATTGTGTAACAAAAAAATTACCGATTTTTTGATATAAAAATACCACATCTTTTCCATATTTTTCTTTCATATAATATGGAATTGAATATTTTAAAGCTGACCATCCACCATCATAAACATCAGAACGATATAATAATCGAATCTTTTTATTTCGATTACAGACATCACTCCAAAATGTATTATAATAAATATCTTTTTCCATAAAAAATTTTTTGTATTGGCCATGAAATGACAGTGGAGAAGTAATTATAACATTATCCAGAATATTTCTTCTAAAAGGTGCCGCCCCATGTTCAAACACTGCATAATATGATATATAAATATTGTCCTTTGGAAGATACTTTATATCTTCACGTATACTTTTATATATTCCATATTGGTATTTAGTGCTTTTAGCCTGATTGTACATTATAGTATATGATGATTGTATGCCAGAAACAATCAATAACAAACATATTATTTTTATATATTTAGTTTTATTGCTTATATTTATAATTCTAAAATGAATCAATGCCATTATAATTGTGGCAAAAGCAAAATTATACCAAAGCCTGTATGGCAATGCTCTAAATTCCATATTCAGACAGACAATAAAAAGAACAAACAAGCCAATATAATAGGTATTTTTTTTATATTCAGTAATAGATAAGCAAAAGATTACCAATGCCAATACTATAAAAGATGGCATAACATTTCTATAATCTGCAACTCTGAATCCTGCACTTTTTGAATTAAATCTTTGTACGCTATCTCTAATAATATCCACAACTTTATTTAAATTGTTAGGATTATTGATATTAGTATTGCCTAAAAAAAAGGCTGATAATAGCATTCTATAGTCAGCTTTAGAAAAATTTATATTATCTTTATCTTTTAGCAGATCAATGCTATCTTCTACATCCCCCCATGGGGTTATAAGATTATCCCACATATTTGTTTTATCAGTAATTTCCACGCGTGCGCTGTTGGCTTTCCGCATTTCATCCCACTGAGGATTCTGGCTCACAATGTAGCCATCCAAAAAGTGAACTCCCAAAATTACTAGAAGCGCACCAATAACCACACAGCATTTTTGCAAATGCCTTTTCCATTCTTTGTAAGGCCAGCAGGGCAAAAGAAGCATCCCTGTAAAAAAACCGACAATCATGCAGCACTCAAAACGAATGAGCGATGAAAAAACAAGCGCAAAGACACAATAGCCTGCACAGGCAAACTGCGCTTTCTTCCCCGTGAAGTATTCGCTCACCCACATATAAAAAGAGAGTACACCAGACATCGCCAGTAACCCTGACGTCATGGTGAATTGAGGAGAAATGAAAGGGGTAGCACCGACAAATGTTATAATAACCAGTTTCAATATCTTAGCGAACAAACTCTCTCGCTCAAAATCCTTGCATACTGACATAACAAGTACAAAGAGAGAGGCGCTGGCAAAGATATAGGTAAACATATCATACCAATAGCCATTTTGATATACTGTGTAAAAAAGTTTGAGGAATTTTCCATATAGAACATTCATGTACAATGTAAACTCTGATGGCTCGGAAATGCTGCCACCAATACTCCCCTCAAGAAGTATCCGCATGTCCATATCATCAGATGTCTGGTACATGGCATGATAATGTATGGCCATATACCAACATGCAAGAACAGGAATAAAAGAAAAAACAGTTCGATTACTGAATGGATTGTACGTTATTAAAAATGATATTTTTTTATTTTGTTCTGCACAAATCATACAATTATCCTCGGCTTGCTATGGTGACACCCAGCATAATAAAAAGAACGCCGACAAGTTTATACATGTTCATACTTTCCCCAAACAAAAAAGCCGAGAACAAAAGGACAAGAACAAAACCAAGGCTTGTAAACGGATAGGCAAAACTGATATCGAGTTTCGACATCGTTGCCATCCAAAAAAGTCCGGAAAGAAACGTCGCTACAAGCCCTGAAAAAACTCCAGGGTCAAAGATGATAATTAAAAGAAGCAGAAATTTATCCCATAATCCTTCAGGCAAATGTATATCACAAAAACGAGAGGACATCCGCCATTTAATCATGAGCTGTGAATACACTGACAGTATGATTGTTGCTGTCAAAAAAACGTAAGGAAGTATGGTCTTAGGAAACACTTTTTTCCTCGAAATTAACGGTCTTACCTATGACGTAAAGAGGGCGCCCCTTAACTTCCTCAAAAATATTGGCAAGATACAGGCTCATAACGGCAAGTGTAAGAAAAATCATGCCACCCATTAACGTAATGGTAAACATAATGCCCGCATAGCCGTTTACATCATATTCACCGGAAATCTTGTTATAAAGAATCATGCCGGCAAACAGAAACGATGCCAGAAAACTGCAGACAGAAAAAAGAGCGCTGATAAAGAGAGGGCGTGCCGACTGCTGTAACAATATGGAAAAAGCCAGTCTGATTGATTTTAAAAATGTATAGGAAGAAGATCCTTCAAAACGCTCATCTCCCTCAACGGGAAGATACGCAAGTTCAAAGCCACAGTACTGTATAATGGAACCATAGCAACGATGATGTTCACGCAGTTTTCGATACGCTAAAACTACTCTATGCGTGATAATGGAAAAATTTCCTGTACCCTTCTCTCCATGGTAAATCCTGTTAGTGAGTTTACGCATAACGGTATTGAATACATGAGACTCGGCCTTCTTAAGAAAACAGTCCTTCCTGTGTTCGCGAATGGCAAAAATGGCTTCCTTACCTGAACGTTGCAGTTCTTCTAGCAGCAAGGCAATCTTATGAGGAGGATCCTGTAGATCACAATCCATGACTACCACATATTCACCTTCCGCGTAGTCAAGTCCAGCGGATATGGCTATATGCTGACCGAAATTACGTGCCAGTTCCATGAATTTTACACGGGGATCCTTTGCAGCTATCTCCGCTATTTTTTCTCCGCTTCCATAGGGGCAAGCGTCGTTCACCATGATAATCTCAAAATCATCGGTAATCGCTTCAAGGTGTTCCACCAGCCGATGATGGAGTTCCTCAACGATATTGACGGCATTATATACAGGAGTGACAACAGAAATATAGGGCATCAGTTCGCCTTCACAATTCTTGAAAGTTCGCGCACAAGATCATGCCCATCCCAGAATACACCAATATCCATGGCCTTTCCTACAGGCACGATACGGTCGATGCCACGCAAGCGTGCCGCTACGACGGCCTCACAAAAAGCCTCTTTATCGACACCGAAGCATGTAACGGTTTGAAATTTTTCTGTGACAACAGAAAAAAGCTCTTCCCAATTCTTAAGGGAATACTCATAGAAAAAGCCTCCATGCCCGCGATGCTCCATAAGATCTGAAGTCAAAGTTTTTAGTTCTACACGATAGATGAGATTAGTTTTGCGAGTGGCAGACTTGAGCGCCAGATTGGAGATAGCCTCTTCACACAGCGCAGTGTACTTATCTACAGCCACGGCGTCCTGAAGGATATATTTTTTCCTAGCATAGGAATCCACGGCATTCCAGAAACGTTCACGCCCTGCTTCATCATCGTGCTGCCAAAGCAACACTTGAGGAGAAGAACAGGCGTTTTGATCCATGAGAAAGGTGTCATTGTAAAAATTCTCCACCAGTCTTTGAAGCTGAGTATCTTTAGCTTTCAACACGGCCTTGCCATCCAGCAAAGCCAGTGAATACCTGTCGGCAAAGGCCACGTCCACGCACCGAGGAGACGCGGGCAGAGCCTTTACCATGGCAATGGTATTATCACCGCCCCAGATCATGCGAACATCAGCTCGGGCACAGAAAGCTGCCGTGATTTCATTATTGCGGGGATAGCGTACGAATGCCGTACGCTTTTCCACCTCAGGATATTTCCTTATGACACGACCAATGATAGTACACAAAGCATCTATCTGCGGAAAGTCTTTGCTGGGCAGCCGCACAATATTTGCATTACCCGCCAGTAGAGCAAAAAGATAGGAAAAAGCAAAATTTATCGGAATGTTGGAGGGAGCAATATGAAAACAGACTCCTCGTCCGAGTCGATTAGAAATCTTGTCGAACTCATGCGCCATCTTTTGAAGGCTGGCCCTGCGTCCCCAGAAGGCCAAAGCCGCAAGATCGGGCATGGCACGCGACGCCGGGGATTTCAGCAGCTCCGAAGACAATTCCGCAATAAAGGCACAAACGTCGGTATCAAATACGCGCAGCGGCGTATCGACTACGTTTTCACTGCCAAGGGGATAATCAACGCCGTTCATAAGTATCACTGCATCCTCTCAGCTCCGCACTCCTGATGCGGCCATGGATCTTGAAATATTTTCCGAGCCTGCCGCAGGGGCAGTCATCAACACCAAGCACTTCTCCCTCATCCTCAGTGAGCAACACATGTCCCGGATAACTCGTAGGCAAAACGGAAAGCAGCTCAATAAGCCCCCGTTCTCCTTGTCCAGCTACGGAAAAATCAGAAGAGCGGCGGATAATAACATCAGAGTAGTTGGAACAGTGCATATGTCCATGCTCACATTCCACAAACACCGACCCGAGCTGTTCCGCCATACCGTAGTAATTATAAACTCTCACATTACCGAGCACGCCCTGCACGCGGCGGTTGAACTCCGGAGCGCCCACGGCCTGATCCTTAAGTTTTTTCCAGCCTCCTATATGAAAAAGAATCGCATTTTTCATATGGAACTTACGACCGCTATTCTCTAGGGCACGTACCACGAACTGCCATATCATATAGGTATAGCCAAACATGAGAATGGTATCAGCGGCATGTTTCTCACAAAATTCCGTGACTTTCTCGATGTCGATATCCATATCGGCGTTAAGAGCGTAGGTAATGTTACGTCCAAAAAGAGAAAAACCGATGATGCCTGCACCACGCGCCGAATACATAGAACGATCCTTCTTGATCATTTCCGTATCCAGTAAAAGTAAGGGCAAACGCTGCTTACCTATAAAGGAAGAAATTATCTCATTCAACGTTTTGCTCTGACTGCGTACGTTATCGGCATCAAGAAAAATTTTGGACACAGCCTGACCGGATGTACCAGAAGATGTGAGGGTCTTCGTCACTTTTTCTTTGGAGACAGAATGCAGTTCATATTTTTTAAAAAGACGAACAGGAAGAAACGGTTGTTGCTCACAGCTGTGCCGTACCGATACATCAAAACCGAGTACATCAATAATCTTATGATATTCCGGGCAGTGTTCGTAGTGGTGCCGAGTCAGTTTTGAAAGAATCTCAGCAAGAGCTGCTTCCTTGTCCTCAGCGGCGAGCCCGTATGGAGGAATTTGAAAAAGTTCATTAAGCGTCATGGCTCACCTCTTTTAAAAAAATATCAATGGGGTCAGAAAATATAGCTCCGAATGCCGCATACAGATTCATCACAGCTGTATTTTGTGAACTGATTCGCCCCTCCAGTCGTCTGAACCCACGTTCTGCTGTTACCTGGCAGGCTCTGGCGTACAATGACATGGCGGCCCCAGCCATGCGGTACTTCTCCTCCACTGCTGCCAGATGGACAAACAGCGATTCCTCAGAATTTCTGACAAGAGCAAGAAAACCTACAATTTTTTCACGGAAAAAACAGGCCAGAACATCGTCCAGAGAATCCACCCATTCCTTCAAAACCATGGAAGCAACGGCGTCATCACACGTAGGAAGTACATGAAATCTGCGATCGTAAGGAAAAGATGCACAGGCAATACGCAGCAAATCCTTTTTGTGACTGTCTATTTTCTCCACCGGAAGGCGTACGGCTTTTGTAAGATCCACCGGACAGCGGGCCAGGCTTATGGAAACCTTCAGAGTACGGTCTGCCCAGAAAAAGCCTCTCTCCTGCATGTTCAGTTCGCTTGCTGACGAAGCCGGAAGCATGACACGAACATGCGTCGCCCCAGAAATATTCCACTCGGCAGGTTGTGAGGCCTCAATATCGGCGAGACGGACAGCTCCGTAAACTTTAATCATAGAACGGTTCCAGTGCTGCATACTGTGTTTTTCCGGCCTCATTCTTGGGGATCTCCTCCAAGTAATTAACATGAAAAGCCGTAGGATTAAGACGGGTCTTCTCAACAAGAAAACGCTTCACTTCAGCAACAGCCGACGCCTCGGTAATAAAGACCTGCATAGCATCGTCCTTGCCTGCACAGGCACATTCAAAGTCGAAATGACTCTTGAGCAAACGTTCGGTCTCATCAAGACCGACACGATTGCCGAAAATTTTAAGAAAGCGTTTTTTTCGTCCAACAATATAAAAGAATCCGTCTTTATCGAATTTTGCCATGTCTCCCGTGAGAAGAATACCGCCGCGTTCATCACCTTTGGTAAGATCCTCACAGCACTCGGCATAGCCCATAGTGACATTACGACCTTCATAAAGCAGTTCTCCAACGATATTGGGGGTCGTGATATCCTGTCCTTTCTCATCCAGAAGACGGAATTTGCCCCCGGGAATGGCAATCCCCATGGCTCCACATTTTTCCAGAGCCTTATCCGCAGGTAGCCATGCCATACGGGCCGTTGCTTCCGACTGACCGTACATCACGATAAAACGCTTGCGCTCACGCTGGGCATACTCTGCAAACTTTTTGTGCAGCTCCGGCAGAAGTTTGCCTCCAGCCTGTGTCATGGTACGCAAAGAAGGAAGTTTACGCATGAAAAAACGTAGTTTGTCCAACATCTCATAGGTGTAGGGAACGCCTCCAAAAGAGGTGGCCTTCTGCTCGTTGAATAACGTCCAAAACTCGCGCTGAATCACGGTAAACGGCGACAAAATGATCGTCGCCCCCACACGCAGATGCGTATTAATGATAGACAACCCATAAGTATAATTCATTGGTAAAGTAGTAATAGACCGTTCTGTTTCATTCAGCTCCAGATACTCCACAATAGATGTCGTATTGGCTTCAATATTATCATAGCTCTGTCGTACAAGCTTCGGCGAACCGGTTGACCCTGAAGTCGTAAGCAAGAGTGCAAGGTCATCATGTAGAGTAAACGCATGTGTATTATTCCGCTTAATAAGCACATATTCACGAGCTTCGTAGATAATACGTCCTTCAAATGAGTCAGCCTGTACACGAGGAAGCCATAAGTAGTTGGGATGATAGGTATCAAGAAAACCGTTCAGCAAGGAGCGATCGATATGTTCATCCAGCATGAGAGGAACAATCCTGTGATTCAGGAAGGTCACATACCCAAGAACCGACCCCATACTGTTCGAACAAAGCGAAAAAACCAGGCAACGTCCGTCGATATGCTCCGCCAATCCCTCGGACTCCCTATAGAGCTGGGCATAAGTACAGATCTCGTCCTTTTCATTAACGAGTGCCGTATGACTATCAAACTCCAACAAATTCCACATGTACAGCTCCATGATAAACGTCGGCCATACGGAACTCTGGACCGTGACCGGGCAAAACGAACATGTCTCTGGGCAGAGACTTCAAAAAAGGTAGCGTAATATTTTTGTACTGCTTGGTACTGCCGCCGGGCAGCCGCGTGATAGTTGGCGTATTCAGAAGAAGAGAATCCCCGGTGAACACCGTTGTATCGTTCCAAATTATGCAGCAGCTGCCAGCAGTATGCCCCGGCGTACTCACGAAAAAAAATCGTTCCTGTCCCCATTTCAGCTCAAATTTGGTACTGAAAGTTACATCAGGAATATAGACATGCGCTTCATAATACTGACGAAAATGCTCTGCAGTATTCGTCCCGTTTCGCATGTCCTGCACTGCCAGCATAGCCACTATGAGAGCCGGATGATTATTGTTCAGATCGGCTATAGCACAACCACATGCCTCTTGGCATATTAGCTCCGTTTTCCATTCACGTTGAAGACTGTAAATGCCGCAGGTATGATCGGGATGCTCATGCGTAAGCAGTACTGTGCATTCCGAAACCCCTGCTTTCCGCAGGAAAGCAAGGGCTTCGGATGCGGGATGCGGGTCGATGACAAGAAAGCGCGTTCCATCAAGAAAGATATACATATTCGTACGCACATCTTCCGAGACAAAGCGGAGAAGAAAGCGTGAACCTATCGTCAACCTTTCCATCCCGCAATGCCTCAAAACGTGATACCGTACTTACCAAGTAGTTCCTTGCCTTTGGCAAAAGAACTCAGATCCACAATATCATCAGGTTCGAGCATGATGTCGAAGGTTTCTTCCAGAGCGGCAACAAGTCCCATATGCCCCACGGAGTCCCAGGCAGGGATAGCCTGAAATTCAAGACCACGGGCAGTTTCCGCGTCAATATCAAAAGCCTGCATAAAGGCTTCCGTGTATTTCTCTTCGTTAGTCATCAAAACAACTCCTTATAAGTTTCTAAAATCTTTCCGGCGACTTTATCCGGAGTAAGACCACATGAATCAAGCAGGCTTACATAGTCTCCAGCATGGGGATAAACATCGGGCGCACCTATGATGAGGTGCGGAGGATGTATGGTCTTCAGGGCCAGTTTTTCAGCAACAGCACTGCCCAGACCGCCGATGATAGAGTGCTCTTCCACCGTCACCAGCAATTTTCTTTTGCAGGCTGCTTCCACCGCCGTTATATCCAGCGGCTTGATGGTATGCATATCGAGAACCGAAGCCGAAATGCCCATAGCTTCAAGGTGTTCGGCTGCCTTTAAGGCACAATGAACCATGCTGCCCGTGGCAATGATGGCGACATCGTCACCTTGACGAAGCTCTATGGCCTTACCGATCTCGAAGTCGAAATCTTCCTTATAAACAATGGGATTGTTCATGCTACCCGTGAGACGAAGGTAAACCGGAGCGTCAATTCCGGCTGCCGCAATTGTAGCCTTCACCGTAGCCGTGCAGTCCGCCGGGGAAAGAATAACCACGTTGGGCAGAGCGCGCATGATAGCAAGATCTTCCAGACTCATATGGGTTGGACCGAGTACCCCAACAGAAAAGCCTGCTGTAAGCCCCACGAGTTTTATAGGCAGGCCCATATACCCCATATTTACCTTCACCTGATCGGCACTGCGCATGGAAGCAAACGTCGCATAGGTCGTAGCAAAGGGAACGAATCCCTCCCTGGCGAAACCAGCCGCAATGCCGACCATGTTCTGTTCAGCAATACCTACGTTGTATAGTCTGTCAGGATACTGCCCCTTAAAACGTTCCAGACCGGAAAACGAACAGAGATCAGCGGTAAGAATAACCGTGCGGGGCTCCACTTCAGGTAGTACCAGCGCAGCCTGTCCAAACGCGCCGCAGGAACCGAGACGAGACCAAATTCTGATGTTCATCGAAGTAAAATCGATCATTCGACCGCCTCCACTTCTGCCATTCCCTGCTCATACAACCGCTGTGTGACAATTCCGTTGTGCCACTGAGGCATGTTCTCCATAAAAGAAAAGCCCTTACCTTTTACCGTCTCAGCGATCACAGCCAAAGGTTTTTCCGTATGCATACGGAATGCCTCCTTCAGGGCTTGCACATCATGTCCGTCAACGGTAACAACATCCCATCCGAACGCCTTCCATTTGGCCGAAAAATCAGTCAGAGCTAGCACTTCCTCTGTATTTCCGTCATACTGAAGGCGATTTCTGTCGATAACGGCAACAATATTGGCAAGTCTATAGTGAGAGGCTGTCATGGCAGCTTCCCAAACCGAACCTTCGTCACACTCACCATCGCCGAGAATAACGAAGACACGTGAACTTTCATTACCTTTTTTATACAGAGCCAGCGCAACGCCGACCCCTTGGGAAAGCCCCTGCCCCAGACTGCCACTCGCAAAGTCGATTCCCAGACCAGGGTTCACGGAGGGATGAGCACTGACGTAAGAGCCGTTGGCCTTATAGGTAAGAAGCTCATCTTCCGAGAGCAGACCTACCTGCTTCAAGGCCGCATACTGTGCCATCACTCCATGCCCCTTGCTTAGAATAAGGCGGTCACGATATTCAGCCTGAGGGGCATCAGGAGCAAAAGACATGGTACCCCCATAGAGTGCCGCCATAATCTCAACCAGAGAAAGCGAACCGCCCATATGAGCACCCTGAGATTTAGCCGCAAGGGCCATCTTCAGGAGATCTTTACGCATTTCCTTCGTATCCATCGATTTCCCCTCAGACTTTGCCGCCGTCTATGCGTATGATCTGACCGTTCACAAAGGAAGACTCCTCGGAAGCAAGAAAGACCACCATCTTCGCTATTTCTTCCGGTTTTGCACGCCGTTTCATGGCACACTGAGCTATCATGGCTTCTTCTGCCTTGGATTCCATCTGATCTGCCATTTCTGTATCCACAAGCCCTGGAGCGACGGCGTTGACACGTATTCTCAAATGACCGCATTCTGCAGCAAGCGTTCGGGTAAAGGCCATGACTGCAGCCTTGGAAAGACCATATGCACAGCTTCCCACCGGCATATCGAGACCGAGTACGGATCCCAAATTGATGATGGAAGCATGACGTCGACGCATCATGTACCGCAAAAGAAGTTGCGTCAGTTCCATCATAGAAAACAGATTGCTATCGAAAACTTCACGAACCTTAGACATTCCGGTCATCTGAAACAGGCCACCGTGGGCCACGCCGGCGTTGTTCACAAGGATATCCACAGGGATTCTGGAGGAAATAAGTCCGCGAACTGCTGTCTTCATCGCCTCGCTGTTCGTCATATCAAAAAACAACGGAGAGACCTTGACACTATATTTTGAGGCAATTTCTTCCAGCATGGAAAGGAACTCCGGCGTCTCACGGCGGGCATGAGCAATAACATCAGCCCCGTTGCGAGCGAATTCTGCCACAAGAGCCTTGCCTATCCCCCTGTTGGTGCCGGTGATGAAGGCAGTTCTTCCCTTAAGCATTATTCCCTTCCTTAAAGTAGGATATCCAGTAGTCAATCTTTTGCTGACGATTCATGTTACCGGCAGGAGTATGATGGAGATGTACAGGAGAGATGTATGCTCCTTCCATATCAACAAGACAGAACCCCCACGAAAGTCCTACTCCAAATGTAGCCAGACAGACATTCTTTGCAGGTTTCTGACTGAGCTGACGACATATATCAACAGTCACTGCTGCAGAACCACAGTTTCCATATTGTGAAAAGGTCTCTGCAGAATACTTGTCCCCAGGAACTCCGGCATACATGGCCACAGTACGTACAATCTGCTTATTGGCTTGGTGAAAGGCAAAATAATCTATGTATTCCATGCTTTTGCCAGAAAATTCAAGAATATCTTTGATACCTTTTGGCCCCACATCCGTCGTGAACTTAAACACGTCAAGTCCCTTCATGATGTCATCGCAGAGCCGCCACACATTACCCGTAGCGTCTGTAATTTCCAATCCGGCAATATCCGAGAACATGGGCAGACTGTAACCGCCAGCCGGAGCAATGAGTTTATTCCAACATGTGCCGCGAGTACCCGTGATAAAAAACGAGGGACGAAGTTCATCCGTATACTCAAGAAGCGTGGCCGTTCCTGCATCGCCGAACAACATATTGGAATTACGGTTACGTCTGTCGGAATGGCGACTCGTAATATCGCCAGCAAGCACAAGGCACTTCTTTGCTCCCCCACCGGAAATAAGGGAATGGGCCGTCAGCAATCCGTGAACATAGGCAGAACATGCAAGACCAGAAATATCAAAACACGTACAATTCTCACTGAGAGCGAGACGTCCTTGAATAACGCAGGCAGAGGCGGGATAGTGGTAATCGTGCGATGTGGACACTACAATAAGAGCATCTATGCTGTCCTTGTCGACATTCAGGGCAGAAAGAAGTTCTCGGGCTGCCGCTTCGCAAAGGTCGGAGTTGGTAGTACGTTCATCTGCCACGTGGCGTTTGCCGAGACCGAGGATTTTCTTATTTCGCTCCAGAAGTTTCACATCGTTATTAAAGAACGCCAGTTCATCATCAATGCGAATGAAGTCCTCCGGAACGACGCAGGTGACGCCGCTGATTTTGACATGCTCAAACCTTGTCCTGGGCATAGGTTATATTACTCCACAATCAATAATATAGTTCTGAGCCGTTATCCATTTGGACTGTTCAGAAAGAAGAAAGACTACGACATTGGCGACATCGGAGACCTTGCCCAAACCAAAAGGATACTTTCCTTCTGCATAAGAACGCGCAATGTCATCTGCCATATCTGTCTCAATCAAAGTAGGAGATACACAATTGACCCTAAGTCCAGCAGGTGCAAGTTCGCGGGCAATAGATTGCATTGTAGAAATAAGTGCACCCTTTGATCCTGCATAGGAGGTCATACCTGGATCACAATGAATGCCCCCAGCTGAGGCAATAAAAACCATAGTACTCCGGTTTCCATTATTATTTCGCTTGTCGGCAAATCCTTTTGCCATAAACACAGGTGCAAAATAATTGACATCGAAAACACTATGAATGGCAGACAGAGCTACTGACCTAAGGGGCTGAATTCCACCCACACCGGCGCAATATGCCATGCCCTGAAACTTGCCGTATTTTTCGCGGAGCTGCTTTACATAGGAAGGCAATCCGGCGATATCTTCAACAAGATCTTTCTGTTCAAGAAAAACATTCTCCGGGAAACGGGCTTTTTCCTTCATGGCCTGCAAACGCTCTTCATTGCGTCCGATACCGATAACCGTTGCGCCAAGCTCATTGAGCAACAGGGCAACGCCCCTGCCTATGCCCGAAGATGCCCCCGTCACGATGAAGCGCTGCTCTGCTGCAAAGGAAATCATGTTACAGACCTGCCTTGACTGCGATGTCTTCCAAGGTTTTTATATCCAAATAGTCGGAAATACTCGTCTTCACGCCGAAATTCTTGTCCAGAAAGGCCATGGTGGCCATCACGGCAAGCGAGTCCCATTCATCCAGTTCTTCAAGCACCGTTTCAAAGCTGAGGGTTTCTTCAGTCTGAAGGACATCCTGCATTTCCGTAAGAAATTCATCACGCGTCATGGTTATTCTCCTTTAAAGTGTTTAATCCAGTGTTCAATCTGTTGCTCTCTGTTCATTCTGTTCACCGGGGGAACATAGGTAGAGATACCGCCATTATACAGCCCTGTAAGATCCACGGCTGTAGCTCCCCATGAAAGGCCGATGCCGAATGCGCAGAAAATCGTTTTTTTCAGCTCCGCATTTTCGGGCTGATCGCAAAGCACCATTACTACAGAATTGGTGGAGTTATTCGCATACTTGGAAAAAACATCAGTAGGCGCTTTTTCCGCGGGAATTTCCGCTTTTTCTATGACATTCTCCACTATCTGCTTATTGGCCTGATGAATGGCAAAAAGATCCACATCCTCTTTTTTCCATCCCGCTGCGGCAATAATTTCTGCCAGAAGAGACGGGGCGACTTCCATGGTGAAATTAAAGACATCTTCACCCTTCATCATTCCCTGCTGGGCAGTCCACCTGTTTCCCGCGGCATCTTCTACAGATAAGTCAATTGATGCAGCATCATATGGAAGACGCATGCCGCCAAACGGGTGAATGATTTTATCCCAGCCGCTGCCGTCACATCCCATAACGAAAGTCGCGGTCCGTTCTTCTTCCGTCCTTTTCAGGAACGTGGCAGACGCAGCGTCTCCAAAAACTTGCGCAGCCTTTCTGTTCGTCTGATCCGTGGCTCTGGCACAGAGATCACCGACAAGCAAAAGACAATTGCTTACAGCTCCGCTTGCTATCATGGCATGGGCGATCCATAAGCCATGTACATAGCCCGAACAGCCGAGATTTATATCCAAAGAAGGACAAGACTTCCTCAAACCAAGTTCTCCGTGAGCTATACAGGCATCACACGGCTCTGGGAAGTCAGGTTTTTGGTTGACAAAGATAAGAAGCTCTATGTCCCCTGCTGCGAGAGACATCTCACTCATCAACTTTCTTGCAGCATCTACGGCAAGATCCGTCACAGTTGTATTTTCATCAGCTATATAGCGACGCCCATAGCCCATCATCTTTTTTGCCCGGGCAAGTTTTTTAGAAGAGCCTCCAAAGAATTCGAGCTCATCATCAATATCAATAAAGTGTTGAGGCAGAACACTTTTTACACCCGCTATGCGAACATGAGAAAAGTGAGACTCACTCATTTTTATTTATCCTCCTTACTGTACACCTTTCTCAGCACATAAAGCTCCTTATAAATAATTCTTCCATAATTCTGATAAATACGCAGCATAGAATAATTATTAGATGATACAACAGTCTTTGTTCCTTCTACAGAACGAACGGTATCTAAGATCTGAAAGACACCATACCCTTCTCCTTGATGTTCTGAAAAAACACCCCCTAATATACCATCTTCTACACCAGTTTTTTCATCACGAACATTGATGCCGAAAGAAATTTCCTTATCGTCTACCTTTAAAAGCCACATCCAAGAGTTCGGCTTTTCAAAAAGATCCCAGCACCAATTTTTGTAGCGTATGCAGGCAACATCCATACCGAGTAAAGGATCAAGACTTACCCTGTCCGTTGAAAACATACCGGGAGTGATCTTGTCTATGACTCTGCCCCATGCCGCACACGTTTTTTCCACGGTGACCCGCTCTGCTCCGTTCATCCACTCTTTAATCTGATCCGGCGTTTCTAATGGTGCAAAATGATCTTTCAAATAAAGCTGCGTTTCCATAAAACGAAAACCGACATCTTCCAGCGCGTGGAGAACATTCAAGTTTCCTACGGGCATCTTAATAGTAACGTATGCATGATAAAAATTTTGTGCACGCAAATCTTCTAAAATACTTTCAGCCCCCTTTTTAAGATCCCTTTTGTCCAAAACAATTTCATAAGCATCATAACCCAAATTGCGCTTTTCCCAAACGGCTTTCACTATTTTCACTACGATATTCCTTTAAACTGATAGACAATTTCTGAATTCAACTGTGTATAGTATAATTCAAGCATATCGGAATTATCTATAAGCTCATAAAGATGGAGTTTGCACGATTCCCCCTCGTATCTATCCAAGTAAAACTGATAATTTTCGTCCATTTCTATTTTACGCAATATTTTACTAGAAAGTAACTTTTCTATTCCTCTTAAAAAATCTTTATTATTGTCATACATATAAGGGAAATTAGGTCGTTGATATTCATGAAAAGACCACAGAGCATTCTCTCTATTTATCTTAACAACAGCAGGAACTTTCAGTCGCATAAGATCAATCATGGTTAATGCTGCAGAAACTGGAAAACTGTCAATAAAAACATCAGCACAGCAGAATATTAGCTCATACTTTGGAGTCAAAGGATGAATAATGAGTCTATTGCGACTTTTAGAGCCTTCAAAAATTTTTTCAATAATTACCTTTTCAGTTTCTGAAAAGTTCGAAATAATTATATGTTTAACATTCTGATTTCTATCTAATAGATGCTTTATTACCTTGAAATATTCCGATGTATCTGAGCTATCAAAAAATTTATAGGAAGAACCACCAGAGATGGTACAAAGTTCAACATCGCTCACACCAAGACTTCGCCTGCATGCTAAAATTTCTTCTGCGGTAAATGTTGGGAACTGCTTTAACCTTTTACTTAAGATACCAAACACATGGGTTTTTAAACATTTTCGCAGTTTCTGCGTCACATATGCAGTGACAGGCATCCCCTCCAAAATAATATCCGCAAAACTTATTCCAAGATTTGGATAATGTGACGCATGTGGGCAATAATATACTTTTATTTTTGTATATTTTTTAATCATTGAAAGTAATAAAGTACCATATATATCATCAGGATGAATAAAAACAAAAATAACTTTTGGGGAAAAGTTACATATATCATAAAATAAATTTATAGTATCTTTCTTCCATCGTATATTCCCTATATCTTTTCCTGATATTAAAGCAAACTTTTTAATATAAGACATTATTTGTGGGGCATATTTCCAAGACGAAGAATAACTTGTAAGAAATATAGATTGTGTATATTTATCATTTAGAATATCCATTAAATCCTGAATACACTTACTATGTCCTCCATTGTCATATAATTCTGTAGCTAGAACGGAGACCCTAGTTGTGTATGGGCTACTATCCATACTTTTTACAGGAGGAATAATGCACTCTAATTCTTTATCAAAATTTCGAGTATCGAAGTTTTTATTTTTTTGAAATTCATATATGATGCGACTTATAGGTGTAGTTCTACTCCATACAGGAATGCCCAAAAAATAATATATAAACATCCCTTGGAAAGATTTAACTTTAAAAAAAGTTATCTTTCCAATCTTTAGTTTGTCCTTTTTCCACTGCAAAAAGGACATCATCCTCTCCAAAATTTGAAAACCTGTTCGATAATATAATCCTGTTGTTCATCTTTGAGACCATAAAACAATGGTAGCCGTACTAATGTATCACTGACATGCTTAGTTACATTTAACTCGCCGCACGCTCTGCCATACTTTTTACCTGCAGGTGATGAATGCAAGGGAATGTAGTGGAAAACACACAAAATTTCCTTTTCTTTCATCCTGGAAATAAATCTTGTACGAGTTTCCAGATCAGGACACCGCAGGTAAAACATATGAGCATTCTGCTCACAGTTTTCAGGGCAGTATGGCAAACAGACGCCATATTCGGATAGGCATTTAAAGGCGTCATAATAACGCTGCCATAAGTGCTTACGGTAACTATTGATCTCAGCCATTTTTTCAAGCTGGGGTAACAGATAGGCCGCAACCATATCACTGGGAAGATAGGACGAGCCAAGAGCAAGCCATGTATATTTATCAATCTGACCACGTAGAAAACGACTTCTATCCGTTCCCTTTTCTCGTACTATCTCAGCAGATTCGACAAGATCTGGATTATTGACAATCAGAGCACCTCCCTCGCCGCTGGAAATATTTTTTGTTTCATGAAAAGAGTAGCAACCTAGATCAGACATGGTACCGGCAACTTTTCCCTTGTATGTACTGCCTATGGCCTGTGCTGCATCTTCAACCACATGAATATTATAGACAGCTGCAATATCATTGATAGTATCCATTTCAGCACAGACTCCGGCATAATGCATGGGCACAATGACCTTTGTGCTGGGAGTGATGGCTTTTTCGAGAAGCCTTTCGTCCAGATTCAAAGTATCATCACGAATATCGACGAAAACAAGTTTTGCTCCGCGCAAAGCAAAAGAGGATGCTGTTGTTATAAACGTATAGGAAGGACAAATAACCTCATCTCCAGGTTGAATATCAAGTAGCAAAGCTGACATTTCCAAGGCTGCCGTACAAGAATTCGTAAGTAGAGCCTTCTTACACTTGGTATAGCCTTCCAGAAACTTGTTGCATTGCTTGGTAAATGTCCCGTCACCACATATATGCCTATCGGCAATAGCGTTCCTGATATGATCTAACTCTGTGCCACAGACCGGAGCCTCGTTAAAATTGATCATAGTCATCCCTGTGTGCCCTATTAATTTTCAAAGTTCAACTTGTCACCTAATATAAGGTAAAATCAAAAATAAACGCCATTATCCAGAATTTTGCAAGTGCTTATCGTTGTATAATAAAATTGTGCATAAAGCGATAGCTACCTAACACAGCTGTATATTTTCATTTTTTACCATGAACTCCTCAAACTCCCTTTCCCAGTGCGGCATAGGAGGCAGGTTATAGAGAGCAAGCATTTTTTTCTCCAAGCGGGAATTGGCCGGGCGACGGGCCGGAGTGACGTACTCTGCTGAAGAGCAGGGAACAACCTTCTGCGATTTACCAGCCAGCTCAAAAATCCTGCGGGCAAAATCATACCAAGTCGCTTCTCCTTCGCATGTCAGGTGAAATGTACCGACAAGCTCAGGACGTATGAGGAGCTCCCGAAGCGCTCTAACGACGGCAAAAGTACTTGTCGGATTTCCATGCTGATCATTAACGACTTTCAGAACATTACGACTGCCGTCAGCTAGTTTCAGCATAGTGTGCACAAAGCTTGGACCACCGGGACCATAGAGCCATGAAATACGGACAATAATATGATTCGGACAGTGCGTACGAACAGCCTGCTCCCCTGCCCATTTACTTTGTCCATAAACGTTGATACCGCCGGTCGGCGTATCAAACTCGGTATACGGTCTTTCAGAGTCTCCTGAAAAAACGTAGTCAGTGGATATGGCGATGAGTCTAATACCGTTACGCTGGCAAGCTGAGGCCACATTGGCGGAACCGACCGCATTGATTTTCCAAGCCATATCAGGGCAAGTCTCACATTTGTCCACATCGGTCATGGCCGCGCAATGGATAAGCACATCCGGCTTGCAGGATCTACATACAGCATCAATTCCAGCAGCATCGGTAATATCGGCTTCAGGCAAGCCGGCCACAACAACTTCATGTTCTCGAAACTCCCCACGCAAAGTGCGACCAAGCATTCCTTTGCCACCAGTGATAAGAATTTTCATGAAAATAATCCGTTGTTAGCACAAGATTGTCTGTAACTTAGGAAAACAGCATTCTTTTTAGTTCTGCAAAGGAAGGCGCAATCATGTCCTTTGCCGAGAGCATGGGGGCGGCAATAGGCCATGCGATGTTGAGTTCCGGATCATTCCAGCAAATGGAGCCTTCATCTTCAGGGTGGTATAGCTCGGTACACTTGTAATGAAAGTGAGCAATCTCGCTGGTAACGACAAAGCCGTGGGCAAATCCCGGGGCAATCCAGAGCTGCCACTGGTTTTCCTGTGTCAGCTCCACGCCGTACCACTGGCCGAAGGTCGGCGAATCCCGACGAATATCCACGACCACGTCAAAAACACTGCCGAATGAAACGCTGGCCAGCTTTCCCTGCGGAAAATTTTTTTGAAAATGCAGACCACGCAGGATACCTCGACTTGATTTCGAGTGATTGTCCTGAATAAAGGGCAACGTTATTCCAGCGTCTTCATAACGTTTCTTTTGCCAAGTCTCGACGAAGTAGCCACGAGCATCTCCCCAGATCCTGGGCTTGATGAGCAGGACTCCGGCAATCGGGGTTTCGACTACTTCCATATCTTTCCCCCCATTTCAACCAGCTCATAAAGGTATTGTCCGTAGCCATTTTTATCCATGGGTTTAGCAAGACGACGCACATCATCCGAAGAAATATACCCATTACGCCACGCAATTTCTTCGAGGCAGGCAATCTTTAGGCCCTGACGTGTCTCCACGGCCTGTACAAACGAGCTTGCTTCAAGCAGGGAATCGTGAGTCCCCGTATCAAGCCATGCGATTCCCCGGCCCATAAGTTCTACATTCAGGAGGCCTCGTTCAAGGTAGATATTATTGACTGAGGTAATTTCCAATTCTCCTCGTGCGGAAGGGCGAACCTGACGTGCAATAGAAACGATCTCTGAATCATAGAAATAAAGGCCGGTTACAGCATAATTTGATTTGGGATTCTCCGGCTTTTCTTCAATACTGACCGCACGTAAACTGTTATCGAACTCTACAACGCCGTAGCGTTGAGGATCCCGAACATGGTAGCCGAATACGGTAGCTCCTGTGGT
>OLVZ01001014.1_pt1 | contig 25466 bp, 23 predicted proteins | sample 1673341 | NCBI WGS metagenome assembly OLVZ01 (sample SAMEA3178944, study PRJEB25190) | human gut metagenome | biome: human gut; feature: human-associated habitat; material: faeces | place: Austria | collected 2013 | reverse complement strand
CATAATCTGGTCGAACCGGTCGTCATCCGCCTCAATGGTCATTTTCTGCATCATAAAGCTCACATTGGCGTCCTTCACGCCGTCGATCTTTTTTACAATGACGACGGTACCCTCTTCAATCGTCCCCTCAGTTTCCTGAGATCTCGCTGACCACTCCATGCCTTTGAGCGTAACCTGTCCGCAGCTGTGCAGGTTATCAATCCTGCCGGTCACGATACCGCGTTCCCCAAGCATGCTGTCCACATTGGTCTTCGCCCTTCCAACATTGAAATAGCGCATGGCAACCGGTCTTGTAAAAACAAGCATCAGCACGGACACTACCAAAAACAGGATGACCTGCACCAGAACCGGCGCACCACAGGCAGCTGCAATCGTCGCAACAAGAGCTCCGGCTGCAAACCAGATTGTCGTCAGCCCCATCGTCGCAAGCTCAATCAGCACAAGTAAAATCAACAGAGCCAGCCAGGCAAATACTTCCGTCATGTAACTCCTCCTTTCCTGTGACTTATGACTATCATACTACAAAAATCATGCCCCGTCTACCAAAATACATGATGTCCGATCACAATACCTTCCCTGCTTCCTGCCCGCCTAAAATGCGTCGCTATTCCAACCGGGGTGCTTCCCGCCATCGCTTCCTGTGCCGCCTGCAGGCAGCTTGCCTTGATCTTTCCACTTGCGACAACGCGTCCAACCTGTCCGCTTCCCGCCGGTGTAAACTGTCCCGAAGCATAGATAACTCCCTTGACCGTATTCGGATAAGCGCCGCTTCTGACCCGATTCATCACGACTGCGCCGACAGCCACCTGTCCTTCGTAGGGCTCTTCTCCCGCTTCACACTGAATGAGCGCCGCCAAAAGCACGCTGTCGTCCGCAGCCAGTGCAGCAGCCTTGTTCGCTTCCTTTTCCGCCTGCGCTGCCTTTTCCTTCTTCTGTTTCTGTGCGGCAGCTTCTTTTTCCGCCTGCAGTCTCACTGCTTCCGCTTCCTCGTGCGCTTTTACCTGCTCAACCGTCTCTCCGTAATCGATTTCAAAATCAACCTGGACATATTCCGAAGACACATATCCGGTCTTTCCGCCGTAATTGACCGCAACCCAGTCCGCCGTGATTTCCTGATCCTCGCTGAAACGGATCTGCTCTTCATCCACGACCTCATACTTTGCGCCTTCTTCCAGCAGATCATAAATTGCGGCATCTGCTGAAGGTTCTTTCCGGATCCGCAAAGCACCTGTTTTTGTCGTTGCCACAATCCGTCCCGCGTCTTTTGCCTCTTTCCGCGCCTCTTCCCCAAACAGCAGATAATCGTTGTTCGCCCAGCCGGTCAGTTCGCCGGACTCAAGCTTTGTCCATCCATCCTTTTGTTCCAGCACCGTACCACCACAGTCTGCATACAGATACCCTGCAAGCTCTGCCTCACTGTCCGGTTCCGTCCTGACATTCAATACATTCTGGACGCTCGTCATCACGATCGTTCCGGTCAGGTCGTCCATTTTCGTTCCATCGCCGGACGAAGCCTTGGTTTTGCTGTCCGCACTGTCGGACGCTACATCCGTTTCCTGCCCGCCGACTGCGGCGATCGCTGTATCTGCCGCATCATTTTGGGATGCTGCGTTCTGACTGACCTGTTCCTTATCCGCTCCTGTCAGCCACGCCTCCACGCCAACGCCCTTGTGCCAGTGCGCGCTTTTGCTCGATTCTGCCTCTGCCTGCAGACTGCTTCCGGCCGTCCACAAAAAGACGACTCCCAGCGCTGCAGCCCGCAGCCAGTGCTTCCCCCTTTTCTCACATTTTCTGCTCCAGCCCATAAATCGATGATCCTTTCTATCCCCTCATATCCGCAGACAGTAACGATAGCTGAGCCTCCATTGATTTTCCGCGCCTTTGGCGCTCCCAAAATCGGCTCATCAAATGTTACAATTATATTACATGATTAGCGTCATCATATCAAATCCGTCAATTACTGTCAAGTGTGCGCCCTGCGAGGATTCTATTGTCATGAATACAAAAAAGGCGTGTGAAAAACAATCCTTTTCCACATGCCCTTTTTCGCTCTTTTTCTGTCAGAAACAATGGATTCTTATCATCTTCTGACGATTCCCTTACAATGCTGTTGAGACAAATGCCCCGGCTATGATACTGTTTTAGTAAAAAACGTGATGTCCGATTACCTGTCCGGAACGACCGTTATTTCTTCTGAAAAACAGCTTGCCGCCGACCGGCTGTGCACCGGCTAATGCTTCGATTGCTGCCTGATAGCAGGCTGCATCTGCCTTGTCACTGCTCAGTGCCCTCTGCAGCGAACCGTTTCTAACAGGGGAAAACTGTCCTTTTGCGTAAACAACCTCGGTGATCGTATTGGGCTGCGATGCACTCTTGACGCGGTTCATGATGACATTGCCTACCGCAACCTTACCAACGTAGGATTCACTGCCTGCTTCACAGTAAATAATATTTGCGAGCAGTTTTAATTCCTCTGCGGATATCGCTGCGGTCTGGGCTGCCAAAGCTGCCTGCTGAGCTTCCGCTTCGAGCCGCGCTGCTTCCTCGGCTGCCTTTGCCTGCGCCTCCGCTGCGAGCCGCGCTGCTTCCTCGGCTGCCTTTGCCTGCGTCTCTGCTTCAAGCTGTGCTGCTTCTTCGGCTGCCTTTGCCTGCGCCTCCGCTGCGAGCCGCGCTGCTTCCTCGGCTGCTGCCTTTGCCTGCGCCTCCGCTTCGATGCGTGCTGCTTCCTCGGCTGCCTGTACTTCTTCTATCTCATTCTGTGCTGCTTCACTCGCCTCTGCCTGTAAAGCTGCTGTTTCATCCTGCTGTACTTCTTCCTCTGCAAAGAATTCATCTTCGGATGCTGTTGCTCCTGTCCGTTCAGCGATCACCTGCTCATTGGCTGCAACAGCCTCTTCGTTGGAAATCTCTGTCTCGACCAGATTTTCAGCCGGTACCCATCCTGCAATTTCTCCCGCCTGGATCTGCACCCAGTCGTTGTACTTTGCAAGGATCGCCACATGACCGTCCTCCATGACCTGACCAACCACCGCAGACGCTGTATTTGCTTCTGCATGAATGTCCAGCATGTCTTTCGCATCAATGACACCGATACCACTTGCCATAGCGGTTGTCGTATATGCACCCATCATCATAACAGATGTTAAAATGCCGACTGCACTACGAAACAACTTTCTGCCTTTTCCGTTCATTCTTACCTCCATAAATCTTACTCTGCTTCCCCAGCCATTCTGCCGGTGAAATTCAGGAGCTTTTTGTGGGATGCTCCTTGTTACAGAGCTGTTTCAATTGTTACAAACTTATTAACAATTGTTACGCATGATATGATAGCAATATTACAATCAAATGTCAAGTCGTTCACCCGGAACCACAAATTTCCGTTAGTTCCCCACAAAGGTTTTTCTTCTATTGTGATATTTTTACAACAAACCTCCGAAATCATCGCCTTTTTCTTACTATTTTTCAAAGTTTTCAACAAATACCGCTTTAACATAGTAAATTCTCTTTTCATAAAAAGGACAGCCATTTTCTGCGGTTTTTTCGATTTTTTATCAAAAAAAGAAGACCTGACGGGATTATTTTTTCCATCAGATCTTCCTTTATTCCTGTTTTTAACATTTTTGTAACAAACTATTTTACAGGCTTCTGGACTTCTCCACCGCAGTGATGACCGCATCGGTCACTGCGCCGCGGAAGCCTTTTTCCTCTAAAACGCGTACCGCCTGAATCGTGGAGCCTGCCGGGGAGCAGACCATATCCTTTAACTCTCCCGGATGCTTTCCGGTCTCAAGCATCAGTTTCGCGCTGCCGAGCACAGCCTGTGCAGCGCATTCATATGCCTGGCTGCGCGGCATGCCTTCCGCAACTGCACCGTCCGCCATCGCCTCGATCAGCATAAAAATCCAGGCAGGCGCACAGCCGCTAACGCCGGTCAGCACATCCATCAGACGTTCCGGAAGCTCAACCGTCTTGCCGAAACTGTCCAGGACAGCCGCCGTTTTTTCTTTCATCTCAGGAGTTACCCTGCTGCCATAGCAGACTCCGGTACAGCCTTCCCCGACCAGCGCCGGCGTATTTGGCATCGCACGCACAAACGGAAGCGGCGCACAGAACTGCTCTTCCAGCCACGCAAGGCTTTTGCCTGCCGCAATGCTCAGAATCGTCTTACCGGTCAGGTCAAGGTCGCTGATCTGTCCGATCACTTTCTCCAGAAACTGCGGCTTTACGGCAAGAATCAAAAGCTCTGCCTGCCGCGCGGTTTCCAGGTTATCGCCTGTCACCGTGATGCCAAACATTTCATGCACTTTGCTTTCCGTCTCCGCCGTTTTTGCAGAACCGAAAATTTTCTCCGGCACAGCCAGGTGATTTCTCAAAACTCCTCCAATCATCGCCTGCGCCATATTTCCAAGTCCGATAAAACCGATTTTCATCTGTGCCTCTCATTTCTGCGCACGCTTTTTGCGCATGTCGAGTTTGTGTCAAGTGCGCGCAGACACAAATCTCGAGCTTGAAAAATGTTATTTTTCAAGCTTCGACCTTCTTTCAAATCGCCCTCTGCCGATGCGCTTCATACATCAGAATCGAAGACGCCACCGCTGCATTTAACGACTCCACTTTGCCCTCCATCGGAATCCGGATGTAACAGTCCGCAAGCTCTGCAGTCTCTTCCCGCAGGCCGTTGCCCTCGTTACCGATCAGAAATGCCGTCCCCTTTGTGTAATCCTGACAAGCATAGGAATTTTTCCCGCGCAGATGCGCCGCGTATACGCTGACACCCGCCCGCTGTACCTGATGAACCGCCGCCGCAAAATCGTCCGCATAATAAAACGGAACGCGGTAGATGCTGCCCATCGTTGAACGGATAACCTTCGGGTTGTACAAATCGACTGTATCCCTGCTCATGATAATCCCGGAAACGCCTGCGCCCTCACCGGTTCGCAGCATCGTACCGAGGTTGCCGGGGTCCTGTATATTTTCCAGAAGCAGAAACAGCGGTGCTTTGTCCCGCAGCATTTCTTCTATATTATAGTGAAACTGTTTCAGCACGCATAAAACGCCCTGTGGCGTGCAGGTATCCGATATTTTAGAAAAAACGCTGTCGGAAACGACTTCGTAGCCAACCTCTTCCAGATGCTCCCTGCAGCTGCACTTTTCCAGAAAGGATTCCGAAACATAGACCTCCTGCAGCTGCTCTCTCGGTGCTTCCAGAAACATCTTCACACCCTCTGCCAGAAAAACGTCCTCCGTTCTGCGCAGCTTCGACTTTTGATTCAATTGTACCAGCCTTTTGATCCGGCTGTTGGATGCTGCAGTAATCATGCAGGTTCCTCCGTTGATCTTTATGAAAACGCACAACGGCCACACACGTTTCGTGTGCAGCCGCCCCTTTGCGTCCTGTATCGTCAGGTGGCCAGCGCTTTGCTGACCTGATAATGATATTCGGGAATTTCTTTCTGCATCGCAAGTGCTTCCTCGATATCATAGTCTACAAATTCGCCGTGTTTGTAAGCCACAACACGGTTCGAGCTGCCTGCGCAGAGGATGTCTGCCGCATAAGCGCCCATGATAGAAGCATAATAACGATCCAGACAGGTCGGGCTGCCGCCTCGCTGCATGTACCCCAGGATGGTTGCTCTGGTTTCCACACCCGTTGCTGCTTCAATTCTCTTCGCCATGGAAGTAGAATGACCGATACCTTCTGCATTGATGATCAGATGGTGGGTTTTGCCCTTTTTCCGGTTGTTGATAATATTGTTAATCAGCTGCTGCTCGTCATAGTCGTACTTTTCAGGAAGAAGGATATCCTCCGCGCCGGTGCCGACGCCGCACCACAGTGCGATATAGCCGGCATTTCTGCCCATTACTTCGATAATACTGCAGCGTTCATGTGAAGATGAAGTATCCCTTACCTTATCGATTGCCTGCATCGCGGTATTGACTGCCGTGTCGAAACCGATCGTATATTCGGTACATGCAATATCCAGATCGATCGTGCCCGGCAGACCGATCGTATTGATCCCAAGTCTGGACATCGCCTGCGCACCTCTGTAAGAGCCGTCGCCGCCAATAACAACCAGACCGTCGATGCCGTGTCTGCGGCAGATCTCCGCGCCCTTTTTCTGTCCGGCTTCGGTCTTAAATTCCAGACAACGTGCGGTTCCCAGAATCGTACCGCCCTTCTGGATGGTATCCGAAACGCTGCGGGCATCCATATCTATGATTTCTTCATTTAACAGGCCCTGATAGCCTTTTTTAATGCCTTTTACTTTGACGCCGTTGCAAATCGCTTTCCGAACAACCGCACGGATTGCCGCATTCATACCCGGCGCATCTCCGCCGCTTGTAAGAACTCCAATTGTCTTTATCTTAGCTGCCATTGTTCCTCCTGTCTGCCGCTGCGGGCTGGACTTCAATCTTAAGATTTCAAAATCCGTAAAACCATTTTTTATTTTAATCGAAACGGGCTTTCTTTTCAATGGTTTTGTGAAACTTACATCAGCTTTACGTTTTCTTCTCCAAACAACTCTTCCAGCTGCTTTAAAAGCGCCTCGTCCCCATGAACGGTCTGATTCGCCCCAAGCTGCTTCATCGCGCGCGGATTTTCCACATAAATCACCACGGTATCCTTGCCGTCAGAAGCTGCGATTGCCGAAAGCAGCTTTTTTTCCTGCTGCTGATAGGTTTCCATCGTCGGAAACTTAATCCAGAGCTTTTTGGGGATTTCGTCAAACGTCTGCACGGATTCACAGATCAGCTTTGCGTCTTTGTCCTCCTCTGCGGAAACGCGCCCCCGCAGGAGAACCTTTTCATCCTCCATCAGCTTGCTGCCGTACTGCTCATAGGTTTTCGGGAAAACGATAACTTCAATCGTTCCAACCAGATCCTCCACCTGTAAAAACGCCATCACCTTATCGTTTTTGGTATATTTGATCTTCTTTTCCTCGATAATTCCGCCGATGACCGCCTTTGCTCCGTCCTGAATATGGACGCTGTTTGTCTCCTCATCCAGCATAAAATCTGCTGTCGTATTAGAAATATTCCTGCGCCAGAGCTGCTCGTATTCCTGCAGCGGATGCCCGCTGACATACACACCGAGCACTTCCTTTTCAAAGGTCAGAAGAATTTCCTTCGAATATTCCCCGACATCCGGAAAGCGGATTTCATAGTTTTTCTTTTCCGACTCGTCCACCAGATCGAATAAGGAAAGCTGTCCCGCCATATTATTTTTCCGATTCTGCTGATTCTGATCCATCAGCTGCACAAATACGCTCATAAACTGCTTGCGTGTTCCCTCAAGGCTGTCGAATGCACCCGCTTTGATAAAGTTTTCCACGTTGCGCTTATTGACTTCCGTATCGGACATTCTGGATAGAAAATCCTGCAGGTTTTTGAACACGCCCCGCTGCTTCCGCTCTGCGATCACCGCGTCCGCAACCGGATGTCCTACACCCTTGATCGCAGTCAGTCCGTACCGGATTGATTTTCCCGATACCGAAAATCCCGGCTCTCCCTCGTTGATATCCGGCGGCAGAATCGCGATTCCCATCTGGCGACAGACCAGAATGTATTCCGCCACTTTTCCGGGGTTATCGATTACAGAAGTCATTAGGGACGCCATAAATTCCACCGGATAATAATATTTCAGGTAAGCCGTCTGGTAAGCGACAACCGCGTAGCATGCAGCGTGGGACTTGTTGAACGCGTATTTTGCAAAATCCATCATTTCCGCGTAAATTTCCAGACCGACCTTTTCCGGAATGCCCCGGGCCACACAGCCGGGCACGCCCTCTTCGGGATTGCCGTAAACGAAATTCGCCCGTTCTTTTTCCATGACAGACTGCTTTTTCTTGCTCATCGCACGACGAACCAGGTCGCTTCGTCCCATCGTGTAGCCGCCGAGGTCGCGCACAATCTGCATAACCTGCTCCTGATACACGATACAGCCGTAGGTCGGAGACAGGATCGGTTCCAGCTCCGGACAGGAATAGGTGATTTCGTCATGATTGTTTTTTCCCTTAATATATTTGGGAATAAAGTCCATCGGCCCGGGACGGTACAGGGAAATACCCGCGATAATATCCTCCAGGTTCTGGGGCTTTAGCTCCTTCATGAAGCTTTTCATCCCGCCGCTTTCCAGCTGGAACACGCCGTCCGTCCTGCCGGTGCAGAGCGAATCCAGCACTTTTTTATCGTTATAATCCAGATGCTCCATATCGAGCTTCACACCGGTGTCATGCTCAATCATCTTGACCGCGTGGTCGATTACTGTCAGGGTTCGAAGCCCCAGAAAGTCCATTTTTAACAGTCCGAGCTCTTCCAGCGTCGTCATCGTAAACTGCGTTGTGATCGAACCATCCGACCCTCGTGAAAGCGGTACAAAATGATCTGCCGCCTCCGGGCAGATCACAACCCCTGCTGCGTGCATCGAGGTGTGGCGCGGCAATCCTTCCAGCCGTTTACTCATATCAATCAGCACGTGCACCTGTTCATCGCTCTCGTAGAGCTTGCGCAGCTCTGCGTTCATTGACAGTGCCTTATCAATCGTCATGTTCAGCTCATTCGGAATCATTTTTGCAATAGAATCCACAAAGGAATACGGCAGATCCATGACGCGCCCGACGTCGCGGATGACACCCTTTGCCGCCAGCGTACCGAATGTGACAATCTGCACAACCTTTTCTTTTCCATATTTGCGTCCGACATAATCGATGACCTCCTGTCTGCGTTCATAACAGAAGTCGATATCGATATCCGGCATGGAAACGCGTTCCGGGTTCAGGAAACGCTCAAACAGCAGGCTATAACGGATCGGATCAATATTCGTGATATGCAGGCAGTAGGAAACGATGCTTCCAGCTGCACTTCCACGTCCAGGTCCTACCGGAATACCGTTTTCTCTGGCATAGTTGATAAAATCCCACACGATCAGGAAATAGTCCACATATCCCATGCGCTTGATAATACCCAGCTCGTATTCCAGACGCTTCTGCAGCGTGCCGTCGTCCTCCGGATAGCGCTCTTTCATGCCGTCAGTGCACAGCTTGTTCAAATATCCCCAGGAATCATAGCCCTCCGGTACATCAAAATGCGGCAGCTTCGTCTTACCAAACTCGATTTCCACATGACAGCGGTCTGCAATCCGCTGTGTATTTTCCACTGCCTCCCACGCATAGGGAAACAGTCCCTTCATCTCTTCTTCGCTTTTGACGAAATACTGACCGCCCTCGTAACGCATCCGGTTTTCGTCGGAAAGCTTTTTGCCGGTCTGGATACACAGAAGGATATCGTGGGGCTTTGCGTCCTCCGCATAGGTGTAGTGCACGTCGTTCGTGCATACTAACGGGATGTCCAGTTCTCGCGACATCTGTAAAAGCGCCATGTTTACGGTCTGCTGCTCCGGGATCCCATGATCCTGCAGTTCCAGAAAATAATTATCCTTCCCAAAAATCGACTGATACTTTAATGCGCATTTTTTTGCTTCCTCCGGCAGTCCTTTCTGGATATAGCGCGGCACTTCACCTGCCAGACACGCAGACAGCGCGATAATTCCCTCGTGAAATTCCTCCAGAACCTCCATATCGACACGCGGCTTGTAATAGTACCCCTCCGTAAAACCGCGGCTAACGATTTTGCTCAGATTCGCGTAACCAGTATTATTTTCCGCCAGAAGCACCAGATGGTAATACCGGTCATCCCCGCCGGTAATCTCCCGGTCAAAACGGGAATTGGGCGCAACATAGACCTCACAGCCCAAAATCGGATTGATACCCTCTGCCCGCGCCGCACGGTAAAAATCGATCACTCCATACATGACACCATGGTCCGTAATCGCCACACTGTTCATCCCGAGTTCTTTTACCCTGGCTACACATTCTTTAATTTTATTTGAGCCATCCAACAGGCTGTACTCTGTATGGACGTGAAGATGTGCAAAGCTCATAGCTTTCTCCCTTCCTGTTAAATATATTGAAAAAAGGTGCTCCCTTCAGGGAACACCCTCTCAAACATTCATGTTTGCCTTAGTCTTCTTTTCCAGTTCCAAGAAGCATGAATTTTACAAGTTTATCGATATCCTGTGGCTCATGAGCAACGATTTCCAATTCCGGAATTTCTCCGTTAGAGAAGATATTTGCCATAGATACATACTGAGATAATTTTGACTTTAAGTTCAGTCTGTCACCTTCACCTGTTACAAGTTCAACTTTTCCTTCACAAGAATCAACTACTTTGAAAAATCCTTCGATATCTGTAATATTCTGTACTTTCATTTCTCATTCTCCTTTTTATTCATTTTATTATTAACAATCTTAATGCTTTTATTATACCTTATTTCTTTTTCATTTCAATATTCTTTTCTGAAATTTTTATATGTCCTTCTTTAAGAAGTCTTCCAACGGCACGTTTGAATGCATTTTTACTTAATCCGAATTCCTGTTTGATTACTTCCGGATCTGCTTTATCGTTAAATGGAAGGTTTCCACCGTATTCTTCCATACGTTTCATGATCATCGCCGCATCGGCATCCATCTGAAGAAATGCTTTCTCTCTGACACTTAAGTCAAGCTTTCCGTCTTCTCTTACTTTCAGGACTCTGGCGGATACACGGTCTCCGACTCTTAACCTGCCAAATGCTTCTCTCTTCGGGATCAGTGCACTGTAGCAGTCATCCACTGCCACGAACACTCCGAAGTTATCACTCGTCTCGTAAATGATTCCTTCTACATGATCATCCTTTTTATATGGAGAATCTGTACGAAGCTTTTCGTATACTTTCATTGTCGCACAAAGTCTTCCGGACTTGTCCACATACAGTGCGACAAGCACTTCATCACCTTTTTTTACTTTTGCAGTCTGTTCTTTGAACGGAAGCAGAAGGTCTTTTTCCAGTCCCCAGTCAAGAAACGCCCCGATTCTTCCGGTATCTGCAACTTTCAATACTGCCAGTTCATCTAACGTGATCTTTGGCTCCTGCGTTGTTGCGATCAGACGGTCAGACGAATCTTTATACAAAAATACTTCTACAGGATCTCCGACTTCTACATCTTTTGGTACCTGTTTTTTCGGAAGCAGGACTTTGTCATCTTTATTACCAAGATATACCCCGAACTCTACTTCTTTAACGATCATCAATCTTCTTTTCTTTCCTAAATAATCTGTTAATCCCATATTTTTCCTCTCTGTTTCCTTTTCTCTTTTTCCAAAGTGTATATGTTTTCTTATTGTATCAGCATCCATATAAGAATGTCTATGCAAACTTAAATTCGATCACTGCATACGGTCTGGCCTTTTCATTGCAAAGCTCTATAACCGTTCTGTCCTCTTCTATGGCAATCCTTGGATAGATCACATCACCATATACCGCTGATTTCTTATATTCCACACGCATCTGGTGCACTTCTTTATCTTTTGGCAATGATTCCAGCGCCATCTGCACATATTGGCAATTGTTGACATGCTCATTCGTATCAATATGATATCTGCGTACCGGAAAACTTTCCAGTTCTTTCGCCTCTTTCGGAAGTGCGATTTTTCTTGATTCATATTCCATCTCATACGGATCTCCTACCCCATATGGTGCAATCTCCGATTCTTCCGGTCTTGACGGACGTCCCTTTTCCATGTCCATATATACCCACAGCGAATTTGCATATGCTACATCTTTTCCTTCACTGTCTGTCATACAGAAATTACGTTCTCCAAACAAACCGTTAAAGTCCGTCGCCCATGTACTTGTCTGTATCTTTTCACCGATCTTCGGATAACGTTCTACCACTACCTGCCAAGATGACAGGATCCATGCCCGCTTTTTTTCGCTGCAGTGTTCGATTCCAAGTCCCAGATCTTCTGACTGGAATGTACTGCAGTCCTGAAAATAATTTACGATTCCCGGCAGGGTAATTCTTCTGGTATGATCCACTTCACTGAACCGTATTCTTCCATCTATCGTATATTGATTGTCTCTCATTTTAGTCTGACTCCTTTGCATGATCTTTTCCGAAGAAAAACCACTTTATCTTAAATTCTGAAGTGGCCGTTACCATTTCATATTCTTCTGCACTTAATGCTTCTTTCAGTTCTTTCTTTCCATCTTCATCTACCACTGCACAGGTTGCATTGGTAAAACACAGATTTGGATAAAGTACACACCACCAGTTATGTCCATTTCCCTTCCCAAGTACAATTCTCAGTGCTTCGTAATTTCCCTCGGGAAAAATGATATCTCCATACCGTTTGTCCGGAAAATAGCAGGTGGTCACCTCCGCTTTCGCCCGGTATGATACTTTCTCTTTTTTCAATATTTTATCTGCTGTATCCGTCAGTTCTTTTTTGTGGGTCAGGGTCCATACTTTTGTCGCCTTTGCATCCCTTCTTTCAGCTCTGGTCATATGTGCTTTCATATACTTTAGAACCGCATCCCGCACTTTCAGTTTGATTCTCTGATCATTTGCACTGTCACTTTCTGCGATCACATGAAAACGGAAGACTTCTTTGGCCAGTGACTGCTGTGTATCGCTAAGTTCTGCATGTACAATTTCCATACGCCAGTTCATAATGCCCGCTGTCAGTATGAACGATATCAGACAGGCTATGATCAAGCAGATCGTTTCTCGTTTCATCTATGTATCTCCTTCCTGTATACTGCATTTTTCTGATACAGGAAGTCTTGACACAGCTTATCTTATCTATACACTTTTACAGTCTTTTAATTCTGTTTTGTGCGGATCACATCGATCACAGTGGTCACCTGGTTATCAATATGTTTACACATAATATCTGTTGCCGCCTTCTTCTCACCTTTACTGATGTATTCTATGATTGCGGCATGCTCTGCGATCAGCTGTGGATGTGCTTCTTCACGTTTCAGATATTCCACACGATAACGATACATCTGTTCTCTTAAATTATTCAGAAGCTGGATCAGTTTCTGATTGTCTGTTGCCATATAGATAATGTCATGGAAACGTACATCTGCTTCAGCGATCTCTGTAATATCTTTACTCTTTAAGATCTTCTTAAAATCTTCCGCAGCTTTCTTCATCTCTTCGATCTCTTCTTTCGTGATCTTATCACATGCAAGCTGCACAGCCAGTTCTTCCAGTGCTTTTCTTACTTCCAGAACGTCCCGCATATTCTTTTCTGTGATCTCTGCTACCTCAGCTCCTTTTCTTGGAATCATCAGTACCAGGCCTTCCAGTTCCAGTTTGCGGATTGCTTCACGGATCGGGGTACGGCTCACTCCGAGTTTATTTGCAAGCTGGATCTCCATCAGTCTTTCTCCCGGTTTTAACTCTCCTCGCAAGATCGCCTGTCTCAAAGTATTGAACACGACATCTCTAAGCGGCAGATATTCATTCATATTTACTTTAAAATTCGATTCCATGCTTATTTCCTCCTTGCATTATGTATGCCTGTCACATACACCTGCTTTGCCAATTGCTTTTCTCTTATCTTTGCTGCTGCTTTTCTTGCTTTCTCTTTGCTGTCATAAATTCCAAAAACGGTCGGCCCACTGCCACTCATCATAGCATTCAGAGCTCCCTGTTCTTTCATTACATTCTTGATCTGTTCAATAACCGGATATTCTTCGATCGTTACCTTTTCCAGTACATTTCCCATGCTCGAAGCAACTTTTTCGATATCATGAGCCTTCAGTCCGTCTATAATACCATCAATATCCGGATGATCCTCTATCTCATGCGAATCCAGTTTTTCATAGACCAGCTTCGTCGATACACTGATCGGCGGTTTTGCGATCAGTACATGACATTTCGGGCAGGCCGGAAGTGGTGTCAGTATCTCTCCGATTCCTTCCGCAAGAACAGTTCCCCGCATAACGCAGTACGGAACATCCGCTCCCAATGTCACTCCTCTTTCCATCAGCTCTTTCTGTGAAAGACCAAGTGAAAACATACGGTTAATCCCGAACAGAACTGCCGCTGCATTCGAGCTTCCTCCTGCCATTCCTGCTGCCACCGGTATGTGTTTATCAAGGGTGATCTTTACACCCTCTTTTACGTCGAACTCTTTCATCAGAAGGTCTGCTGCCTGATATGCCAGGTTATTCTCATTCACCGGCAGATAAAAAAGATTCGTCGACAACTCTATTCCCGGCTTTTTCGTCTTTTCTATCCGGATCTGGTCGTACAGGTACACTGTCTGCATCACCATACGTACATCGTGATATCCGTTCTCTCTCCGCCCCAGAACATCCAGACCCAGATTGATCTTTCCAAGTGCCTTCAATTCCATTTTATCCATTCTATTTGTCTCCTTACATTTTGTATACAATGTGCTTATAGTATACTCAAATTTTGCTTAAAAATCAATATTTTATCGCCTTTATTTACATCTTCTTTTTCCATATGATTCACTTCTTTTATATTTTCCACAGTCGTATTATATTTTTTCGCCAGATTCCACAATGTATCCCCGTTTTTCACAAAATATCCCACAATGCCGGGTCTGTTTTCCAGCTCCTCGGTACTCATCGGGGTGAACTTTGCGGATTCAATATTTTGCACCATAACAGGCTCTTTCTGGAAGCAGTTGAATGCCAGCACAGCCTTTACTTCCACCTCTCCGTTTCCCATAAGTCCTACGGAAAGCTGCTCAACTGTCCAGTCCAGTTCTTCTGCTTCAGGTTCTCCGCCCCCATTCTCTAAAAGATATGTAAACGGCACCATTCCCTGCCATACACCAAACGGCATCTGATCATCTTCCCTGACATACAAAAACATCAGATGAAGAACACCTTCGATATGGATTCCATCTTCTTCTGCTTTCGTAGATTCCGGCTGTATCTTTCCTTTACAGTAACAGATCTGAAGAATATTGTCTTTTAGTTCCGGAAGTGTCAGTTCTTCGGCGATCCTGCATTTTGAATGGTTCTGAAGCTTTAAGCGGAAGCACTTCTTTTCTTTTATATCCGGAACGCAGACATGATCCAGCATATACATATCTTCAAGAATCTGGATTTTTTCTTCTTCATATACAACAAAACGTACTTCCAGTGTCGCCTCTATACCAAGAATACGCATTTCCCCGTTTTCATCCATGCGGGCTTCAACATTCACATCTGTAAGATTCAGACTGGCCTGATGATACATTCCCGGCACAGTACCCATACATTCTATCCTTCCCTCATATGGAACCGTCCTGTTTATCCAGTCTGTCTTTTCTTCCACACTTTCATAGAGGCAGAATATATTCAGTTCTCCTTGTATCAGGAGTTCATCCGTTCCAATCTGTGTATCTGCTTTTCCGCCTGTCACATCCGTCCAAAGAATCGTACCGATATTCTCTTTTGTCCCGCTAAGAGACACCTCTTCTTTAATCCGGTACGTATCCTTTCCTGTTGCAAATACCTTCAGAAGTTCTTCTTCTTTTGTCTTTTTAAATACAGGATTTTCTCCTTCTATATCTGTTGTTAGCTCTTCTCCCACACATTTTTCCATTCCGATCGTAATCTCTGCAAGTGTCTTGATATTCAGTTTTCTTGAATGGATTACCGTTACCGTAAGATCAACATCTGCTGTCTTTAGTACCAGATTTCCATCCGGCTCCTGCTCAAGATAGATCATTTCTTCAAATGGAATCCTTCCTTCCAGGCTTGCAGGCTCCGGTATCGTTTCATCTGCAGTATACAAAACTCTGAATTCCAGTTTGCCTGTCACTTTCAGATAATTTTCTACCTGTTTCATCTCTTCCACCTGTAATGTCCCGTCACTTATTATAATCCTGCCTACATCCTTCTTTGCATCCGGAACATTATAATCATCATCAATATAGAACTGGTCATTTACCGTCTTTCCGTTCTGAAAAGTACGGATCTCCTTTTTTAAATACTCCATTGACACTTCCTGCCTCCTCTTATTCATATATGATCTGTTTATCCGTATATGGTATCTTTATGACAATATATGGATATGTCTTTTTCTTATGCGTCTTTTCTTTCTTCTGTGGCCCGAGAAGTGTTGTACGTACGACCACTGTATGTTCCGTCTCATAACACTCATTCACTTCGATGCTGTATCCTGTCGTTTCCTGCCGTCCGTATCCTTTTACTATATAAAGGTATCTGCCTTCATTCCCCGTATCTGCATAACTGATCCACATCTCCGACTTTTCGGCTTCTGCAATCTCTTCTTTTAATTTTTCGGGGATTTCTTCTTTCTTTACGATCTCATATTCTATCTCTCCTGTTTTCTGTTCTTTTAACGTGCCAAAACTACAGCCGGTAAACAGCAACATCACTGCGACGGCTGCCGCGGTCCATCTTCTTTTTTTCATGCTGCCCTTCTTTCTGACACTTCTATTTTCTCTTTACTATCTTACACACTATGGGTGTAAAAAATGCCGGATTTATGCTATCATAGAAAATACACAGAGAACCTGGCAGCCATTACAGAATCTTTGACAACTGGCAGTTTCTCTTGCATACTTTGGTAGCAAAATGAAAATAAAGGAGATTAATTATGATAAGACTTATTTTTGTCGCCTTATTCGTAGTTCTATTTCTGATCATCGGTATTCCGGTTCTTGGAATTGAATGGCTGATCGGCAAAGTCAGCAAAAAAACTATGGATTATTCCAGTCTGCGGCTGGTTCAGTGGGCATTTAATATGATCATTAAGCTTGCCGGTATCGAACTTACCGTGATCGGAGAGGAGAATATATCGGAAGGACCGGTTCTTTATATCGGAAATCACAGAAGCTTCTTTGACATCGTTATCACTTACGCCAGATGTAAGAATCTGACCGGTTATATTGCCAAAAAGGAGATGCTTTCTATCCCGCTTCTTCGCACATGGATGAAACGCCTCTATTGCCTCTTCCTTGACAGGGAGAATCCAAAAGAAGGACTGAAGACCATCCTGCAGGCAATCGATTATGTAAAACACGGTATTTCCATCTGCATCTTCCCGGAAGGCACCCGGAATAAAGGGGAAGAATTATCCTTACTTCCGTTCCATAACGGTTCCTTTAAGATTGCAGAAAAGACCGGCTGTCCGATCATACCGATGAGTCTTAATAACACCTGTGATATTTTCGAAGGACATTTCCCGTTCATCAAAAAGACTCATGTCATCTTAGAATATGGCAAACCGATCTATCCGAAAGAACTGGATAAAGACGAGAAAAAGCGTATCGGAGAATATTGCAGTAATATCATCAGTGAAACCATTCATAAGAATCAGGCACTTGTATAGTGCCTGGTTTTTTTCTTTTACATTTATTCCCTTAAGTGCTATAATAAAACGGTATAACTAAAAAAAGAAATGTACTGCAAACAGCAGAAAAAAGGAGTTTGAAAATGAGCAAACGAAATCTTACCTTGCTGACAGATCTGTACGAACTTACTATGATGCAAGGATATTATGAAAAAGGGCAGAACGAAAATGTCATCTTCGATGTATTTTTCCGCCAGAACCCTTGTAACAACGGATATTCTGTATGTGCAGGTCTTGATCAGGTAATCGATTATATAAAGAATTTGCATTTTACTTATGATGATGTAGACTATTTAAGAGGTCTTGGAATCTTCAAAGAAGATTTCCTTCATTATCTGAGCGGCTTCCACTTCAGCGGTGACATCTATGCCATCCCGGAGGGAACAGTCGTATTTCCGAAGGAACCTCTTCTGAAAGTGGTTGCTCCGATCATGGAAGCACAACTTGTTGAGACGGCGATCCTGAATATCATCAATCATCAGTCTCTGATCGCAACCAAGACTTCCCGTATCGTATTCGCAGCCAATGGCGACGGTATCATGGAATTCGGCCTTCGCCGTGCCCAGGGACCGGATGCAGGATTATACGGTGCAAGAGCAGCGATGATCGGCGGATGTGTCGGTACTTCCAATGTACTTGCCGGACAGATGTTCGACGTTCCTGTTATGGGAACCCACGCGCACAGCTGGATCATGAGTTTCCCGGATGAGTACACCGCATTCAAAACTTATGCAGAGATGTATCCGGACAATTGTACACTCTTAGTTGACACTTACGATACTTTAAAATCCGGTGTTCCGAATGCCATCCGCGTATTCCAGGAATTTAAAGACGCCGGAAAACCTCTGATCAAATACGGAATCCGCCTGGACAGCGGTGACCTTGCATATTTATCAAAAGAAGCCAGAAAGATGTTAGACGAAGCCGGATTCCCGGAAGCTACCATCTGTGCTTCTAACGATCTGGACGAGTTCCTTCTCCACGATCTTAAGATGCAGGGGGCAGCCATTGATTCCTGGGGTGTCGGTACCAATCTGATCACTTCCAAGGACTGTCCTTCATTCGGAGGTGTGTACAAGCTTGCAGCCATCCAGAATGAAGAAGGCGAATTTGTTCCTAAGATAAAAATATCTGAAAATACTGAGAAGATCACCAACCCTGGCAATAAGACAATCTACCGTATCTACGAAAAAGCAAGCGGAAAGATCAAAGCTGATCTCATCTGCTTTGCCGATGAAGTCATTGATCCAAAACAGGATCTGCTTCTCTTCGATCCTATGGATACTTGGAAGAAGACTAAGCTTGCCGGTGGTACTTACACCGTACGTGAAATTCTCTTACCAATCTTCAAGAACGGCGAGTGCCTCTACAAATCTCCTACATTAAAGGAGATCGCAGCATACTGCCGTGAGGAGAAAGATACGTTATGGGACGAGACCAAGCGTCTCTTCTACCCGCACAGAGTTTACGTGGATCTTTCCCAGAAACTCTACGCTGTAAAACAATCATTACTTGATCAGATGACTATGACAGATTAAAGGAGGACTTATCAATCATGAAAATTATAGTATTAGCAGGCGGACTCAGTCCGGAAAGAGATGTATCCTTACTTTCAGGAGCCGGAATCTGTAAAACTCTCCGTGAAATGGGACATCAGGCATTCCTTCTGGATGTGTTCTTCGGCCTTCCATGCGATTCTGATAAATTAGAAGAAGTATTCGACCGCCCGGACGGCGGACTTGAGATTTCCAAAGGAATCTCTACTTCTGTACCGGATCTTGATGCACTGCGCAAGTCACGTCCGGACCAGTCACCTTCCGAGATCGGACCAAATGTCATTGAACTCTGCCAGATGGCTGATATCACATTCATGGCACTTCACGGTTCCATCGGTGAAAACGGAAAACTCCAGGCAACATTCGACAACCTGGGAATCAAATATACAGGACCAAACTCTCTTGGATGTACACTGTCCATGAACAAACTGGTTACAAAACAGATTTTCAAGACCAGTGGTGTTCCGACTCCAAGAGGAACTTCCCTGACATCTAAGACTAAAGATACCCCTCTGGACGAGCTTGGTTACTATCTTCCACTGGTTGTAAAACCATGCTCTAACGGATCTAGTATCGGTGTATACATCTGCCACACAGAAGAAGAATATTACGATGCAATCCACAAATCCTTCGATGTTGACAACACAGACGAAGTTGTCATCGAACCATTTATCAAGGGCCGTGAATTCGCCTGCGGTATCCTTGCCGGAAAAGCTCTTCCGCTTGTTGAGATCGTTCCAAAGGACGGACTCTTCGACTATGCGAACAAATATCAGGCAGGCGGCGCTTCCGAGATCTGTCCTCCTGTATCTCTCGATGAAGAGACGCAAGAATTGATCCAGCGTGCCGGAGAACGTGCATTTGAAGCACTTCGCATGGATGTATATTCCCGTGCCGACTTTATCGTATCCGATGCAGACGGTGAATTCTACTGTCTGGAAATGAACGCCCTTCCTGGAATGACAGCAGCAAGCCTTCTTCCGAAAGCTGCCAAGGCTGCCGGATATGAATACAGTGAACTTTGCGAGGCTATCATTCAGGAATCTATAAAAGCCCGCTATTAAGGAGGATGAAGATCCATGAAAAATCTTTCAATTGAAAATATAACCAAGGCCTGCAGAGGTACCTTCCATGGTGATGAAAGTATCCTCAGCCAGGAAGTATCCGGCGTCGTGATCGACAGCCGGAAGGTGCAGCCTGGTTACTTATTTGTTGCCATTGACGGAGAACGTGTCAATGCACACAAATTCATCCCGGATACTGTAAAAGCCGGTGCCATGTGTGTCGTATCACACGAAGATCTCGGTGAGACGGATTTCCCTTATATCCTGGTAGAATCCACAGGCCAGGCACTGCTCGACATTGCCAAGCTTTACCGTGATTCTTTCGACATGAAGGTTGTCGGAATTACCGGAAGTGTTGGAAAGACCAGCACCAAAGAGATGATCGCATCCGTTCTGGCTCAGAAATATCACGTACACAAAACACTTGGCAACTTCAATAACGAATGGGGACTTCCGATCACCATCTTCGATATGCCGGAGGACACAGAAGTTGCGGTCCTTGAGATGGGTGTCAATCATTTCGGTGAGATGCGCCGTCTCTCTTCTGTAGCCAGTCCTGACATCTGTGTGATCACCAATATCGGTATCGCACATCTGGAATTCTTCAAGACAAGAGAGGGAATCCTTCAGGAAAAATCGCAGATGATCCAGGATATGAAGAACGGTGGTTCCATTATCCTGAATGGTGACGATGACCTGCTGTCCAAAATGAGTCCTGTCAAAGGTGTGACTCCTGTCTTCTTCGGAATGGGAGACAACTGTGCATTTCGTGCTGACAATATCGAGCCACAAGGACTTCGCGGAACTTCCTGCACCATCACATTAAAGGATGGCTCTTCTTTCGACTGTCTGGTTCCTGTACCGGGTATCCACATGGTAAGCAATGCTGTTGCAGGTGCTGCTGTCGGATACACACTGGGACTGACTGCTGATGAGATCAAGGCCGGCATCGAATCCCTGCCTTCCATCCCTGGACGTAACCACATCATCGAGACCGATCATATGATCATCTTAGATGACTGTTACAATGCCAACCCAATCTCCATGAAGGCTTCCATTGATGTCCTTAACATGGCAATCGGACGTAAGGTTGCAGTTCTTGGTAATATGGGAGAACTCGGTGACACTGCAGAGGCACTTCATGCAGAAGTCGGTACATACGCAGCTGAACAGAATGTAGACCTTGTCTGTGGAATCGGTGATCTGACACGCTCTCTGGTAGAAGAAGCGTCCAAAGGTGCGAATACAGAGGCACTCTGGTTTGCAGATAATGAAAGCTTTATCCAGGCTATACCTGACATCATCAAAGATGGAGACAATGTTCTGGTAAAAGCTTCTCACGGAATGAATTTCCCACAGATTGTTCACGCTCTGGAAGAATTATAGATTTAAGGAGAACATATTTATGGATTATCAGATTCTCGTCCTTGATCTGGACGGAACTCTTACCAACTCCAAAAAAGAAATTACACAGCCGACCCTGGAAGCTCTGATCGAGATCCAGGAGGCCGGAAAAAAAGTTGTACTCGCCAGCGGCCGCCCGACACAGGGCGTTATGCCGCTGGCCGAACAGCTTCATCTGGAAGATTACGGAAGTTATATCCTTTCTTTTAACGGTGGCCGCATTACAGACTGCCGGACAAAGCAGGCAATCTACAACAAGATTCTTCCTGCTGATTGTATTCAGGGAATCTACAAAACGGTCCGAAAATACGCCAGCCAGGGGATTGATGTCCTGACTTATACCTCGGAACATATCTTATCCGGTATTAAATCCAACCAATATACAGAACTCGAATCCCGCATCAATCAAATGCCTGTCATTGACGCAAGTGAGAACTTTCTGGACTGCGTTCCGGATGATCCGAATAAATTTCTTGTAACCGGAGATCCGGCTGTATTAGATCAGATACGCAAAGAACTAAGTAAACAGTTTCATTCTTATCTTTCGGTCTACTGTTCCGACCCTTTCTTCGTAGAAGTTATGCCAGCCGGAATCGACAAGGCGCATTCCCTGCTTAAGTTATTAACGAGTATCGGACTGACCACTGAACAGATGATCTGTTGCGGTGACGGATATAATGATCTGACGATGATCGAAACTGCCGGTCTTGGCGTGGCTATGGCAAATGCTCAGCCTGCGGTACGGGAGACGGCAGATTATATTACGAAATCGAATGATGAGGATGGGGTACTGCATGTGATTAATGAATTTATGCGGTAGATTGTGAGTTCATGCCTTAATGATGAAAGCACAGATCATGGAGTTTTGTGAAAGCGGAAGTTTATATTTTAGATTATTAGTTTATGGCCAGTGCACAGCTCCGGCATTATGCCAATCACGACATGAGAAGCCACGATAATAAATCCAATATCTATACCCCCTCACAATCAAATTCCGGGATGAAGCTTTCTTTTGCGGCTTCTCCTTCCTGAATGAAGCCGTCTTCCATTCCAAGTTCCAGTGCGTAATCTATAACTTTTTCGTATTCTCTTTTTGTAACTTTACGGCTGAGTAGTGGATCTCCTGACACTTGCGGCATTGGGGTGTATTGATTCATGATGCTGATCAGGATCTGGTCTTGATAGGTTTCGAGCAGATATTTTATGACTGCTTTAGAGTTTTTCACATGTCCCGGAAGTACCAGATGTCTTACAATCACGCCTTTTTGTATCATACCGGTGTCTTTATCAATCTGAATGTTTCCCGTCTGATGCAGCATTTCTTTTAAGGCTGCTTTCGCATATTTCGGATAATCGGGTGCCCCGGAATATGCTGCCGCAAGTTCTGATTCCATGTATTTAAAATCCGGAAGATAGACGTCTACGTATCCATCCAGCATCCGTATCGTCTCCGGCTTTTCATAGCCGCTCGTATTGTAGACAATAGGAAGAGACAGACCTTCTTTTCTTGCCAGATCTAACGCTTCTATGATCTGCAAAACATAATGCGTCGGCGTTACGAGATTGATATTGGCCGCCCCTTTTTCCTGCAGTTCCAGGAATATTTCTGACAGTCTTTCTACCGTAATTGTCTTTCCTGCTTTTGCTTCGGCTATATTATGGTTCTGACAAAAAACGCAGCCCATCGGGCAGCCGGAAAAAAATACGGCTCCTGAGCCAGCATCTCCGGATATGCAAGGTTCTTCCCACATATGCAGCGCAGCCCTTGCCACAACGATTTCCGCGGTCTCATGACATCTTCCCCACCGGCCGTTTATACGGTCTGCGTGACAATTTCTTGGGCACAGTACGCAATCTGTTAACATGCTTTTCCTTTTTTCTATTTCTATATGGTTATCTGTATCATTCTTTTTACTCATATGCTTTCCCTGTATCTTTTTTATTTTCCAGATATCCTCTTACAGATATCTATTACTTCTTATACGCTTCTACTGTATTCTTTATGCAGTACTTCTAACGCATGAATATTGTACCACGAATTTCCGCAACAATTTCACCTTTTTCTCCTTCTTTCCCTTGTAAATATTGAATTTAATCTGAGAAAATGATACAATTTTTATCACTTGGAGTATAGATTAGTATTCCAGATATATTAAGGAAGGACTTGAACATTATGAGGGATTATATTATCAGCTGCTGTTCAACAGCAGATCTTACTGAAGAACATTTTAAAGCACGCGACATATCTTACATCTGTTTTCACTTTGAGCTGAATGGCAAAGAATACGCAGACGATCTTGGAAAATCTATCCCATTCGATCAATTCTATGCAGCTATGGCGGCCGGAGCCGATACGAAGACTTCACAGGTCAATGCCGAAGAATTTGAAGAATATTTCGAACCTTTCCTTAAAGCAGGAAAAGATATCCTGCATATCACACTTTCATCCGGAATTTCAGGAGTAATTAATTCTGCAATGATTGCAAAAGAGAATCTTGAAGAACGTTATCCTGACCGCAAGATCCTGATCGTAGATTCTCTCGGCGCATCTTCCGGATATGGACTTTTGATGGATAAACTTGCCGATCTTCGCGACGAGGGGAAATCTCTGGACGAGGTTTTCCGCTATGCTGAAAAGCACCGTCTCAACGTACATCACTGGTTCTTTTCTACCGATCTTACATTTTACGTAAAGGGCGGACGCATTTCCAAAACAGCAGGTGCTATCGGAGGTGTCTTAAATATCTGCCCTCTTCTTAACATGGATAATCAGGGCCGTCTGATTCCAAGATATAAGATTCGTACAAAGCGTAAAGTCATTCGCACTATTGTAGATAAGATGGCCGAATATGCCGATCACCAGACCGACTATAATGGGAAATGTTACATTTCTCACTCCGAATGCTACGAAGATGCCAGAGCGGTTGCCGATCTTGTTGAATCCCGCTTCCCATATCTGAATGGAAAAGTCGAGATCAATAACGTAGGTACGACGATTGGAAGTCATACAGGACCGGGCACAGTTGCTTTGTTCTTCTGGGGTGATACACGAACCGAATAATCATATTTATAATGAAGAATATTTATTCCATAACTGATAGATAGTAAAGAGTACAAAGGAGGTTTTCACATATGAAAACAGCTGTTATGACAGATACCAACAGCGGAATTATGAAAGCAGAAGCCGATTCCATGGGAATTTTCCTGATTCCTATGCCAGTCATTATCGATGATGAGACACATTATGAGGGAATTGATCTTACAGAAGATTCTTTCTACGGAAGCCTGACCGGCGGACAGAATGTATCTACATCCCAGCCATCTCCAGGCGATCTGATGGATCTCTGGGATGATATATTAGAACAGGGTTATGATGAGATCATTCATATCCCAATGTCCAGCGGACTGAGTGCTTCTTGTTCAACCGCTATCAGCCTTTCCGATGATTATGATGGCAAAGTACAGGTTGCAGACAACCACAGAATCTCCGTTACGCAGAGAGAATCTGTCATGCATGCCAAGAAGCTTGCAGAAGCCGGAAAATCAGCAAAAGAGATCAAAGAAGTATTAGAGGCCGAAGCCTATAACTCCAGTATCTATATTGCTGTCGACACTCTTGAGTTCCTGAAAAAAGGCGGACGCGTCACCGCAGCCGGTGCTGCACTCGGAAGTGTTCTTAACATCAAGCCGATTCTCACTATCCAAGGTGGTAAGCTGGACGCATTTGCCAAGACACGCGGCATGAAGAAATGTAAGCAGAAAATGGTTGAAGCATTAAAGAATGACCGTGAGACACGATTTAAAGACGCTGACGACAAACATCTTCTCGTTGGTGCTGCCGGCTCTAACCTCACGGAAGAGGAGGCCGCAGAATGGAAACAGATGCTTGTAGAAGCATTTCCGAATTCTTATGTATACTATGATCCACTTTCATTCAGTGTAGGATGCCATATCGGACCAAAGGGATATGGAATGGGGATTAGTGTTTGTTCGAAAGATTATGATAAATAATTTGCTGTTTAATTCATCATCTTGGCTTACCCCGGTCCGCAAGATAAACTTGGTATCCTGTTTCGGACTATGATTCTACGATGAAGAAGTTGTAAGGGCGTCAGCCGCTTCATGTATTAAACAAAAAAATCCCCCAGGAAATTGGTATGCTACCCTCATATAGGACAATGAAATATAAAAGTCCTATATGGGGGTATTTT
>OLVZ01001000.1_pt1 | contig 25703 bp, 15 predicted proteins | sample 1673341 | NCBI WGS metagenome assembly OLVZ01 (sample SAMEA3178944, study PRJEB25190) | human gut metagenome | biome: human gut; feature: human-associated habitat; material: faeces | place: Austria | collected 2013 | reverse complement strand
GCTAAACAAGCCGGTACGCTTATCCAGCCGATATGTGAAGCCATCACCATTTAACACGATCCATGCATCGTCTTCCTCTACCCTGATATCGGATACTTCCACATCCGAAGCCGTCCATTTGGCAGCTGTCTGGTTTCTTCCATCTTTATTCTCAAGCAAAAGTTCATCAAAGCCCAATACATGACCCGCAGAAACTAACGGAAGCTCTTTCTTTAACTGATAAGAAAGCTTCAGATATACTCTGCCTGCCGCAGGAACATCGATATCAAGCCCCACGGTGCAATCACTGTGCGGAGCAGCCGAAGCACCCACTACCTTGCCCTTCTGAACACTTAAGCCATCCTGAGTTACCTCATAACAGATATCCACAAAATCCTGAATATCATCAAAATCCATATAGTTATGAAGGGTAAGCGTTCCTCTCTCCTGATCAAATGACCGAACTCTGACCGGGCGGTAGACATTTTTGTATTCGAGCAGTCCGGTATGCGGGGTTCTGTCCGGATACACAAGACCATCCATACAGAAATTACCATCATGTATCGCCTCTCCATGATCTCCGCCATAGTAATACTTCGTCTTTCCGTTTTCCGCTTGATCATGCGCAACTGCATGGTCGCACCATTCCCATACAAATCCACCGCACATGCGGTCATCACTGTGGATCATTCGGAAATAATCTTCAAAATCTCCGGGACCATTTCCCATGCTGTGGCAGTATTCAACCAGCAGAAATGGTTTGCTTCCATCCTTTTCCAGATATTCCTCGATCTCTGACAGCGCTGGGTACATACGGCTGTACAGATCCAGATTCTCATAATTATAGGTCACATCATAATTTCTGTATCTTGCACTTTCATACTGGGTAATACGGGATGGATCATACTGCTTCGTCCATGCAAGTGCCTTTTCAAAATTGCAGCCATATGCACTTTCATTTCCCATCGACCACATCACGATACAGAAACGGTTCTTATCTCTCTCGACCATCCGCTTCACCCGGTCAAGAATAGCCGCCTCCCATTCCGGATTGTCTGCAATCTTCTCATTCCACTTTTTGAACCGGTTGTAGTCAGTATCCTCTTTGCGATATAACATATATGGGCCATGTGCTTCTATATCCGCCTCGTCGCATACCATGAAGCCATATTTGTCACACATCTGATAAAAATACGGTGCATTTGGATAATGACTGGAACGGATCGCATTGAAGTTGTGCTGTTTCATAAGGGTAAGATCCTTTTTTATCTTCTCCACATCCACTGTAAAGCCGGTTACCGGATCAGAATCGTGCCGGTTGACACCGCGGAATTTGATCTTCTGTCCATTGAAGTAAATAACTTTATCCTTTATCTCTATCGTTCTGACAGCGATATGATCAACGATCGTCTCATTTTCACTCTGCAAAATGAGGGTATACAGATATGGATTCTCGGTGTTCCAAAGTGTCGGCTGTATAATCTCAAATGTGAAAGCTCCGTCATGCTCTGCCTGTCCTTCCGCTACAACCACACCATTCCTGTCTTCGATCGTAACCTTAACCGCTGTCTCCTGATAAAAGCTCAGATCGAGCTTCACCTCAGCCTTTTCCTTTAAAACAGAGGTCGTGATACGGTAGTCGCGAATGGCGCACTCCGGTCTTTTCAGAATATAGACATCACGAAAAATTCCACTCATCCGAAATTTATCCTGATCCTCCAGATAAGAACCATCACACCATTTCATGACAAGGACAGCGATCGTATTTTCTCCCTCTTTTAAAATGTCTGTCACATCATACTCACTGGTCATATGGGATACCTGACTGTATCCGACATATTCCCCATTTATCCACACATAGAAGCAGCTATCCACACCTTCAAAATTCAGAAATGCCTTTGCCGCATCCACATCCTTTGCATAAGAAAAGGTATGCACATAAGCTCCACACGGTATATCCTGTGGGACATATGGTGGGTCAAATGGAAATGGATAGCGGATATTTGTATACTGGTGTGTATCATATCCTGCCATCTGCCATACGCCCGGAACCTCGATCTCGTCAAATGCTCCGGTGTCATATCCCATCTCATAAAAAGCATCCTTCACATCATAAATACTTTTAAAATATTGGAATTTCCATTTTCCATTTAATAACTGTAACCGATCTGATCCTTCTCTGTGCTCGACCAGATCATCCATCCTACAGGAAGCCGGTACATAGTATGCTCTTGCAGGCTGTGTATTTTCATGTAATACATTCAAATTCTCATAATAACGTGGCACTATCATAAGTCATCCTCCCTTATATGTACTTTTTTGTTTTCGACTATTCTTATGTTTTTGATATTATTTGCAAATATTATCTTGTTATTTCGTTTTATCTGTATTTATCATACACTTTAACAGCATTTCTGTCTATGAACCGGAATGGACAGAATATGGACAAAATGATACAATATCAATAAATCTTTTTATATTACAATCCTACAAATAAAGGAGAGCTTCATCATGTATATAAATACCGGATACCTGAATCATTCCTATCTTGACTTCAAGGACAAGCGCAGGCCGCTTATTGTCGGAAGCTGCGGAACATACCGCTTAAGTGGCGACCCGAAGATGCCTACCTATCGTCCTAAGGGCAGACAGGACTACCAGATCATCTATATCGCATCCGGGCTTGGACATTTTCATTTTGATAAAGCTGAGAATGAGACGATCGTTCCTGCCGGCAATATGGTACTCTACCGCCCGAAGGAACTACAGAAATATGAATATTACGGTGCAGATAAAACAGAGGTTTACTGGATTCATTTCACCGGCTCCGATGTGAAGAATCTTCTGAGGAAATATGGATTTAAAGATAACCGGAGAGTATTCCCTGTCGGTTCCTCTCTGGAATATGAACATATATTTAAACAGATCATCCTGGAGCTGCAGCGTTGTCAGGATGATTATGAAGAAATGCTGGCTTTACTGCTAACACGCCTTTTAATCGTATTCAAACGGGAGCTGTCACGCGAGCATATCCTGAAAAATGAATATCTGGATCGTGAAATGGACTATGCAGTTTCCTACTTTAATGAAAACTATAATAAAGACATCAGCATAGAACAATATGCCGAATCAAGAGGAATGAGCGTGAGCTGGTTCATACGGAATTTCAAGAAATACACAGGCATGACCCCGATGCAGTTCATCGTATCCCGTCGGATCAACAACGCCCAGCTTCTCTTAGAACAGACGAACTATTCTATAAATGAAATAGCCAAGGTCGTAGGATATGATAACCAGTTATATTTCAGCCGGCTGTTCCGGAAACAGAAGGGCTTCTCCCCCTCTCAATATCGGAAAAGAGAGATAGAAGCTATTAAATAAAAAACAAATATTTCTCTACTTCGGTCAGGGAATCCAGAATGACATCTGACAGCTCCTGCATTTCTTCCGTAACCGGTGCAAGATCCGGCACCATGATCGGATGCAGTCCCGCTGCATGTGCAGAACGGATACCATTATAAGAATCCTCTATGGCGTATGCCTGCTCTGGCATCACATGGATCTGTCTGCATGCTTCCAGATAGATATCCGGCTCCGGTTTGCTCCGCTTTACCATATCTCCGCAAATAACTCGATCGAAATACGGAAGGATACCTGCATCCCGAAGCTCCTGTTCGACAACTGCTTTCCTGGTAGAAGATGCCAGCGCAACCTTTCTTCCATTCTTTTTTAATGTCTGCAACAGACCGGTAACTCCCGGTTTCATCGGAAGCTTTCCTCCCGCCGCCTGTTCATGGAACAGTGCCGACATCTCCGTCTTATACTCATCATAAGGGAAATCTGCTCCATACACCCCAAGCATCAGTTCTTTTGTCGCATCCTTATTCAGTCCCAGACATTTGTGACAGGTGTCTTCTATGTTCTTGATTCCATATTTATCTGCAACGACCTGCCAGCACTTTATAACCAGCAGCTCCGAGTCGAATATAACCCCATCCATATCAAATATAACCGCTTCAAATCGTTTCATTGTTTCAATCATGCACCTCCTTTGCTTCAACATATCACAGCTTTTATCATCCGTCAATGCATTGTCATTACGTATTAAATTTAATGATACACGATGTAAATTTTCCTGTAACACAACGAAAAAACAGACAAATATGTAAATCCTACATACTTGTCTGTTTTTCATTCGATCGGCAACAGATAATTACTGCGCCTTTGCTGTTTTCTTCTTCTCTACTGCTTTCTTATTGTTCTTGCCATTCGCAGCATCCTTCTTCTTACCAAATCCGGTCTTGAAGTAGTACCACAATGGACCAGTTACACAGATAGAAGAATAAGCACCGATTACGACACCGGCCATCAGAGTAAATGCGAACTCTTTGATTGCTGCTACACCCATTACATATAATACGAAGATCGTAACAAATGTTGTTAAGGATGTATAGATATTTCTGGTGATCGTCTGATTAATACTTAAATTAACAATCTGCTTGTAATCTTTCTTTGTTCCTGCATTTGCGATATTCTCACGGATACGGTCGAAGACGATGATCGTCGCATTGATCGAGTAACCGAAGATTGTCAGCATACATGCGATACAGGTATTACCAACGGATAACCGAAGTAAGATATACAGAACAAATACCATAGCTACATCGTGGCAGAGGGCTAATACCGCACTTACACCAAACTTCACATCCTTGAAACGGATTACAATGTAGATGAGCATCAGAACGGCTGCAAGTGCTACAGAAAGGAATGCATCCCTTGTCATATCGCTGCTGGCTGAACCACTGATATTATCGGAATTTGTTACTGTCGCACCGAGCTTCTCGCTAAGTGCAGCTGTTACCTTTGTCAACTGAGAATCATCACCCTGAGTCGTAAGCTCTGTGGTCTTGAATACAATCTCATTTGTACCGGAAACAGTCTGAACAGAGATATCTGCTTCACTGATGCCTGCTGCCTCAGCGATAACAGGAACAATGTCCTTCTCTGCCTCAGATAATGAATATGCTTTGTCAAATTCTGCTGTGATTGATGTACCACCTGCAAAATCAATACTTAAATTCAATGCACTTCCCTTTGTCTTTGCAAAGATCGGCATAAAACAGAAGCCGATCACGATGACAAGAACAGAAGCGATAATACAATATTTACCACCCTTTACGAAGTTGACCTTGCCTGGCTCTTTTGCCTTGCCAAAGAACTTCACATCGTTTACACCAAGTGTAACAAGTGCATTTAACACAAGCTGTGAAACAACAAGTGCTGTGAATACGGATAATACGATACCGATTGCCAGCGTGATCGCAAATCCCTTGATTGTACCGGTTCCGAAAATACCAAGCACAAGTGCTGCGATCAGGGTTGTCACATTACCATCGATGATCGCTGATAACGCATTATGGAATCCGGCTTTTACAGACTGCTTAACAGAAGCACCTGTTGCCAGTTCTTCTTTAATACGTGTAAAGATAACGACGTTCGCATCGACCGCCATACCTACAGAAAGGATGATACCTGCAAGACCCGGAAGTGTCAATGTAACATTGAACAGGTTCATAACAAGTAAGATCATAAATGTATAAAGTGTCAATGATAATGATGCGATCAGACCCGGAATTCTGAATACGCAGATCATGATAATGAAGATACAGATAATACCAATGATACCTGCTTTGATCGTTGTTGATACTGCTTCTGAACCAAGAGTTGCTCCGACGATATTAGAACGTACCTGCTTCAGTGTCAGTGGCAATGCACCGATACGGATCGTAGTAGCAAGGCTGTCTGCCTCTTCATATGTTGAAATGCTGTTGATAACAGCATTTCCGTCTGTAATTGCCTGCTGTACAGTTGGCGCACTTACAACTTCACCATCATATACGATATAAACGATCTTTCCTACATTTGCTGTTGTTACATCTGCAAACTTCTGAGCACCTGCTGTTGTGAATGACAACTGTACTACATTGTCATCACCGCTCTCTGTAGAATCGATCTTGGCATCTGCACCCTTAATATCATCACCGGTAAGAGCGGGAGTATAATCCTTGCCCTGTGACCATAATTCATAATTCTCAGGATCTAAGAACTCTAACTTACCTTCGATACTCAGGTCTTCCAGAATTGCATCTGCATCTGTTACACCCGGAATCTCGGCAGTGATCTTACCATTTCCCTCTGAATATACGTTATGCTCTGTTGTATGGGAATCAATACGTTTCTGCAGCTTATAGATCGTATCCTGAACATCTGCATCACTGTAATCCTCATCCTGAATCTCATAGGTTACACTTAAGCCACCCTTCAGATCAAGTCCAAGGCTGATATACTTTGCTTTTCCTCTGTCGCCTACACCAAACAATGCAACGTAGATGGAACCCGCAAGCACAAGCAGGAACAGGATCAATACCCATATGGCTTTTTTTCTTGCTTTCTTCATCTTGTTTACCTTTGTCCTCCTTATTGATTTTCTTCTTCATCTGCTAATGCGGCTTTGATCATGATCGCACATTCGATACGCTTTTTCTGAAGTTCACATCCGATATCATACGCATCTAATATATTCCCATGGAATTTATATGAGTTCGCCGCACAGCCACCGCTACAATAGAATCTTGCAAAACAGTCCTTACACTTGTCCTTTGCATAGACATTGCAGAGCTTAAACTCATCAACAAGTTCCGGCTTCGTAATACCTTCATTTACATTTCCGATGCAGAACCCATCCTCACCGACAAACTGATGGCACGGATAAAGGTCGCCCCATGGTGTAACTGACAGATATTCTGTACCTGAACCACACCCCGACAGACGTTTGGCCACGCATGGTCCCCCTGTCAAATCTATCATAAAGTGGAAGAAATTGAATCCCCTTCCTTCTTTATGTCTTTTGATCATCTCTTTTGCAAGGATATCATACTGATCTAACAGATATGGGATATCCTCTTCCTTTATCGCATAAGGCTCGTCCGGCAGAGATACAACCGGCTCAATGGAGATCTGGTCAAATCCAAGATCTGCCATGTGTAATACATCCTTTGAAAAATCTAGATTGTTATGCGTATAAGTGCCTCTTACATAATAACTCTTTCCGGCACGCTTCTTTGCAAATTCCTGGAACTTTGGAAGTAACAGATCATAGCTTCCCTTTCCATTTCTGGTCGGACGCATGTAATCATGAATCTCTTTTCTTCCGTCGATGGATAATACAACATTTGCCATCTCTTTATTGGCAAATTCCATTACCTCATCATTTAACAACACACCGTTTGTTGTCAGTGTGAAACGGAATTTCTTATTATGCTTCTCCTCCAGGCTTCTTCCATATCGAACGGTCTCTTTTACGACATCCCAGTTCATAAGTGGCTCACCGCCGAAGAAATCGACCTCAAGATTTACACGGTTACCGGAATTGGCAACGAGGAAATCCAGAGATTTCTTTGCTATGTCAAGTGGCATCAGACCTCTGTCACCCTTGTACTCACCTTCTCCTGCAAAACAATATCTGCATGCAAGATTACAGTCATGTGCAATATTGATACACAGAGCCTTTACCACTGTTTTTCTCTTTTTAAAATCAATGATATAATCTTTGAATATGTCTTCTGTAAATAGTGTTCCGTCTTCTACCAGGCCGGTTACCTCGTCATAGGCTTCCGATACTTCATCCTTATCATAGGATGGCAGTAATTCCATTACCTGTTCTTTTGTATGATTTTCGTAATTTGCAATAATATCATACACAAGGTCATCCACTACGTGAACAGACCCACTACATACATCGAGTACGATATTATATCCATTACTTTTGTACTGATGTACCATACAAATTCTCCCATCTTGTGAATTAATTTTTCTGACACGCAACGAAAGAGGACTGCCATTTGTTTGACGGTCCCCTTTGTGGTTGTCTGTCTACAATGATCTCTTACTTGTTCTCAGCATTCTCACAGCTCTGATTTCCGACTGTGCATGATGTCTTACAAGCTGACTGACATGATGTCTGGCATTCGCCGCATCCACCTTTAACCATTGTGTTCTTCATTGTTCTGTTTGTGAGTGTCTTTATTCTCTTCATAGGTACACTTCTCCTTTTTATGTCATATAGCGAAATTATAACACAACATGCTTTAAAGTCAAAGTATTTTTACGAAAAACTTGTCTCTAACCTAGCATTCCGCCAAGCATTCCGGCCGCCAGACACAGGATCACATTCGTCAATGTCCCTCCGGCAGAGATATGGATCGTACCATTCATAATGAAAGCTACAATACCGATCACCAAAACATAACACACTCCAAGCATTAATCCCCAAATATATTTTTGCTCCTTTACCATCTTGCCGGTAAGAAAACCGCCAAGGAATACAGAGATGCCATGAATGATGATAATACTCAGATGAATCACCGTATCACCCAGTCCCAGCTTGTACATGAGGAATGCCGTTATAAGCAGCAGGATTGCCGTTATTATGTAAGATACCGCAAGTGCCTTTAAAAGGCTGAAAATTTTCTGTCCTGTAATCATAGAAAAACCTCCTGACACTACTATATGCCGGAAGGTTTTCTTTCATTCCAGAGATCATTCTCTATTCTGCTATATCAATCATTTTCAGATGTCATTTTCGAAGTCAAACTGCTTCATCAGTCTTCAAATAATTCCGTCAGCTCAAATATATCGTTGCTGATACGGTCTGCTTTCTTCTTCGTTTCTTCATCCGGTTGGATCAGATCGATCACCATAAGGGTATACAGCCCTGCATCGTGGGAGGCTGTCACACCATTAATGGAATCCTCTACTCCAACTGTCTCCTCCGGCTTCGTACCAAGCTTCTCACAGGCTTTCAGATAGATGTCCGGGTATGGTTTTCCTCGCTCGATCTCATCCCCACAGATCACATCATCAAAATACGGAAGCAATCCGCTTCGAACCAGTTTATCTTCTGCCCGTTCCCGATCTGTCGAGGTTGCAACCGCCATCTTGATTCCTCTTGCCTTTAATGTCTTTAGTGTCTCGATCACGCCATGTTTTAATTCAACGCCATGCTCATTCAGATATGCTTCGACCATATCCACTGTGCGTTGTCTGAATGCAAGATAGTCAAAATCTTCACCCATCTTTTCTTTCATCACATGTGCATTTGTCTTCTTGGTTCCACCTGCCATCCGGTCACAGATCTTCGACATCTCATTCTCCGGGATACCGATAGATAATCCATTCTTCAACCAGCACATTCTGTATACCTTCTCGGAATCGATGAGGACTCCATCCATATCAAATGCTACCGCTCTTAATGCCATTTATGTCACCTCATTGAAAGACCACGCCTGTTCGGGCGTGGTCCCTTTCTTTCTATAGTCATGTTTTATTTACTGCTGTGGCTGTTTCTTCTTTTTTTCATGATCAGAAGAAGGATCACTGCCACAACTGCAAGAATTGCAAGAATAATGATAACAATCAGGATCGGCGATGTCTTTTCCTTTAACTGGAAGGAGAATACCTCATCTGTTGCACTGTCATAGGTCGATGTAACATTTCCCGCTGTATCTCTTGCAGATACCCGAACCTCATAATTACCGTAGTTCTCAACCTGGAACTCATACGAATTCGTATCCTCATACAGTGCCGGATCAATAGTATCTCCGTTAATCACGATCTCTGTCAGCATATCATCTGCATCTTCCAGACCGATCTTCATGGTAAACGGATTTCTTACAACGCTCTTATCATCAACGCCTGTGATAATGATACGAGGTGCTGTTCCATCATAGGTAAAGTCAAATGTTTCAGTTGTCACATGACCAACCTCATCGGTAACGGAAATCGTCATTGTATGATATCCATCTGTCAGATCTGAAAAATCTACAAAATCAATACCATCCAGCTTTACACTTGCCTTAAATACAGATGTGTCATTAACTGACCAGAGTGCATCATATCCCTTTTCCTTGATATCTGCAAAATCCTGACTGTTCAGAAGAAGTTCTCCATCTTCTGATCTTCTCTCAGTAAATTCAGCCATCTTTGCAGTCTTGTCAATTGTTGGCGGTGTATTATCTACCGTAAATACCATGTTGTAATCATCTGCCTTGTTGCCAAGTGCATCTTCTGCTGTAACTGCAATGGTATATACACCATCCTCATCAAATCTCTGGCTTCCACGGCTGACTGCCGCATTACTGCCAAAGTTTGTAAAGTAAGAGGAAGATACGTCCTCGCCATCCTTCTGTACAGATATATTTACCTTATTCGAAGCAAAGAAGGACTCTGTTACTTCTATGTTCATATCTACATAATCTGTGTTGTTTACAGAGCTTCCACCAACTGTCTCATACTCATTTACGACACTGTTCTTGCTGTTCACTGCTGATACCTTAAGCTCTGGTGCTGTCTTATCTACCTTGAATGTCTTAGTAACAGCCGTTGCAGCATTACCTGTCATGTCCTTTGCATTAAAAGTGATTGTATATTCACCATCTTCATCAAAGGTATAGGTCGCAGTATGCGGATTACCGGACGAGAAATTACCGGTATTTAAGGTTGCAACTGTTGATGCTCCTGTTCCATCCGTCTTTTTGGTGATCGTTGCCGTAATGTCAGCACTGTTCATTGCTTCTCCATCATAAGAGAATGCAAATGCCTCATTTACTGTCAGTGTCGCCGTACAGGATGTATTCTGTGAATCTGCAACACCTGTTATCGATAATACAGGTGCTGTTTTATCAATCCGGAAGGATACATTTTCTGCAATCTGTTCATTACCAGCCTTATCATCCGCAGAAACAGTGATCTCATAATCACCCTCATCTGAGAATACAATCTCCGGATTTACGGAAGTGTTATTCCATTCTACCGTTCTGTAATCTCCATCATATGCAACTGCACCGGAAGCATCCTTCCGTTTTACATGTACGGTATAGGACTTTCCTTTATAATTATCTGCAAGGTTCACATTAAGTGCTACATTTCCATTATTCAGCTTATTCACAGTTGCAATTCCGATCGTAGGCTTTGTCTTATCAATTACAAATGCAGCCTCATCCTCTGTTACATTTCCAAATGCATCCGTAACTGTAACCTTCAAATTATAAATTCCCTGTGCATTCCGTTTCACTGTATAGGTTCCGCTCGTTCCCTTCATTGTGAAAGTGTCATCTGCATCACCATTTGTATCTTTATTCTTATCGGAAACCACGATCTTGTGTGTTTCGGCAAACTGTTCTTCTACTGCTATGTCAAATGCGATATCTTTATTGTAATAACCGTCATTTGTCTGCTCCAGCCGTGGTGTGATCGTTACCTTCGGCTTTGTTGCATCTACCTTGAAGCGGGAACCTGCTACGTCGTATGAAACCTTATTGCCTGCCTTATCCGTTCCTGTTACCTTGAAGTAATAGGAGCAGGCTTTTCCCTTCTTCTGACCGCAATATGCAGAAGCCTCCAGTGTCTTGCCATCCACCTTCTTGATCGCCAGCTTCTTCTGTGTATATTTGCTTTCATCAAAGCATTTGTAATACTCTGTGATCTGGAAATCCTTCAACAGCAGCTTCTGATTATCTGTAACTGTGATCTTCACATTTGTACCCTGTGTCAGACCATTCTCCGGTACACCTTCAATTGTCGCTACCGGGCTTTCCTTATCGATCACAAACTTAATATCTCTTACATAGTTTACATTTCCAAATGCATCCACTGCCTTGATCGTCAGGTTATATACACCAGGTGTTTTTCTCTTTACTGTGTAAGTTCCGGTTGTCTCATTCAGAATGTATGTCTCATCTTCGTCTCCATTCACGTCCTTGTTCTTATCACTTACTGTGATCTTCGTTTTTAATGGAAACTGCTCTGTTACTGTGAACTTGAAGCTTACATTCTTGTTGTAGTAACCATCATTCTCAGAATCCGGATAGCGATCCAGCACGATATCCGGAAGTGTGGAATCGACCTTGAATCTGGAATCATTGATTTCATATTCCACATCATTGCCGGCTCTGTCTTTACCGGTTACCTTAAATACATAAGAACATGCCTTGCCGCTCTTCTGTCCGCAGTATGCAGATGCCTCTAATTCCTTTGCACCTACCTGCTTGATCTTGAGTTCCTTCTCAATGTATTCTGTACCATCAAAATATTTATAACACTCAACGACTTTAAAGCTTTCCGGATCCAGTCTCTCATTATCTGTGATCACGACACGGATCGTTGTACCGGTTGACTTCTTGTCATCCGGAACACCTTCAATCTCGACCAGAGGCTTCTCTGTATCGATCGTGAACCGGATATCGGATACTGTTGCTGCATTTCCGGATGCATCTACTGCTACAACCATCCATTTATACCGATCAGCCTTTGATACAGTGAAACCAAATGTTTTCTGCTTTACATCTTTATAAGAAAATGCCTTATATGCTTTTGCAGCATAATCGGCTTCTGATTTACAGTTCTTATAGTCGTCTGTATTTAACACATATACATTTGCGCCAAGTTCAAACTGCTCTGCCACTGTAATATTAAATCTGACCTTGTCATTATAATACTTTGTTCCGGTACCTGCGATTGCCGGTTCTACCGTTACTTCCGGTTTATATGGATCATAATAGAAGGTCTTGCTTCTCTTTTCTGAGCTGTTGCCGGATCTGTCAGTTGCACTTACCGCAATGTAATATTTCATTGGCTTTCCATCAATAACCTTACAGTTTTTGATCGTAGCTGTAACTGTCTGATCCGAGCTGTTCTTTGCTGTGATGATCTCTTCACCCTTTACTCCGGTACCTGTCGTTGCATCATAGTCGTAAGTTTCATACACTACCTTCACAACCACATCGGAAGCTGCAATGCCATAATCATCTGCTGCCTTAACTGTGATCGTCTGTGTACCATCATTTTTATAAACACCACTTACCGGAATACCGGAGAAGCTGATATCTGCCAGTTCATTGTCGATAACAAAGGTACACTTTGCAGTCTTTGTGTTGCCAACCTCATCATATGCTGTTACTGTAACTTCATATACACCGGCTTTTTTGTAAATAAAGGATGCATTCATGGTCTGACCGATTGCTTCGGTCTCCAGATTCATCTTCTGCTCCTGATCTGCAACAGCCTTGCCGTCACAGGTTGCTGATGCAGTAATCCTGCTGATCAGAAAATTATCAGATGCAGACGCCTTTACTGTTACATCTGAACCATTCCAGTACTGCGTAAGCTTCAGACTGTTTGTGGATTCTTTATCTGCAATATCAACCGCTGGCTTTTCAGTATCAACCGCAAACCGGTATGCAACCCCATTTTCATTGGATTTTGTTGCAATATTTCCTGATTTATCACTGATATAGAATATGATCGTATAAATCTTATTCTCTTCAATTCCATTTGTTAATACAAGTGTTTTATCAAATGTTTTATCCCCATTCGCAGCTATATTTCCTGTAAGAATGGTATTTCCCACCTGATCTGTGACCTTGTAATCACCCAGTGAAAACGCATCCTCAGCCGTTATATGAATGGAAGGATCTTTACTGAAATAATAAATACCATCTGCTGATGCCTTTGCTCCGGCAAATTCCATTGCTGCTATTGATGGAGCTGTCTTGTCATATAACACCTGAATGGATGCATCCGTTGTGTTTTCATCTTCATTCGCAGCCACATAATGATGCTTTGATGTAAAGTGGAATGCATACACACCCTCTGTTGTCAGATCATAGGTCAGTGTAACGGTTTTCAGATTTCCATTTGCTGATATATCTGTTCTGGACGGTGCTACATCAATACCGGCAGCAGACGCTGCGGCATCCGGAGTCTTTCTTGTTACCGTCTTTACAATATCATCGGCATCCAAATCCAGACCTGTTACTTTATATGTAACCGTTGTTGCACTTCCATTATGTCCGGCATATACCAGTGCCTGATCCTTTGCATCTATTGTTTTCCCCTCGGAGGAAACTGTCAAAGAATCCTGTAATGTTTCTTTATTCACATAAACGGTTACCGTTTTCTTTGTTGTATTTCCGGCACAGTCATATGCGTCAAGTGTTACTTTATACACACCAACATCCGGCAGTGACAGTTCATCTCCGGTCAATGTAACTTCCTCACCATTTACATAGACCTTTGTTTTAGCCGTATCAATCTGACTGTCAGCATCAGAAATCCGGAATATCAAAGTCTCTCCTGTCTTGGCTGTTACAGTATATTCTGCCTGATCCTGCAGTGATACACCACCATTTGCCTGACTCAGGATAAGTGCCTGTGGAGCTTTTGTATCCAGATTAAATGTGATCTCTTTGGTACCAGTCTGACCAAGACGGTTTACTGCCTCATATAAGACTGTATGTTTTCCTGATTTATCTACCAGAGCGGAAATCGGAATATTATCATATGTATAAGAATACTGATTTGCATCTGCTGATATACCTGTTATGGTTTCAAGGATCCTACCATCAAGGCTGATCCTTGCCGTATCGATCGGTGCATAATCCTCAACTGCCGCTACTCCTGTCAGTTCTGCACCACTGAACCATGTATCTGCATCATATGTATAATTCTGGATCGAAATCGTTGCACTATCGTTTCCCTTTATGCCACGGAAAGAGCCCTTTGTAATTTCTGGTGCTTTTTCATCGATATATACAAATGATCCATTTTCATCAAATTTGTAAGTACCGATAGATTCATATATATGATCTGTGACTCTGAAGATTACTTTATAATCCGCACCTGCTACAGACGATTTCGGAATCAATACCGTTTTACTGCAGATACCGGTATCTTCATCTTTATTCATACATACCGACTGCCAGTTATTCATGGTCGTTCCATTCACAAAACAATATTCCAGATCCAGATCTGCAAAATTACTGTCGCCTATATCCTCAAGCGCCGATACCGTTACACGAATACCATCACCCTTTTTATTCAGGAACTCACCAAGTATCCCTTCCGTAATCTTTAATTCAGAATCTTCATCTACCGTTACATCCTGAATCCGGATATCTGAAGTATACCGGATCGTCACCGGAATAAATACCTTTTTTCCTTCCCTGCTATATGCTGTAAATACATATGATCCGGATTCCGGAACCTTTACATCAAAGGCTCCACCATCTTTACCGATTGGTATTTCTTTCTCATTTCCACCATTTAATGTATATGTAAGTTTAACAATATCCGCCGGATCTTCCGGTGTCTGTTTTATATATCCGTCAACCTGTTCCGTTCCATCTGACACATACCCCTTTACAGACACAACATCCCCTTTTTCAGCATAATAAAAACTATCTCCATTTTTATCATTTATCTGTGGAATGCTTTTATTTCCCGCCTCTGCTGAAATATGCATAGTTGGTCCAGCAACAGATAGATTATCCCCTTTTTCAGCATTTTCTCCATATACACGTATTATCCCCGCAAATTCATAGGTATCCTTCTCATCTGCTGCTTTATAGACTGCATACTGATATTCATCCTCTGAATCTGTGATCCGGATCTCCTCGATCTCCGAAGCCTGCTTTATGGTCTTCTTATCAGATGCATCACAGGATGTTGCTATAATCTGCTTCTTATCAGATGCATCCAGTTCCTGCATCAGGTAGTCACCCTTAAATGTGACAGCAGTCTCTTCCGGAACAGAAATCTCAACCTCTTCTACACTGCCTGTCTTTACGCTTCCATCTTTATTTTTCTTATATGTAACTTTTTGGGGAATATACGTTTCAAGATTGATCACTTCTTTTGTATATTCATCTTCTGCTTTCATTCCGATTCTGTTATCAATTACCACCAGTGATAACAGCATAACCGCCGTCATGACCAAAGCCACAAAACGATGTAAATATTTGTTTTTCTTCATTTTGGTCACTCCCTTCTATATCGATTCATCCGTATGAACTACAACAACATCAACTAACAGTGGGAATTTCTCAGCTTCTTCACCCTGTATATCGGTCTCACTACTGTCAGAAGCTTCTGTATCCATAGTGAGAACATCTGTTGCATCACTGTCTGTACTTAAGACATCCGTTGCCGCATCTGCTTCGTCCTCTGATGTCAGAATATCAGTCTCACGCTCATATTCATCATCCGCCCGAAGAACATCGGTCTCTTTTTCATAATCCTCCTCTGATCTCAGGACATCAGTTTCTTTCTCATAATCCTCTTCCGGTCTCAGGATGTCGGTTTCTTTTTCGTAATCCTCTTCCGGCCTCAGGATATCGGTTTCTTTTTCGTAATCCTCTTCCGGTCTCAGGATATCGGTTGCTTTCTCAGAATCTGCTTCTTCCGGTCTGGTATGATGATGGCTTCTGCTCTTATTCAACTCATCCACAGCCTTCTTATATCTCTCATTTCCTTTCCTGGAAACTTCTTCGGATGCTGACTTGCCCTTGATATCACGCACCTCGATCTTACTGGTACTGCCCTTTGATTTGATCGCATCTTTTTTGGAAGCACCGCTTCCCTGTAAGCTTTCATAACCCTTTTCGCGGATCTCTTTGATCTGTTTTCTGGCTGTGCTTCCGGAAAGATCTCCGATCACCTTCGGGATATCCAGTTTTACAAATAATATAACTGCTATCACTGCAAAGACAACTGCAAGAGCTATACCGCCGAATAACATTACATTACATATCGTTTCATTCATTGTTATCACTCCTCACTCCCTGTCACTGCAGTATTTCCATTTATAATATCAGAAATTGCAGAGTTTACGATCAACGAGTTCCATTCATTATTACCACGGGAGGCAAGAATATTGATCTTACTGCCCGCATCGTATACCGCTTTGATCTTCTGGATGCCATCCTGCTTCCAGCGTTTCGGATTGGATCCGTATTCTCCGGAATACCGGTCATACAGATATGTCAGATGACTGACATAAATATCGGCTGCATTATCAACCGTTCCCATACTGCTCTCTGCGGAACTGTATACCTTTTCAGCCTGATCATAATAATCCTTATTGTCGCTGATCTTTTCAAGCGCTATGTAAGTTTCCGCTTCTTCCTTCATATATTTTACATATGATTTCTTTGTTGTATCCGGAAGATTTGGATCCGTGATATCGATACTTGCCAGATAACGGTTAAGTGAGTCGATTGCACTCAGATAATAGGTTTCCTTCTCTGCATCTACATTCGTATTCTTTGCCTGATAGGAATATACGGAATACAGGATTCTCGCATACTGTGCCGTGTAATATTTTACATTACGATCCTCCGGAAGTGCATTGGAAAGCGCTGTACTGTTTTCATCCAGCTTTTCGTTTGCCTCCGTCAGCAATGCAATCGTTCTCTGCGGCATATCTGCCGTATCACTTCCCAGATTATCAACATAGATAGAAGCGATATTCAGATAATTTACATATTTGCTTGGATTTGTATCTTCCAGTTCCTCACTGTTATAAGTTTCAAAATTAACCAGATTCTCTTTACTGTTTGCAAAATTGGAATTCTTCTTGATCTTATTCTCGCAAATTGCCGAATAGTATGCAGCCTGTGCTGTCTCATCCGGGAAGTTTGCCGAATCATTTACCTGATTAAAATACTGCATTGCAGCTTTGTAATCCTGGATTTCGTTGTAATAAATGATCGCAACCTCATAGACAACATCTGCATTTACCTTGTCAATATACTTGGTGACGTAACGTACACCTAATTTTGCTCCACTGTCCACGTTCTCGGACACAGTGTCAGTGTTCTGATCCATATCATAATAATATGCATACGTATCAAGAAGTCCCAGATAGGCATCTGAGGATGATTCATCCAGAGCAATTGCTTCTTTATAGATCTTGATTGCTCCATTTATATCATTATCCTGCAGCGCATCTTCTGCCTCCAGTATCTTGTTGCTGTAGTTCTTCTCCTTGATCTCATTCTTCTTTACCCCGCCAAAAATGGCACAGCCAACAGACAGAAGGGATAATCCTGCCATCACGCCAAATGTGACCAGCTTTTTCTTTGCCTTTGCTCTGTACTCATTGTCCAACTCATTGTAATGATCCAACGCATACAGAAGTTCTGAACAGGACTGATATCTGTCATTTGGATTTGACTGGCAGCACTTGATAATGATCTGCTCCAGACCAGATGAAAGCATTGGATTCCACTGACGGATCGGTTTAATCTCATATGGTGGCTCACATGGATTCTTTCCGGTTACCAGATGATACAGCGTCGCACCCAGATTATAAATATCCGTTCTGGCATCAGTATTATAGATACCACGTCCCTGCGCATCACCGAACTGCTCCGGTGCTGCATATCCTCTGGTACCCAGTGCTGTAGTATCTGCGTTATTTTCAATTATGTACTCTTTTGCTGTTCCAAAATCGATCAGCTTTACTGAACCATCCGGCTTTAACATAACATTGGATGGTTTCATATCTCTGTATATGATCGGTGGATTCATGGAGTGCAGATAATCAAGTGCACTGGCAAGCGCACGACCCCACTCAATTACATCGGACTGCTTCTGTGCACCCTCTGCCTTCAAAACTTCATTTAACGGCTTACCTTCTACGAAATCCATGATTACATAAATCGTTCCATTCTCATTTATGATATCAACGATTCGAGGCAATACCGGATGATCCACATTTTTCAGGATATTTGCTTCGCGCTCCAAGCCTTTTAAAAGTGTTTCTACACTCTTGGAACCATCATTCTTTATCTCTTTTACAGCCCACTGTTTATTCAGACGGTTATCCATCGCCAGATAAACAATTGACATTCCACCCTGACCAACTTTTTTCAGTATTTCATATTTTCCATCTAATACTGTTCCTAATTCTGTCATCTTATCTCCCCACTACTCAGCCTTGACCAGCAATACTGTTATATTGTCTGTTTCCTTCCTGTACTTTACAAGATCTGTTAAAAAAATACAGCCCTCTTTCATCTTATCTTCATCTGGTGCTGCCAGCGGACTGAGTTTCGCCATAATCTCATCTTCGCTTATCTTATGTCTGAATCCATCTGAACATAACAAATACGATGCATTTTGTGTAATATAACCTCTGATGAAATCAGGTTCCACTACCGGTGATGCGCCTACACACTGTAACAGTATGCTTCGTCTGCTATCTGTTTCTGCCTGCTCCGGGGTCAGTCTTCCTGCTGCGATCTCCCTTGCAACCAATGTCTGATCCTGTGTAAGCTGCTCCATTTTATCTGTCAACTCATATACCCGGCTGTCACCCACATGTATAATATAATATCTGTCCTCATACATAAGAATGGCTGACAACGTGGTTCCGATCATAATTCCCCGGCTGTCACCATATGCTTTCAGCTTTTCATTCTCTGTTACAGCTATGCGATCCCACTGCTCCTTCAAGATCGCTGTATTAAATGTTCCTGTTCTGACCAGTTTTACAAAATCATGTTCAAACCAGTCACAATATGCATTTATGACCTCTTTGCTTGCAAGCTCTCCTTTTGCCAGTCCGCCCATGCCATCACAGATAATCGCAAAGGCTGCCTGTCCATTCGGAGTCTCTGCAATCTTGATCGCAAGAGAGTCCTGATTATTTTTCTTTTTTATACCCACATCTGTGTGATATGCCGCTCTATATTTCATACGCTTCTCCTGATTATTATCCCCATATCCTTATCTGACAAAATAAATGAAACCTTCATCACCCAGAGAAACCTTTGCATTATTTGTCAAAAATACATTTTTCTGTCCAGCTATGTTCTGTCCATTCACAAATGTACCATTTGTGGAGGCATTATCTCTGATATAGCTGACACCATTTTTTCTCTCAATGATGCAGTGGATCCGGCTGACATCTGAATTGTCTGTTACTGTATAATCTGCTTTGGTTGCAGATCTTCCGATTGAAAATTCCGGTTTATTTATATATATTTTTTCATTTGTTGCTATTCTTAACAGATACGGCACTGGCACCTGAGGCTTCTTCTCCTCAACCGGCGGTACCGGTGCTGCCTCCGGCTTCTTCTCCGGCATCGGTGGTACCGGTGCTGCTTCCGGTTTCTTCTCCGGCATCGGTGGTACCGGTGCTGCCTCCGGTTTCTTTTCCGGCATTGATGATGCCGGACGATTTGGGATTGGCGGCACAATTGGTTTGCCATCCGGTCCCATCTGCATTGGCATTGGCCGTCCCGGCATCGGCTGTCCATTCATTGGCTTGCCATCCGGTCCCATCTGCATTGGCATTGGCCGTCCCGGCATCGGCCGACCGTTCATTGGCTTGCCATCCGGTCCCATCTGCATTGGCATTGGCCGTCCCGGCATTGGCTGTCCGTTCGGCATCGGTGGTACCTGACGGTTTGGCATTGGTGGCACTGATCCTCTGGCAGAAGCACCAGGCTGTACCATCTTTGCATTATTCTGCATAACACCAATACGGCTTACCTTGTCGTTTGCAGTTTTTTCTTCTTTTTTCTCTGTTTTTTTCTTTTCTTCCTCTATGTGGATTCCCATATCAATCAGAAGCTGATTGACAAATTCTTTCATATCACCAACTGAGAATGTTCCAAGTTTATTCGTAAATGTGATCAGTCTTGCTACATAATTATCCCGATCCATCTCAAAATAATGTGCATTACAGATAACATCTTTTACAAAATTGCGAACCTCATTCAGATCCGTGATCTCCTTATCGACACCTGCAACAATAAAATAAACATTCAGGCTCTCAGGAGCAACAAACACATACTGGATATCCTTGGCAACATAGCTTAATGAGATCATATTCATTCCAAATGCTTCCAGACCGCTTAAAAGGTTATACAGTAATGTCAGCATCTGCTTCTTGTTGATCTCTTTCTTGAGGAACTCGGTCAACTGTACCTTGTTGCCAATCTCATAAATAAATTCTCTCTGATTATCTTTCTCTTCCAGTCTGCACGGTATGATCTGTGGAAATTTTCCACTCACACCCTTATCTACCTTTTCATCAATAATATCAGTCTGATCCAGCACATATCTGCAGTTATATGTATCTCCCGTTTTTGTAAGTAATACTTTGTTCTTCTTCATGTCCCTCTCTCCATTCATGATCCGGAAATCCCAATACTGTCCGGATAATTATTTTCCATGTATACACCAAAAGCAGGTATTCCTACCTGCTCGTGTTCACCCGATCCGGGTGATAATATATATTAGCTTAATTTGAAAATGAAATCTTCTCCGCCGATTGTGATCGTCGCATCATTCTTAAGCTTAACTTCCTGACCTTCTTCCAGCTTCACGCCATCTACCAGTGTAGCATTTGTCGCTTTGTTATCCTTCAGGTAACAACCGTCATCTCTCTGATAAATGATCGCATGTACTCTGCTGATCGCACCGTTTCCGTCAATTGTGAAATCAACACCACGGTTTGCCTTACCAAGCTTAAATACTGCCTTATTTACCATAACACGTTCCTTTGTGTTTACACGGATAATATATGGCATTGCCTTCGGCACACCCGGTGCAGGCTTCTTCTCTTCCTCCGGTGTCTGATCCTGTACAACACTCATGCCACCTGTAAGTTCAACCGTTGTTCCGGTCGCTCCTGTTTCAGGCTCTTCCTTTTCTTCAACAGGAACCGGTGTTGTAAGAGTTTCAGGCTCTACTGCATCCGCCTCATCTACGTCACCCGCTCCCCGAATCTGCTCCGTTGGATTATCAATAACCTCATCATCCTCCATCTCAACAGAAGCCTTCTGAATGATCTTTGCACGGTTGATTCTTATGTTCTTCATAACCGGTGGTTTCTCGATCAGATTATCCAGATCCTGAGTATCGATCAATACCGGTTTTTCTTCCATCTTACTTTCAGCAGAAATCTCTGTCACACCCTCAGCAGTATGTGCAATCTCCTTGATATTAAATGCATGTGGCTTTTCTTCACCGATGTCCGCCAGATCAGCACCCGTCAGCATCTCTGTCATACCTTCTGACTCTTCTGTCTCCTCCGGTGTCTCTATCGGAATCTCTGTCGCAGGCTTAATATCTTCTGCCTCTGCTTCTTCTGTTTCCGGTTCTGCCTCATCATGAGCCGTTTCTTCTAACTCTGCATCTTCATCCAGTGTAAGCTCTTCCAGATTACTCTCATCGAACAGATCCATATTTACAGAATTCAGTGCGCTGTCAACATCTGCATTCAAATCCAGATCTTTGAAGATCGTATTCTCTTCTGTCGGTTCTTCCTCGTACATCTCAAGGCCATCATCGTCATCATCGTCAAATGATATATCCTTAAATTCCGGAAGATCATCCAGAGAGGTATCACCCTGTGGAATATCCACACCCTGAGAAACCTCCACGCCGGAATCTCCAACATCCATAAATTCTTCTTCTACCTGTAATCCGGCAGCCTCCATCAGCTCTGTGATCTGACTTACAAAACCACGGATCGTGAACTTCTCTACATTCAGCATATTTATAAGCTTAGCAACATAATTACAATCTTCATCGTCCGCATATGTTGCATTCAGAATCAGGTCTTTTACAAAAGCCTTAAATTCCGCATTTGCTGCCACATCCGATTCTACCGGAATACAGATCATCTTTACATCAAACGTTACAGGATTTACATATGTAAAATCCTTATTCAGAATAACATATGAAACAGGGATTCCCAGATCACGCATATTCATAATTCCTGATGCAACCCCTCTGATTATACCCAGCATCATCTCTGCATGTACCGTGCCTGAAAGGAGTGCTCCAACTGTTGTTCTGTCCGTTATATTGTATGTAAGATAATCATTCTCATCATCTTCTTCATAAATGATATCAATGAGTTCTGCAATTTTATTATCATCAAGGTAATCAAGCAACTCTTCATCCAGATCTGTCTCATCATCCAAAACATAAGACAAATACTTTTCAGAGCCTATATTTCTTACTTTGAAATTCACTTTTCTCATCAAACAATCCTCCTATCACACGTTCTGCTGTGCATATAAGGTAACAAATTATCCCATTGTTCATGCATACTCTATAAGTATATATAATTTCACCATATATCGCAAGTCTTTTTAAAAAGAAATCGGCAATCTGCCCAATACATTACTGCGTATTAATATGTTCATCATATGTGGATGAGAAGATATGGCTTCCATCTCCGGCATCACTGGTATGATAATATAGATAATCGTTCTCATCCGGATATAATACAGCCTCTATCGATGCCTGACCCGGATTGCAGATCGGTCCTACCGGAAGTCCGGTATTTTTATAAGTGTTGTATGGTGATTCGATCTCCAGATCATCATAAGTAACCTCTGACTTATCATACATTCCGTCTGTCAGAGGGTACAGAACCGTCGGACACATCTGAAGCATCATATCGATCTTTAAACGATTATAGATAACACCTGCAATGATTGGTCTCTCACTGTCAATCTTTGCTTCACGTTCCACGATTGATGCCATGATCAGGATCTGATAATCTGTATATCCAAGATCTGCTGCCTTGGCACTGTATTCTGAGGTATAAACGCTCCGGAATTTTTCCAGCATCGTATCAATCAGACTTGCCGCAGTCGTATCTTCATAAATATCATAGGTTGCCGGAAACAGATATCCCTGAAGGTCATACTTCACACCATCTGTATTCATATCTCCGGTACTGAACGGGATCTGATGGTTCCCATTCTTTACTTCATTCAGGAACTCATCTGCACTGCAAATACCATGTTCCTCGCATTTTGCTGCGATCTGTTCAATACTGTAACCTTCCGGTATCGTCAGTGTATCAACAACTTTCTTAACAGGTTCTACATAACAAAGTTCTTCTATCATCTCGAGTGTACTCATTCCGGTGTTCAGTGTAAATGTACCGGGCTGGATCCGTCCTCTGTATTCTGATTCTTTCACTCGTAATACAAATGCATATTCATACTTGATCAGTCCGGCGTCATGCAGGATCGCTGCCACCTTCTTTGACGATGCTCCTTCCGGAATCTCGATCGTTACATCTGTTCCCGATGCGCTCTCCGTCCCCTTGTACTCATCCATAAATCCATCATAGACATTTTTAATCTTTAATCCCCCTATCACAACAAGGGCAATAACGACGACCAATACAATAATTACCTTAATACCTTTTCCGTTCTTCACTCTGCGTTTCTCCTTTTTCTGTTTGTAACTTTTTATTCCCCAATAAAAAATATACCCCAACCCAAAACAATGCATCCAACATTGACTTTGTAAAGCCTGTAATGATATGATAGCCTCATCATAAATGAAAGGATGCGATTTATTTTGGCAAATCCAATAGTAACAATTACAATGGAAAACGGTGATGTTATAAAGGCTGAGCTGTACCCGGACATTGCTCCTAATACAGTTAATAACTTTATCTCACTCGTAAAAAAAGGCTTTTACAATGGTTTGAACTTTCACCGTATCATCAATGGTTTCATGATTCAGGGCGGATGCCCGGAAGGAACCGGAATGGGCGGACCAAACTATAGCATTAAAGGTGAATTCTCACAGAATGGCTTCAAGAACGACCTGAAGCACACTGAAGGTGTTCTCTCCATGGCTCGTTCCATGCGACCGGATTCTGCAGGTTCCCAGTTTTTTATCATGCACAAGGCCGCTCCTCATTTAGACGGTGCATACGCTGCATTTGGCAAAGTAATCGAAGGAATGGATGTTGTAAATAAGATTGCAACAACCCGAACAACTTACGGTGATCGTCCTGTAAAAGAACAGAAAATGGCTTCCGTAACTGTTGACACATTTGGTATTGATTACCCGGAACCTGAAAAAGCCTGACTAAAATTCAGTATAAACTAAAACAGCCATTTTGGAAACACATATTTCTCCAAAATGGCTGTTTTTTTATGTTTTTTCTATGACCGTCACTGCAACTTTCAGCAGGCTTAAGCACTCTTATTTTACGTTCAGATCTACATCCCAGAAACCGTCTAATGTAGCAAAATAATCATCCGGTGTCTCTGCCCGGCGGATCAGCTTCGTGCTGCCATCCTCACAGAGAAGAACCTCTGCGGATTTCAGCTTGCCGTTATAATTATATCCCATTGCAAAGCCATGTGCTCCTGTATCATGAATTGCCAGAACATCTCCCATATCAATCTTTGGAAGCATACGATCAATCGCAAATTTATCATTATTCTCACACAGCGAACCTGTTACATCGTATTTGTGGTCGCATGGTTCATTCTCTTTACCAAGAACTGTAATATGGTGATATGCACCATACATGGCAGGCCGCATCAGATTAACTGCACATGCATCTACACCGATATATTCCTTGTGTGTATGTTTCTCATGAATCGCTGTTGTGATCAAATGGCCATAAGGAGCCAACATGAATCGTCCAAGCTCTGTGTAAAGGGCTACGTCACCCATTCCTGCAGGAACCAGGATCTCCTCGTATACCTTTCTTACGCCTTCGCCGATCGCAAGGATATCATTCGGCTCTTTATCCGGTGTATACGGAACACCTACGCCGCCTGACAGATTGATAAAGTCAAGCTTTACGCCTGTCTTTTCCTTAATCTCAACCGCTACCTCAAATAAGGTTCTTGCAAGAACCGGATAGTAGTCATTCGTCACTGTATTGCTTGCAAGAAATGCATGCATTCCAAATCTCTTTACACCTTTGTCCTTCAGGATACGATACGCCTCAATGATCTGATCCTTGGTCATGCCATACTTGGCATCTCCGGGGTTGTCCATGATCGTTGTGGAAATAGAGAATGTTCCACCCGGATTATATC
>OLVZ01000999.1_pt1 | contig 25717 bp, 18 predicted proteins | sample 1673341 | NCBI WGS metagenome assembly OLVZ01 (sample SAMEA3178944, study PRJEB25190) | human gut metagenome | biome: human gut; feature: human-associated habitat; material: faeces | place: Austria | collected 2013 | reverse complement strand
CAGAGGCCACTGGTCTTCTTTCTGTTAATCCCGTAAATTCTATATCTGAATGTAAGTTTACTAAACCAATAACTTTTGCCATCTTTACTTCCCCCTCTTATCTACTATTATCGCTCACTAATTCAACTTCTTTAGCTTCTGAATTAATGACAGTTCCAGCTTTAACAACTACATTTTCATCAATAATGGCTTTATAGATTTCTGCCCCTTCTTCTACAAGAACACCAGGCATCAATACAGAGTCAACAACTTTTGCGCCTTCTCCAACATTGACATTATTGAATAAAACAGATCCTTCAACAGTTCCGTTAACCATACATCCTTGAGTAACAAGAGAGTTTTTAACTTCTGCTTTTTCACCGATAATTTGAGGTTTTCCTAAAGTGTCTTCAGTATAGATTTTCCAATCTTTTTTGATATTATATAAATCTAAATCTTTATCTTTAAGTAAATCCATGTTAGCTTCCCATAAACTATCTACAGTACCAACATCTTTCCAATATCCATCAAATTCCCAAGCATAAAGCTTTTTATTATCATTTAACATTGCTGGAATGATATTCATACCAAAGTCATGTTTACTATCTTTATCTTTTGCATCAGCTACTAGATATTTACGTAATTGTTTATAAGTAAAGATATAAATACCCATAGATGCAAGAGTTGATTTTGGGTGTTCTGGTTTTTCTTCGAATTCATAAATACGTTCATCTTCATCTGTATTCATGATTCCAAAACGTTTTGCTTCTTCATAAGTTACATTCAGAACTGAGATCGTACAATCTGCACCTTTCTCTTTATGATACTGAAGCATCTTGTCATAATCCATGGTACAGATCTGGTCACCAGATAATACAATGATATGATCTGGATCAAAATTATCAATGAAATTGATGTTCTGATAAATCGCATCTGCCGTTCCACGGTACCAGTTACCTGTTTCTCCCTTCATATATGGAGGTAAAACATAAGCACCTCCGTTTAAGCTGTCAAGATCCCAGAATCCTCCAGTACCAATATATGCATTTAACTCCAGTGGTTCATACTGTGTTAAAACTCCGACTGTGTCAATTCCTGAGTTTGTACAGTTTGACAGTGGGAAGTCAATGATCTTATATTTTCCACCATAGGATACGGCTGGTTTTGCTTTCTTCTGAGTTAATGCGAACAATCTGCTTCCTTGTCCCCCTGCAAGCAGCATCGCAACGATTTCTTTTTTGTTAATCATAGCTCTTTGTCCTCCTTTATTTTACACCTTGATCATTATTCTTTTTTGTTCTTCTTGTCTTGCTTGTTCTTTTTTTTGGCTGTTCCTCTTCTTTCTCTGTTGTTTGCTTTGTTACCTTTATATCTTCTTTTTTTGGAGTGTCTTTCTTAGTCTCCGGCGCCTCTTCTTTTGTTACTTTCTTTGTAACTTCCGGCTTTTTCTCTACTGTTTTCTTCACAGCTTCTGTTTTCTTCTCCTGTGCCGCCTTCTTTGCTGGCTCTGCTTTCTTTGCAGTGGCTTTCTTTGCCGGCTCTGCTTTCTTTGCTACACTCTTCCGTGGTTTCGTCTCCACTTCCTCGATCTTATAGTAAACAACACTTAATGGTTTTAAGGAAATTTCTGCTGCCTGTTGGTAAACAGCTTTCTTTCCTTCAGATGGTACTTTCACCCTCTTCGTTGAAACTTTAGATTCGGAAACATCTCCATCTCCACCAAAATCAAGCTCACTGCTGTCTAAGATCTTCGTAAGTTTTGATTTCTTTGGTAATGGTACCTTGTATTTATCCCATTCCATCGGTGTAAAATTGCAGACACAAAGAATCTGTTGTTGTTTTCTTCCTCTGCCCTTCTTATTCTTTCGTATAAATGCTACAACACTGTGGTCTGCATCACGTTGCAAGCACCATTCAAATCCTGCTGGATCCTGATCTAATTCATATAATGCCGGTTCAGATTTGTAAATCTCATTTAGTTTAGCTACATATTTATGGAAAGAATCATGCATCTCATACTGATCGATCAAGAACCAGTCAAGCTGTTCTTTGTCTCTCCATTCTACAAATTGGGCGAATTCTCCACCCATAAATAATAATTTCTTTCCTGGATGTGCCATGGTAAATCCATATAATGTTCGCAGTGAAGCAAACTTCTCATCATATGCACCATACATCTTATTGATCATAGAACCTTTGCCATGAACAACCTCATCATGTGAATATGGAAGAATGTAATTCTCACTGTAAGCATAATCCATAGAGAAAATGATCGCTCCATGATTATCCTTACGATACAATGGATCAAGTTCCATATAGTAAAGAGTATCATGCATATATCCCATATTCCACTTGTAAACAAATCCTAGTCCTTCCGGATCATCAACATCACTTGTTACCTTTGGATATGCTGTTGATTCTTCTGCGATCGTCAAGAATCCCTCATGTGTTGTACGAAGTGCTTCGTTTAGATTGCGAAGGAAGTCAACTGCTTCATAGTTGATATTGGTTCCATCTTCATTCGGCACATATTCTCCTTCCTGTTTCCCAAAGTCAAGATATAGCATTGCAGATACAGCATCAATACGAATTCCATCGATATGATAAACATCTGCAAAGAACATCGCACTTGAGATCAAGAAGCTCTGTACTTCTGGTTTCCCATAGTTAAATAATAAAGTTCCCCAGTCAGGCTGGCTTCCCTTCCTTGGATCCTCATGATCATAAATATGTGTTCCATCAAACATTGCCAGTCCATGCTCATCTCTTGGAAAATGTGCTGGGACCCAGTCAAGGATGACACTGATCCCTGCTTTATGTAACTCATTGATCATATAATTGAAATCTTCTGGTGTTCCATATCTTGATGTTACACCGTAATATCCTGTTACCTGATATCCCCAAGAAAGATCATATGGATATTCTGTGATCGGCATCAGTTCAACATGTGTATATCCCATCTCTCCAAGATAAGGAATCAGCATGTCCGCAATCTCACGATAATTATAAAATTCTCTCTCTTCTTCCTGCGGCATTCTCCATGTTCCAAGATGCAGCTCATAGATAGACATTGGCTGATCTAATGCCTGGCGTTTCTTCCTCTGATTGATAAAACGTTTATCAGACCATTTAAAATCATCGAAATCCCAGACTTTCGAAGCTGTATCTGGTCTGCATTCTGCATAAAATGCAAAAGGATCACTCTTATATCTGCAGATTCCATCATAGCCTTCTACATGATATTTATATAGATCACCTTTCTTCAGTCCTTCAATCTCGATCGTATAGATCCCGTCTTTGTCACCTTTCATCGGATGCGCAAGAGGATTCCAGAAATTGAAATCACCTACGACACTGACTGACTTTGCATTTGGAGCCCAAACAGTAAATCTGTGAGTCTTTGTCTTCTTCTGATAATGGCATCCAAATGTCAGGTATGCCTGCCTTGCCTTTCCCGTCTGAAACAAATACAAATCCTCACGATTGATAGTTTCATTCATAGTATAACTCCTCCTTAAAACTTCAAAACAAAGAATTCTTGTGATTGAATCCCACACTTACAGAAAATCTTATCTTATAAGACTTCTTTGTGAAACTAAAAAGTCTAATAAAATAAAAAAGCGTAAACAACCACGAACAATCTTCTTGCAAATGGCTTATTTACGCTTTTATAGTCATATCTTTAATTTCTATAGGTATAATAAAAATGTGACACGTTGTCATCTTACAAGATATTTTCATATTCAAAGAACAATGTACTGTAAATATCTTTCGTTTCTAGTCCACTTTCTGGTTGTTTATCTGCTGTTCAAAAAGTGTTTGTTTCACTAACTTTATTATACCAAATCTTTTCATATATTTCAACAAATTGTACAATATTTAATGCACTATTTATATCCATATTGTGAAATTCATCCAAGCAATTTAATATACAGATGTAGAATTTCTCATTTTAGGATCATATCCTGCTTTTTTCAAGGATTTAATGATCTTATTTTTATGTTCTGTACCGAATGCTTCCATTGTGATCGTAAGTTCTACCGCACTATTTCTGTTGATACTTACGAACTGGTTATGCTCTAGTTTGATAATATTTCCCTGTGCATCTGCGATCACATCAGAAACTTTATTTAACTCTCCTGGTTTGTCTGGAAGGAATACAGATACCGTAAAGATTCGATCTCTCATGATCAATCCATGCTGTACTAAAGATGCGATCGTAATGACATCCATATTTCCACCACTGATGATAGAAACTACTTTCTTATTCTTAACATCCAGATGTTTTAATGCTGCAATTGTTAGTAATCCAGAGTTTTCTGCTAACATCTTGTGATTTTCTAACAAGTCTAAGAAACATGGGATCAGTTCTTCATCTTCTACTGTGATGATATCATCAAGGTTTTCCTGAATATATGGAAAAATGATCTTTCCTGGTGTCTGTACTGCTGTACCATCTGCGATCGTGCTGACATGATCACATGACACTACTTTTCCTGCTTCTAATGAAGCTTTCATACATGCTGCTCCTGCTGGTTCTACACCGATCACTTTAATCTTTGGATTTAACAGTTTGGCAAGTGTTGAAACACCTGTTGCAAGTCCGCCTCCACCGATTGGAACCAGAATATAATCAACAAGCGGAAGCTCCTGAACGATCTCCATTGCAATGGTACCCTGCCCTGTGGCAACTGCCGGATCATCGAAAGGATGGATAAAGGTATATCCCTCTTTCTCAGCAAGTTCCAGTGCATGTGCACATGCCTCATCATATACATCACCATGCAGGATAACCTCTGCACCGTAACTCTTTGTTCTCTCAACCTTGATCAGCGGAGTTGTGGTAGGCATAACGATCACTGCCTTCACACCATATTTATGCGCAGCATAGGCAACACCCTGTGCATGATTTCCGGCGGATGCTGTGATCAGACCTTTATTTCTCTCTTCATCGGAAAGAGTGCTGATCTTATAATAGGCACCACGAACCTTATATGCACCTGTACGCTGCATATTCTCCGGTTTTAAATAAACCTTATTTCCTGTAAGTTCACTGAAATAGCTGCTCTTGATCAGCTTTGTTTCCTGTGTGACCTGTTTTACGATCTCTGATGCCTGTTCAAAACTCTCTAAAGTAAGCATTGTTTTTTCCTCCATTTTGTCCTAAATGTACTCCCAGAATCTTTTTGTACTTGATTTGACTCCGAAAGTACATCCTAATCTTAAGCGTCCGGGTTTTCTTTATGGTCTACATCAAACAACGCATTTACAAATGCATCTGCATCGAATTTCTGAAGATCGTCAATACTTTCTCCTACGCCAATGTACTTCACCGGAATATCCAGTTCAGACTGGATGGCAACTGCAATACCTCCCTTGGCAGTTCCGTCCAGCTTGGTAAGGATAATACCGCTGACATTTGCGACCTCCGCAAATTGTCTCGCCTGTGCAAGGGCATTCTGTCCGGTGGTACCATCCAGCACTACCAGTGTCTCCAGATATGCATCCGGATACTCCCTCTCCAGGATCTTGTAAATCTTGCGGAGTTCTTCCATAAGGTTCTTTTTATTATGAAGACGTCCTGCTGTATCACAGAGAAGTACGTCTGCATTTCTTGCTTTGGCTGCTGCCACCGCATCATAGATAACAGATGCAGGATCTGCTCCCGCCTGTCCGCCGATGATCTCCACACCTGCACGGTTCGCCCACTCAGTAAGCTGCTCTCCTGCTGCTGCGCGGAAAGTATCGGCTGCTGCAAGGATAACCTTCTTGCCCTGGTCTTTTAATTTTCCTGCAAGCTTTCCTACTGAAGTGGTTTTTCCGACACCATTGACACCGATCACCAAGACTACGGATTTGCGGTTCTCAAATTCATACTCTGTGCTGTCCACACGCATCTGATCCTTGATCTCATTGATCAGAAGCTGTTTACATTCCATCGGTTCCTTAATATGACGTTCGGAAACCTCTTTCTTTAAATTCTCAATAATAGAAGTGGTCGCATTGATCCCGATATCACCCATGATCAGAATCTCTTCCAGCTCTTCATAAAAATCTTCATCAATACTGGAAAAACCACTGAAAATACTGTCAAATCCGGCTACGATATTGTCTCTGGTCTTTGCCAGTCCACTGACTAATCGTTTAAAAAAACCTTTCTTTTCTTCTGCCATGTGAAACTCCTCCTGTTACTGGGTAAGCTGATTCTCCACCAGATCGACGGAAACCAGTGTGGATACCCCTTTTTCCTGCATGGTAATACCATAAAGCCGGTCTGCGGCGTTCATAGTTCCACGTCTATGGGTTATTATAATAAATTGTGTGTTTTTCGTCAACTTCTGTAAATATCCGGCAAATCGCCCAACATTGGAATCGTCCAGCGCTGCCTCGATCTCATCCAGCAGACAGAACGGTGACGGCTTCAGATTCTGGATCGCGAAAAGAAGTGCGATAGCTGTCAGAGCTTTTTCCCCGCCGGAAAGCTGCATCATATTCTGCAGTTTCTTTCCCGGCGGCTGGGAAATGATCTTAATTCCTGCCTCCAGGATATCTGCCTCTTCATCCAGCTCCAGAGTTCCTTTTCCACCTCCGAACAATTCCTTAAATGCCTTGTCAAATTCCTTCTGGATCTCGCCGAATTTCTCAGAAAACTGTTTCCGCATTCCCTCATCCAGCTCCTGAATGATCTGTTCCAGAGTTTTCTCCGCTGTGACCAGATCCTCATACTGGCCGGACAGAAAGGTGTGTCTTTCCAGAAGTTCCTTATAATCCTCAATAGCATTTACATTTACAGGTCCTAGCTTTCTGATATCATCTTTAATCTGAGCTGCCTGTCGCTTCATCTGCGAAAGATCAGTAAGTTCCTCTTTTCTGTAGGAAACGGCATTATTGGGAGTGATCTCATACTCGGACCACATATAGGCAATCCGCTCTTCCCTGTTCTCCTCCAGCTTGTCCATTTGTCCCTGCAGACGGTAACATTCCTTATCCAGAAGTCCAATCTGACCGGACAGATAATCTCTTTTCTCAAAAAAATCTTTATGCTGAGAAGTTCTGCTCTCTTTCTCCTTCTGCAGATTTTTCAGCTGCATCTGTGCCTGTTCTTCATGAAGGACAGACTCTTCCGACTCTTTTTTCAGCTGAGTAATCATCTCCTGCTTCTTTTCCATCTCTTCACTGCTGTGAGCAAGAGACTGATAAATATCCTCTTTCTCAGTCATAAAAGCTGTGATTTCTGCTTTCAGACGGCTCAGGTTTTCCTGGTCAAATTTCTCTTTCTGTTCAAGAGCGGATGACTGAAGACGGATTTCTTCTAACTCCCGGGTGATTTTCTTCTCTTCTTCTTTCCATTCATCCAATTCTGACTGCTTTGCCTCAATAAAACTCTCCAGTTCTTTCTCATCCTGCTTTGAATTCTCCAGTTCCCTGGCAATCCGGTCATGATCCTGCCGGATTTCCATGACCTGGCGTTTGATCTCTGCCTGATCTCTGTTGATCTGCGCATATCCGCTTCGGATCTCCTCAGCTTTCTTTTCCTGCTGTTTGATATTCATTCTGGCAGTATTCTGTTCTATATATTTCTGACGGAGTTTTTCCTGAAATCCTGCAATGGCATCACGAAGCCTGTTTCTCTGATTTTTATTTTCCTCAACAGCATTCTGCATTTCGGTCAGATTCTGCTTCAGCTGATTTACTTTTGTTTCCAGTTCCTCTATTTCACGCCGTCTTCCAAGCAGATTGCTGTTGTTTCTGAAGGCACCGCCGGTCATGGAACCTCCCGGGCTTAAGGATTCACCCTCTGTTGTGACCATTCTCAGACTGTGTCTGTATTTTTTTCCTATTGCAATGGCATGATCAATGTTATCAACTACCAGCACTCTTCCAAGAAGGAATTTCGTGATCTGCTGATACTGAGAAGCTACGGACACCAGTTCGCTGGCAATCCCCACAACGCCCGGCTCTTTCAGTGCTTCTTTCGGTGTAAACTCACCTCTGGGACTTATGCTGCTCATGGGAAGAAAGGTCGCACGTCCATAACGATTCTTTTTCAGAAACTCGATCATGGTTTTGGCAGTCTGCTCATTATCTGTAACAATATTCTGAATGCTCCCACCAAGAGCTGTCTCGATAGCGATCTCATAATCTTTGTTTACCTGGATCAGATCTGCGACAACACCCTGGATTCCCGGAACACGTTCTTTTTGTTCCATAACTCTCCGGATACTGTTTCCGTATCCATCATAGCGCTCCGCGATATTTCTGAGAGAATCCAGCCGGGATGCCTCTCTGTGATAGGCTGTCTGTTCTGCTTCCAGCTTTGTGTTCTGTTCCTTCAGCTTTTCCTGAATCTTCATCACACTCAGATTCAGATGTTCACATTCCTCATTGGCATTTTCAATCTGGGATGTAATCTCATCATACTGTTTCCGGGCTGTAGTCAGAATGGTCTGCTGTTCTTCCTCTTCACTCTTCAGTCTGAGAATACGCTGGCTGATCTCTGCCTTACGGATTTCTGCCTGTTCCATCATTGCATCAAATCTCTGGGCTTTACCCTTGACATTGGCGCGGCTGTTCAGAATTTCAATGATCTCATTTTTGCCATTCTCCACTTCGAGAGTACAGGCTTCCATATTCTCCTGCGCTGTCCTTAATTTCTCTTCTTCCTCAGAAAGTTTCTTACGGACAGCCTTTAGCTGTACATAAATATCCGTTTTTTCTTCTTCAAGTTTCTTCTTTGAATCTGTTCTTACTGAAAGTTCAGCCTCAATAGTCTGGATACGTCCCTTATAATGTTCTTCATTCTGTGCCCCTGCCAGTATCTGCTCATTTAATACATTGATCTGGCCTTCCAGCTGTTGTTTACGGATTGCCTGCTCCTGACCGGAAATGCGAAGTGCATCCATTTTGGAATTTAAATCTTCCAGTTCCTGTTCCAGACGTTCATATTCCACCTTGGTCCGGTCATAGGAACTCTGGGTATCCTTCAGCTGATTCTGCGCAATTATGTTCTTCTCTTCCAGTTCCTTGAGTTCTTTGGCTGCAGCAGCATACTCCATCAGGAACATATTCACATCCAGTTCCTTAAGAGTCTCTCTTTTGGAAAGATAAACTCTTGCTGTCTCTGACTGTTTCTCCAGTGGTTCCAGCTGTCTGGTAAGCTCCGAGAGGATATCTGTCACTCTGACCAGGTTCTGGCGTTCTTCCTCCAGTTTTTTGATCGTGGTATTCTTTCTTCTCTTAAATTTAACAATACCTGCTGCCTCATCAAAAAGCTCTCTTCTCTCTTCCGGTTTACCGCTTAGGATCCTGTCGATCTGTCCCTGTCCGATAATGGAATATCCTTCTTTACCGATACCTGTATCATAAAACATCTCATTGATATCTTTCAGTCTGCAGGCACTTCCGTTGATCTTATATTCACTCTCTCCTGAACGGTAAAGCCTTCTGGTAACCGTAACCTCGTTAAAATCAACCGGAAGCTTATGGTCTGAATTATCCAGTGTGATCGCCACCGATGCATAACCCAGGGGTTTTCTTGTCTCTGTACCGGAGAAAATAACATCCTGCATATTTCCTCCTCGCAGAGACCTGGCACTCTGTTCACCCAGCACCCATCTCACCGCATCACCGACATTGCTCTTTCCACTTCCGTTCGGACCTACAATACCGGTGATCCCGTTATGAAATTCAAAATTGATCTTCTGGGCGAAAGACTTAAATCCCTGTACCTCTATATTCTTTAAATACATAATTCTCCTGTTTATTTTCTGAGTACACGAATCGCCTGGTATGCTGCGGCCTGTTCTGCTGCTTTCTTTGTATGACCGCTTCCCTGTCCCATCACTTTTCCGTTTACTCTTGCCTCCACAGTAAAGTTTTTGTTATGATCCGGGCCTTCTTCTTTTGTCAGAATATATTCCACCGGCTGTGTTCCGTTTTCCTGCACGATTTCCTGCAGGATGGTCTTGCTATCATAAAAGAGCTGTTTGTGTTCAATATCATTCAGGATAAAATTCAGCACAAACTCCTTTGCATTAGCAAAACCACCATCCAGATAGATAGCTCCCAGTAAAGCCTCTGTTGCATCAGAGACGATAGAATCCCTGTTTCTTCCGCCTGTCATATCCTCGCCCTTTCCAAGCAACAGAAACTGCGGCAGTCCGAATTCTCTTGCACAATAGGCAAGGCTTGGCTCACACACCAGGCTGGCTCTCTTCTTTGTCAGCTCTCCCTCCGGTATCTGGGTAAATCTTGCATACAGATAATCACTGCTGATCAGCTCCAGCACAGCATCTCCCAGAAACTCCAGTCTCTCATTGCTGCCCAGCTTCCCCAGCTTCTTCTCATTTGCATAGGAACTGTGAGTCAGTGCCTGTGTAAGATAATGTTTATTTTTAAAATGATATCCTATGATTTCTTCTAATTCTTCTGTCTTTCTATTCATTCCTCTAACCCTCTCCATATGCACAGGGCTGTCATCTGACAACCCTGCGACATCATTTTTTGCAACTGCTCAGTGCGCCTGTATTATGCTCCTGTCAAATTTCAGACTGCCGGACAGTTACATTTTTATTTAATTGTCCGAATTGCTTCAACAGCATCACCGACTGTCTGAATCTGTTCGACAGATTCATTATCCAGCTCAATGTCATACTCCTCTTCAATCCCCATAATAATCTGAAAAATATCAAGAGAGTCTGCACCAAGATCATCTACAAATGTAGTGTCTTCTGTGATCGAATCTGCATCAATATTCAGAACCTCTGCTATGATAGCTTTTATTTTCTCCAGTTCCATCTTCAACCCTCCTTCCTGTTTCTGTTCCTGTCCTGCTCTATTCTGCTCCGGACTTCAGTACTTCCTGATCCTCCAGGATACGCTCTGCGATCTTCTCGTTGATCTTCTCCTGTTTAAACTGTACACACTGGAAAATACCATGTTTGATCTCAATGGCTTTGGCACTTCCATGCGTCTTTACCACAAGTCCTTTAAGCCCCAGAAGCGGTGCTCCGCCATATTCCGTTGCATCAAAGGATTTCAGAGTTTCTTTCAGTGCAGGCTTTACCAGAAGTGCACCGATCTTACTTCTTGTGCTGGTCATCATTCCTTCTTTGATCTTCTGGACCAGGGCAGAACCAACTCCCTCATATAATTTAAGGATCACATTTCCCACAAATGCTTCGCATACGACCACATCCGCATATCCTGCCGGGATATCTCTGGCTTCTATACTTCCGATGAAATTAATGCTTTTGCATTCTTTCAGAAGGGGGAAAGTTTCTTTTACAAGTGCATTTCCCTTCTCCTCTTCTGCCCCGTTATTTACAATGGCAACTTTTGGATTTTTAATACCGACTACGTTCTCCATATAAATAGAGCCCATCTTCGCAAACTGCACCAGATGCGATGGACGTGCATCCACATTGGCACCACAGTCGATCAGAAGGGAAACACCCTTCGTGGTAGGGATCAACGGTGCAAGAGGCGGCCTCTCCACACCTTTACTTCTGCCTACCAGTACCTGTCCGCCAACAAGAACAGCTCCTGTACTTCCTGATGAAACAAAGGCATCTGCCTCCTGTTTCTTAACCATATTCAAACCTACTACGATTGATGAATCTTTTTTCTTACGGATTGCAAAAACAGGGGGTTCTGCTGTCTCGATCACCTGGGATGCATTGACAACCTGGATCTGGTTCTTCGGATATCCGGAATATTTCGCCAGTTCCTTATCTATCACTTCCTGTTTTCCTGTAAGAATTACTTTTATGTCCTGTCTCTCTGTTACAGCTTCCACTGCAGCTCTGACAGGTTCTGCCGGGGCATTATCCCCGCCCATTGCGTCCACTACAACTCTGACCTGTTCTGCCATATTTTTATATCTCCTGTTCACTTACTGTTCACTTACAGATGTCAGAATCAAAAGATATTTTCTGTTACTGACCCGGCATCCGCAAATTGCCCCGCTGCAAAGCAGCTCCTGCAATCTTCCATAATCTGTATCATACTAAAGAACCCTCTGCAAAGTCAATAGCATCTGAAAAAAATCACTTTTCACTTTTTTGTGCTTCGATTCGCTCCGCCAGATCATTCAGATAAACCCACCTGTCCATCTTCTCATCCAGATCTGCCTGTGCCTTCTCCTTCTGCTCCATGATCTCACGAAGCTTCACAGAATTGGTGGCATTGGCCTCCATATCCTTATCCAGCTTCTCCAGCAGTTCCTCCAGCGCTGCAATATCATCATCGATGGTTTCAAATTCCCTCTGCTCTTTATAGGTAAATTTCAGCTTCTGGGGACGATTCTGCTTCCAGTCTGCCTGAGCCGACTTCTTCTTTTCCGCACCAACTGCAGTGCTCTGTCCTTCAGATACTGCCCCGCCTTTTCTCGCCAGCGCCTCTGTATAATCCGTATATCCGCCCTCATACTGGGTCAGATGTCCATTCCCCTCAAAAGCAAAAATCCTGTCCACAATATTATCCAGAAAATACCTGTCATGAGACACTGCGATCACAATCCCTGCAAAAGAATCCAGATAATCCTCCAGAATGGTCAGTGTAGGAATATCCAGATCATTACTTGGCTCATCCAGAAGAAGCACATTCGGCGCCTCCATCAGAACCTTCAGCAGATACAGACGCCTCTTCTCACCACCTGACAATTTGGCAATGGGTGCATACTGCATGGCAGAATCAAAAAGAAACCTCTCCAGCATCATTGTTGCGGAAATCTTCCCGTCTCTGGTCGGAATATACTCTGCCACGTCGCGGATATAATCGATCACACGCTGATTGGTATCCATATCCGGCACTTCCTGTGCAAAATACCCTATGCGAATGGTTTCTCCAATTTCCACTTCTCCTGCATCCGGCTGTATCATCCCATCAATAATCTTGATGAGTGTTGACTTTCCGCACCCATTAGGACCAATAATCCCAAGACGCTGATTGCGCAGCACAATATAATTAAAATCATCCAGGATCTTCTTCTCACCAAAACTCTTGCTGATATGGTGAAGTTCGATTGTCTTCTTTCCCATACGTGTCTCAACAGAATCCAGCTCCACATTCGCATCACGCACCGGAGCCTTTCCGTTCTTCAGTGCCTCCAGGCGTTCCAGACGTGCCCGCTGCTTGGTACTTCTGGCTCTGCATCCACGCTTTGCCCACTCCAGTTCCATGCGGAGTACGCTCTGTCTCTTCCTCTCACTGGCAAGCTCCATCTCCTCACGCTCTGCCTTCAGTTCCAGAAACTTCGAGTAATTAGCCTCATAAGCATAAAGGCCGCCATGGGAAATCTCCAGAATCTTATTAGTAACCCTGTCGAGGAAATATCTGTCATGAGTAACCATGATCACAACGCCCTTAAAACTTCTCAGAAAGTCCTCCAGCCAGGTCACCATCTCATTATCCAGATGGTTGGTAGGCTCGTCCAGAAGCAGCACATCACAGGGATTCACCAGAGTCCTTGCCAGTGCCACCCTTTTCTTCTGTCCCCCGGATAAATGATCGATTTTCTCCTCATGGTCTGTAATTCCCAGCTTATTTAGAACATTCCTTGCCTCGCTCTCAGTACTCCAGTCCTTCTGCCACTTTCCTTCTGCCACATAATCCAGGACAGAAGCTCCCTGCGGAAACTCCGGCATCTGCGGAAGATACGTGATTCTCAGGCCATTTTGAGTGATCACCTGTCCCTCATCCGGCTCCTCCAGACCGCCGATGATCTTCAGAATCGTAGACTTCCCGGTCCCATTAATCCCGATGATCCCAATCTTATCTCCCTGATGCACCCCGTAGGAAACATCATCCAGCACCACCTTCTCACCAAACACCTTAGAAACATGCTCTATATTCAGAATATTCATAAATTCAAACCTCTCTCGTAATTTTCGCTTCCTGTCTGTTTCTGCTCATCTGTAACACTTCCACAAAAACTATAGAATTCGCTCCTCATTATACCATCTTCCCAGCCATTCTAAAACCCCCGGCACAGAAAAAACACTCCCCTCCGAATAAATCTATCCGAAGAGGAGTATCCTCAAAATCACATATTTTTGTTCCTGAAAAAGAATTGCTTAGTTCATCTCAGTTCCATTCTCAACTGCATACTTCAGTCCCTGCACAGCAACCGCCAGCGTAGCTTCCTCTACAGTAGCGCTTCCAAGATCACCCATATCCAGTGTCAGTGTATCATCATCATTCACTGCCACGCCAAAAGTAAGTGCCATCTCAGAAACTTCATCAGTAATCGTCACAGTACCATTCTCTTCATCAAAAGTACCTTCGCCAACAAAGCTTACATAGTTATCATCCTGATCGATCACAAGTACTGAGCAGAAAGTTCCATCCTCATTAGCTGCATAAATAAAAGTCTCACCCGCTTCTGTTTCGCCGGAATAACACTCTGTCAGGATATCACCCATATCCTGATAAGTCTGATTGTAATCCGACTCATCACCGTCTGCCTCATAAGGCTCCAGGGTTGCAGTCAGGTCCAGACTGTCCGGATCATAAAGTTCCAGAAGATTCTCTTCCTCATTTGCCTGCACCAGATAAGTTACCATATTTTCATCATCATACGTGCCGTCGTCATTTGCGAACTGCATTACCAGAGCTGTATATTCTCCGTCTGAACTCAGGGCATATACACCAAGAACATCCTGCTCTTCATCCTTCCACTGACCAAAAAACGAATTATCTTTGTAGAATCCGTAGATATCTCCTGCGCTGTCCTTCCAGAGTCCTAACATTGCCTCTGATACATCCGCGACATCTCCGTCATCTGCTGCTTCTTCTGTAGTCTCCTCTGCTGCCCATACCGGAACAACCATAGAGCTTACCATTGTAGCAGCACAAAGACCTGCCATTATTTTTTTCCAGTTTTTCATATTTTTTTACCATCCTTTCTTAAAATGTGTGTACATATTTCTAAACTGAATTTCTATGTTCTTACTATAAAAAATTTCAGTCTTATTTTCAAGATACATGGGATTAAATGACATTTTTCATGAAATATGGAAAAATGAATAAATACTTATGGTATTACTTGCTTTCAGTAAGGAATCCGTACTTGAATAACTCATGAAAATACGCTAAAATACAAATTATGTTTAAGTTAATTTAGGAGGTACTCCTTTTGAATATTGCAATCCTTGACGATTCAAAGGAAGATCTGCGTCAGGTAAAATCTGTCATTTCTTCTTATTATGAATCCCAGAATACATCCGCAGACATCCATTTGTATTCCAGCGCAGAAGCTTTTTTTACTAAATACATACCCGGATTTTACGACCTGATCATTATGGATATTTATATGGGCAGTATGACCGGTATGGATGCAGCCAGAAAGCTCCGCGAAGCCAGGGATACAGCTGCTCTGATTTTTATTTCAAGCAGTGATTCCTTTGCTGTGGAAAGCTATGATGTACAGGCATCCTACTATCTGCTGAAGCCCTTTGACCCGGAGAAGCTTTGCCGGATCCTCTCAACAATCCAGTTCAGGCAGTCGCAGAATTCCAGATATATAGAGCTGATCTCCGACCGTACCCCTGTAAAGATCCCTGTCAGGAGCATCCTGTACGTGGATACCTACCGCAATGCAGTTCAGGTACATACCACAGATGCAGGCATTATACGCTCCTACATAACCTTCCAGAAATTCGAAGAGCTTCTGGAGGGAATGAAATGTTTTCTCTCCTGTTACAGAGGCTGTATCGTAAATATGGATCACATCGAGAAATCCACAGATGAAGGCTTTGTTATGGACAATCAGGAGCTTGTTACTGTACGCAAGCGTGGCTCCAACGCAATAAAAAAAGCATATCTGGAATACTTATTCTCTTCAGACTCTGATAAATAAGTATTTCCGATATGCCTCTTCCCCTCCGGGCAGTAACTATTTATTTACTGTACTGTTTTCACCGGCAGAAAGATATTTACTTTAAAAATACCCTCTTCTGTATTAAAAACTACATATCCGCCCATTCGTTGTACCACTTCTGCCACAGACGCTGTTCCGATTCCAAAGCCTTCATGCTTTGTTGAATAAAAAACTTTTTCCCTTCGCTGGATTCCATTGGAATATGGATTTGAAATCTCTATCAGAAGCTTCCTGTTCTTAACCTTTGTAAGCATCTTTACATAAGGCTTATTTTCCGGCAGCAGATCTTTTACTGCATCTACGGCATTTTCCAGAAGATTTCCATATATTTTGCACAGATCTGTATCTGAAATGCCAATATTCTGTGGCAGCATCATATCACATTCAAAAGGAATCCCTTTCTTCCTCAGTTCTCCTGCATAAAAATGGATCACTGCATCTACGGCCATGTTTCTGCAATAACAGATTAGCTTTTCCTCTTCTGTTATAACGGATGCATACTCCTGCAGATATTCCATCATCTCCTGATATTTTCCCTGCTGGGTGTAAGACATGATGGTGCGCAGATGGTGTCTCATATCATGGCGCATCCTGCTGATCTCATCCATCTTTTCTGTAAGTTCCTCATAATTCTGTTTCTGTATCTGCAGTTTCTGTTCCATCTGACGGCTGTATTCTCCATAGGTAAGCTGAAATCTGTAAGCATTGGCAAGCTCCATCCACAGAGTCAGTCCCACACTGGCTACAAGCACTGCTGCACCAATTTCCATAAACCACCCGCCAATGATCGGCTCATATAATCTCCATATCCGGTCTGCTGCCAGAGACGCTGCATAAACAACAATTCCCACTAAAAGTACATTACTGTACTTCTGTTTTATCTCCTTTACACTTCTGAAAAGCAGATAACCGGCTGCTGCCCACTTCAAAATCTCTGTAAGCTTAGAGATCAGATACAGCCCTGTTGCAGACTGGGCTCTGCTGCACAGCATTTCTGCCACAAAAACCATCACTCCGGCTGCTGCGGCCACACCTGCAAGAATTTCCGGAATCCTTTCCTCACCTCCCAGGATCTTCTGTTGTACCAGCATAACACCGGCAAACATCAGATAATAGAACAATGCCTCCATTCCATAACAAGGCTGTACTTTTACTGCAACAAAGGAATGCAGGATCGGATAAGAACCATATCCCAGCACACAGATACAAAGCAGGGCAAAAAGTCCAAACTCCACTTTTTTAGTTCGCATATACATATACACTGAAAAAATCAGGACAAAAAATGTAAAAGCCATAAATACCACAGCAATCATAAGCGACAACCCGCGGATAATATTCACTTTAAAAGGAGAAGCCAAAACCGGCACATACTGAATTCCCGATGACACCGAATGTTTGTCTGTCACTGCGATCACAATCTCTGCAGTTCCTTTTCCCTCAAAGGTAAATACCCTGTTCTGAATCTGCTCCTGGTAATTGTCCGGATCCGGATTTCCCATCTGCCCCATCAATTCCCCATTAATATACAGCTTGTAAGCAGAAAAAATCTCTGTCAGGCCAATAGCATATTGTTTTTCTTTTTCAGGAAGCACCAGGGTCATCCGATAGGTACCACTTCCAAAAGGAGATTTATTTTTGTCGCCCAGGTCCATTCCACCGTACTCGCCAATGGAAACATAACGGCTGTAGTAGTCCTCCTTCTGTTCCTTTATTTCCTGCGGTGTCAGCAATACATTCGGATAATATTCCCATTCCCTGGCAAGATAATGCACAGAATCATCATCAGGCACATAGAGGATTCCCTGAATGGCCTGGTCCCCCCTGGCCGTATATTTGTTATCAAAGCAGTAAAACAGAAAGAATATGCCCATAGTCAATGCAAATACAGCTACTATAAGTAGTAATGAATATTTCCAGTTCTTCTTCATTGCTGACACCTCCTTCTGTTTTCAGGTGCTTTGTTTGCCTTTCCACTGTCGCTTATCTGCGTTTTTTACGAATTGCAAAAATAATGGCAGCCACCAGGATACATACTGCCGGTAATGTAAGTATTATCATCAGAAACTGTTTGGCGGAATTCTCTGTTTTCTGCTCTGTCTTTTGCTCCGTTTCCTCCTCTGGCATTGGCTCTTCTGTAAAACCTATATCTTCTCCATCTGAAACAGCTTCCACGCTTTCTTCATCCGTCTGATTTCCTATACTTTCTGACTTTCCATCTGTCAAAAAATAATCCCCTGTCTGGTTGATCTCCATACGGAGAACATTTTGTTTTTCCTGATAATTCACTGCATATTGATTTCCCTGCACATCCTCCGCTTTTACTGTTTCAGGTGACTGGATTCCACCAAACACAGATGTCTGAAATTCCACCACTGTTCCCGGAACTTCTGTTACCTCCTCACCTCTGACAAAAATCCGCAGAGAAAATGCAGTTTCTGACGTTTTCTCGATTCTTATCTGGATTTCATCCTCTGCATTGATCTTCCATCCGTTCACTGTATCCGGAGAAAATGTTACAGAGATTCCCTGTTTCTCAAACCTTGCACTTCCATTCTGTTGGATCATAAGAAGCATTCTCTTTCCACTGACTGCAGTAATGGTGTCGGTGCTTAACTCTGTCACGGAATTCTCTGTATCCGATATTTCAGCAGATTTTGCATCAGAAGCTTTGTTACTGCTGCTATTCTGTCCGTCTGTATTATTGTCTGTTCCGTAAGAGTCACCATAATGATATCCGGCACTTCCCGTATTCAGATTCTCTTTCTTTTCTTCCTGTACTACTTCTGACGAAGCAGGTGCTTTCTGCACAATGTCAGGAAGATCTTTTTCCTCTCTGTCCGAAAAATTTCGCTCATGCCAGTATTCATTGACAATAAACGCATCATTATAGGAAAAAGAATAAATTCCTGTGCTCCCTTTCTCATAGACAGCACAGATCTGGTAGTTCTGTCCTTTCTTTAATATCTCTCTGTAATAAATCTGAATTCCATCAGAAGTCACTTCCACCAGGTCATCATCAATTTTCCGGTAATTTCCCTCATTCTCAGAGAGGTAAACCTGTATGTTCCGGCGTTCCTCTGCAGAAAATCCATCCAACAGCATAGGAAATTCCAGCAGGTCTACCATCGGCATGCTGTAGGTATTAATCTGTGGTTCTCCTTTTTTCTGTACAGAAAGATATGCATATGCCTCTGGCAGCGTCAGGCTGTCAGATACTTCATATCCCTCTGGGATCACAAATGATCCGGTTACCTTGTACACGCCTTGTTTTTCCCTGTTTACCTGGCTCAGATCCCAGGAAGATTCCAGAACCAGTTCCGGATTCTCGGCTGTATTTTCAAATGTTTCAGCAGTACTGACCCTCAGTCTGACATTCTCCTTCAATTCTTTCTCAATCTGCTTCAGGCTTCCCCCCGTTTTTACTGCATAGGCAGCACATCTGCTGAGATATTTCTCATCTCCGGTATCATAAGAGCAGATGATCTTCCCAGGTTTCTGTGTGTTTCCAAGCAAACTGTGCTGATAACCGTAAATTTTAAGACTGCCGTCTTTTTGGTATTGAAACCGCAGAGTATTGGTCTGCTTCCTTCCATTATCATAGGTTACCAACAGAGAATAGGTATTGCCCACAACCATACTCTGGTTAGATACATACAGCCCCTCCTCTTCACAGAGAGCAAAGCCCTCCTCAGTGAGGTTGATCCACTGTCCGCTTTCTTTCTTCAGATAAGCTTCCATGGAGTCAAAATTTTCCTGCTTCAACCAGGGAAATATATAGATTCCTGCCGCAGTCAGCCTGTAATATATATTAATATCCGGTTTGTCCGGGTACTGCACAGAAACAGTTGTCTGTACCTGCAGACTTTCACTCTCATCAAAAGCATACTCAGGCGGAAGCTTCAGTACACCTTTCATTGTGTAAACGCCTGCCAGTTTCATATTTACAGACGAAACATCCCAGAACACCGGAATATGCAGTGTATCTGTGTCTGTATAAACTGTATAGAAAACCCGAGACAGTTTCTCAGTAATCAGTTCGCTGCTTTTATTTATTTCTACAGCTACTGCAGGAATATCATGAGGTACGATCACATCATTTACCCGGATCACCGCGCCCCATACTGTGGTATTTTTTTTCATTCCCCATATGCCAGTCAAGCACAGAGTTATCATTAAAATCAGAACTGTTATTTTCTGTTTTCTCATGCTTTTTTCATACTTTCATTTTACATTACTGCTCGATCCGTTATCTTTATTCTCAATTTCCTTTGTTCTTAGCTTACCTTATCTGGCGGATTTCGGCAACAGACATAGGATAAACTGCATTATTTCATGAAAAATGGTTAATTCTCCTTTTTCTTTCCTGGAAATTTCATAAAATAATATACAATAAACAATACTGCCGTAATGCTCCATGAAACCGGATAACTGAGCATGATCGTATTAATTCCCGGGTATATCTGGCCGGCTGTAAAAAGCCACAGGATTCTCAAAGAACACACACCGCCGCAGGTAAGAAGCATAGGCACAAGAACCTTCCCGGTACCCCTCAGCGCTCCGGACAGGATTCCTATGATCACATAAATGAAATAGGACGGCAGTAAAAAACGACTCATATGAACACCATGGACAACCACTGCGCTGTCCGTGGTAAACAGACGATAAATCCAGGGAGCAAATGAATACATCAAAATGATCAGCACCGCAGAACTGGCCATACTCATGATCATGCAGACACTCACACTTTTCCGCATACGGTGATATTTACCGGCTCCGAAATTCTGTCCCACAAAGGTAGTAATGGAAATCGCAAATGCATTGATCACCATCCAGAAAAGAGCATCTATTTTCCCAAGAGTTCCCCATGCCGCCACTGTGTCAGTTCCCAGATTATTTACAAATACCTGTATCACAATATTGGAAATATTATACATTACAGATTCCAGACCTGCCGGAATACCGATTCTCAGAACTGAAAACAGCATTCTTCTGTCAAAACGGATCTGATTGATCTTCAGCACATATATCTCTCTGGTTTTCAGAAGCATTACTGTTACGATCAGCGCACTGATCACCTGAGAAGTAACTGTAGCAACAGCTACTCCTGTCACACCCATGCCAAACGCAACCACAAACAGCAGATCAAGAATAATGTTCAGCACACAGGTAATGATCAGAACATACAGTGGTCTTTTGGAGTCTCCTACTGCACGCAGGATGGCTGCTCCCATATTATAAACCAGGTTAAAAACCATTCCGCCAAAATAAATATGAAGATACACTGCAGAGTCCTCTACTACATCTGCAGGTGTCTTCATAAGTAGCAATGCAGGTCTGGTCAGAAAAATCCCCACTACAGTAAGAACAATTCCCGCTGCAATGGAGAATGCAAATGCTGTATGCAGTGCCTTACTCAGATTCTTCTTATCTTTTGCCCCATAAAACTGCGAGATCACAACTGCTGCCCCTGAAGAAAGCCCTACAAAAAAGCCAACGATCAGATTGGCGATCTGACTGGCAGAACCTCCAACTGCAGCAAGTGCCTGTTTTCCTACGAAACGGCCGACAACAATAGTATCTGCCGTATTATAAATCTGCTGAAAAAATGTTCCAAATACAATAGGAAAGAAAAATAACAGCAGCTGTTTCCAGATCACACCTTCTGTGATCTGATTTACCTTCTCCTTCTCATTCATTACTTTTTCCTCATCCATAAAATAATACACAAAAAAGCAGGCATCCCAGACGGGAGAACCTGCCATACTTTGCAACCATTAAAAATTAGTCTTCAACTTTAATGATTTCCTTTTTGTTGTAGCTTCCGCAAGCTTTGCATACTCTGTGCGGCATCATCAGTTCGCCACATTTGCTGCATTTTACAAGGTTCGGAGCGCTCATTTTCCAGTTTGCTCTTCTCTTATCGCGTCTTGCTTTGGAAGATTTATTCTTCGGACAGATGGACATTATGTTACACCTCCTTAAATTTACTAAATATATCACTGATAGCTGCCATACGGGGATCCTTAGGTTCCTCGACGCATCCACAGGGACCGTCATTGAGGTTTTTCCCGCACTGGCTACAGATTCCTTTGCAGTCTTCTCTACATAAAACCTTCAAAGGCCAGCTCATCAGTACCTCAAGATAGACCAGCTGGTCCACATCCAGGTCCATACCTGTGAGATAAGAACTTTCGTCCAGATCATTCACACGGTCTTCATCCGTAAGCTTCATATCAAGTTTTCGCTCAATCTCCAAAGGAATCTCTGTTGAAACCTCTTCCAGACATCTGTCACAGGGAATACCTACGGTAATCTTACCTGTTCCTCTGATTTCAAGATTTCTGTCACCTGTATTCGTGATCGTAAGCTCTATGGGTTCTTTTGCAAGTACCGGAAAGCTTCCTGACTGAAAGGTGATCGTATCCATTCCAAACTCTGCAGTCTTCTGAATACGCATTCCTTCACTGGATGAAATATCTGATAAATGTATCTGCATACTTTTCTCCTATCCACACTTGTTTTATTATACATACCGCCTCTGCTTTTGTCAACGATAAATTAGAAAAATTTCACATTTTGTCAAGTAATATTCCTTTACGAAGTATTTTATCATCCGGCGGCATTATTATCAGGTAATTTCCACATGCCTTACGGGCACAAAGAAGGGTGCTCCTGACAGATGCACCCTTCCCTTCTATATAAATATAACTTTTATCCAGTTATATTTCTCTCGTTTGGACACAAAACAGACACTTTATTATCTGTGAAAATTAAACCAGAGCTACTGTCTCTCTGCAGATTGCAAGTTCTTCGTTTGTAGGAATTACAGCAACTTTAACTTTGGAATCCGGTGTAGAGATAACGATCTCTTCTCCGCGAACTCCGTTAGCTTCTTTGTCAAGTGTAACTCCAAGGTATCCAAGATAGCTTACAACTTTCTCACGTACAGGAATAGCATTCTCACCGATACCTGCTGTAAATACGATCGCATCTACACCATTCATAGCTGCAACATATCCGCCAACGAATTTAGCGATACCATAGCAGAGAACGTCGATTGCGTTAGCTGCATCTTCGTTTCCGCTCTGAGCTGCATCGTTCAGGTCACGGAAGTCACTGGATAATCCGCCGGATAATCCAAGAAGACCGGATTTCTTATTAAGAACGTTCATCATACCTGCGATATCAAGGTTTTCTTTCTTAGCGATGAATTCCATGATAGCCGGGTCGATGTTACCGGAACGTGTTCCCATAACAACACCTTCAAGTGGAGTAAGACCCATTGTTGTGTCTACACACTGTCCGTTTACTACAGCACTGATGGAAGAACCGTTTCCAAGGTGGCAGACGATAACTTTGGAGTTGTCTTTGTCAAGACCAAGGAATTCAACAGCACGTTTGGAAACGAAGCTGTGGGATGTTCCGTGGAAGCCATATCTTCTTACTTTGTAGTTCTTGTAATATTCGATCGGAAGACCATAGAGATATGCTTTTGCAGGCATTGTCTGATGGAAAGCTGTATCGAATACTGCTACCTGAGGTACACCCGGCATAAGCTCGGAGCATACACGGATACCGATCAGGTTTGCAGGGTTATGAAGTGGTGCAAGGTCATTGCATTCTTCTACTGCTGAGATTACTTCATCTGTGATCACTACAGATTTGGCAAATTTCTCACCACCATGTACAACACGATGTCCAACAGCATTTACTTCTTTCAGGCTTCCGATTGCGCCTGTTTTATCATTTGTGAGGGCATCCAGCACCATCTGGATTGCTTCTTTATGTGTAGGCATTGCAGCTTCTGTGATCTCTTTGTCACAGCCTGTTTTCTGATATACTAATCTTCCATCGATACCAATTCTCTCGCAGAGACCTTTTGCAAGAACTGCTTCTGAATCAGAGTTGATCAGCTGATATTTAAGGGATGAACTTCCACAGTTGATTACTAATACGTTCATTTTCATATTCTGCCGGCAGCAAATTTCGAATACTGTCCATAATCCTGACACAAGTCTTCGAATATTTCTGTCAGCTTTTCCTTTCATATTATAATATTATTCTCATCATTTCCAGGGAAATATGAGTAATGATATCAAAGGCATCAGAATCAGAAATATCTCCTCCGATGCCTTTAACATTATGTAGTCAATGAAATAATTCTCAGTCCGTTTTACGGTCTGACTGAAATCTTATTTGTTGTCGTCAGCCTGGCACTGTACTGCTGTGATAGCTACCACACCAACGATATCGTCTGCAGAGCATCCACGGGACAGGTCATTTACAGGTTTAGCGATACCCTGGGTTACAGGTCCGTAAGCTTCTGCTTTTGCAAGACGCTGTACAAGTTTGTATCCGATGTTACCTGCATCAAGGTCTGGGAATACAAGTACGTTAGCTTTACCAGCTACTTCGCTTCCAGGAGCTTTGGATGCGCCTACGCTTGGAACGATAGCTGCATCAAGCTGGAATTCTCCGTCAAGTGCAAGTTCCGGATTCTGCTCTTTTGCGATCTTTGTAGCTTCTACTACTTTATCTACGTCAGCATGTTTTGCACTGCCTTTCGTGGAGTGTGAAAGCATTGCAACGATTGGTTTCTCCTGAACAAGAAGTTCAAAGGATTCTGCAGAAGATGCTGCGATTGCTGCAAGCTCTTCTGAAGTCGGGTTCTGGTTCAGACCGGAATCAGCAAATACAAATGCGCCGTTTGCGCCATATTCGCAGTTCGGAACTACCATTAAGAAGAATGCGGATACAAGTTTTGTACCTGGTTTTGTTTTCAGGATCTGAAGACATGGTCTTAATGTATCAGCTGTAGAGTGACATGCACCGGATACCATACCGTCTGCATCGCCCATTTTTACCATCATTACACCATAGTACAGATACTGGTTAAGAAGAATCTCTTTAGCCTGATCCGGTGTCATGCCTTTTTTCTGTCTTAATTCTACTAACTTGTCAATGTATCCCTGTGTTTTCTCTGATGTAGCAGGATCTACGATCTGTGCGCCGGAAATGTCATATCCGTCTTCAGCTGCACTCTTTTTAACAGCTTCTTCGTTACCAACAAGGATAACCTTTGCAATTCCTTCTTTTAAAATTTTCTCTGTAGCTGCCAGAGTTCTCTTATCTTCTGTCTCCGGAAGTACGATTGTTTTTACGTTTGCTTTTGCTCTTTCTTTGAGTGTGTCAATAAATCCCATGATTAAAATGGCTCCTTTCATATAGCAGTTCTGATATCACAATATCTGTATACCAGATATCATTACCATTCACCGGATATATACAGTGAACTGTAATCTGTTTTCTGCGCTGTTTTCATTATAACTCCTGAAGCCTTGTATTTCAAGCATCTGAATGGTAGAATATGACATAAAAAAGTATTTTTTAAGATGCAATATGGTAAAAAAGAGAGAACTCTACAGAATTTCAGAAAGGAGCATCTGTGTAAATTTATGAAAACAGCAGGAATTATTGCAGAATATAATCCTTTTCACAAAGGACATGAATATCAGATCCGGTATACAAAAGAAAAGCTAAAAGCAGACTATGTTATCGTTGCCATGAGCGGAGATTATGTGCAGCGCGGCACCCCTGCTCTCATCTCCAAACACGCACGTGCAGAAATGGCTCTGCGGTGCGGCGCTGACCTTGTACTTGAAATGCCGGTATCCATCTCTACTGCAAGTGCGGAAGCCTTCGCAATGGGAGGTGTTTCCCTGTTGGACGGTCTTGGCGTTGTTGATATGCTCTGCTTTGGAAGTGAATCCGGGGAGATCAGCGCACTGAAAGAACTGGCTGAGATCCTTGTAGAAGAACCTGAAGAATATAAGAAACTGTTGAAAAGCTTTTTAAGCG
>OLVZ01000994.1_pt1 | contig 25763 bp, 10 predicted proteins | sample 1673341 | NCBI WGS metagenome assembly OLVZ01 (sample SAMEA3178944, study PRJEB25190) | human gut metagenome | biome: human gut; feature: human-associated habitat; material: faeces | place: Austria | collected 2013 | reverse complement strand
CGACGGCATCAGCGACTCGGCTGCCATTAACATAGCGAGCATTAGCTTCGGCAGAGAGGATGATATTGAGAACGCGTTAACTATATCTAAGAATCCTACCTACGGCATGACCTGGAGCGAGATTGTCCAAGTCACTGGTAAAATCTCTGCCAACGTCGGCGGCACGCCTGTCGATGGTATATACAGCGTTAAGGCCGCTGATACCAAGCCAGATGCCGGCAAGCAGCAATTTACCATCGTATTCAACGGCGGTGAATACACCAATGTTACCGTCTACACCGGTACTGTGAACATAGCCCCACAGACTGTTGATGTCGAAGGTATAACCGTCAGCAGCAAGGTGTACGATGGCACTGCCACCGCGGACGTATCTTTCAATGATGCTACTGTGAGCGTGGAGGGCGTTACCGTCACCGACGCGACCGGTAAATTTGCTGACGCGAACGTCGGCACGGATAAGACCGTGACCGTTGAAGTCACGCTCAGCGATGACAACTACACTGTTGAAGATCTTAAGCTTGAGGCCGACATCACCCCTGTCACTCTAACCGATATAAATACTGAAAATATCACTGTAACCAAGGAATATGACGCGAGCACATATGCGGGTACCCTTACAGGCGAGGTAACATTCTCTGGCAAGGTCGGAGAGGACGACGTTTCCGTAACAGCAGTTCCCAGCGCTTATGCTGACACGAATGTTGGCTCCGGTAAAACAGTTACGCTGGCCTTGAGCCTCACCGGCGATGACTCCGGCAACTACACGCTTGGAAGTACAACAACAGTGACATTCAACAATGCGGCCATCACCGTCTGCGATGATATCACCGACACGACCAGCAAGACTCAGAACGTCGTAGTCGGCGTGGGTACCTTCACCGAGCCCAGCTTCACCGGCGTAAACGGCGAGGCCGTGACCGGAACGACCACTTATAATAGCAGCACGATGGACAAGGCTGCTATTGAATCAGAGCTAGCAAAACTTGCTGCCGGCAATACCGCCACCATCAGCTACACCTTCACCGCCAGCGGCAACTACACCGGGACTATAACCGGTGAAATAGCCGTCACCATGGTCGACATAGCCTTCACCGGCGTTGAAGAAGCCGTTACTGTCGCATCTGACGCCGTCTACGGTGACACCTGGGCTGACATTGTGACCGTGGATGCATCCAAGATCGACGCTGCGGTTGGCACTGAGGAAGTTGAAGGCACATACACTGTCGAGAACAGCAATGCCCGCCCCAACGCCGGTACTGCCACTTATAAGGTGTTGTTTACCAGCACTGACGGCAGGTACACTGATGTCGAAGTTGACTCCGGCACGGTCACCGTCGCTAAGAAGTCCGTCACCATCACCGGGCTCAAGGTAGAGAACAAGGAGTACGACGGCGATGCCGATGCGGCTGTGACCGGCACCGCTGCGCTCGACGGAGTGCTTGAGGATGACACGGTTACCGTTACCGAAGGCGCCGCCGCCTTCGTGGACAAGAACGTCGGCATCGACAAGGACGTCACCTTCAGCGGATATGGCCTGAGCGGCGATGACGCGGGCAACTACGAGCTGTCTGCTCAGCCCAGCGCGACCGCCAGTATCACGCCTAAGTCCGTCACCATCACCGGCGTTGACGCCGAAGACAAGACCTATGACGGTACCACCACGGCTCAGATAACCGGTACTCCTGTTGTCAGTGGCAAGATTGACAGCGATGACGTAAATGTTGTAAACGGTTCCGCAGCCTTCGCCAGCGCTGACGTTGGAACGAACATAGCCGTCAGCTTCTCCGGCTTCAGCCTGAGCGGCGCCGACGCGGATAACTACAGCCTCAGCGCCCAGCCAGCAAGCGTAACCGCGAACATCACCAAAGCTGACTATACAAACGCGCCTGAGCTGAACATCAACATCATCATGAATCAGGCTGATGCTCAGACTGGCACGCTCACCGCGCTCAACTTCTTCGGCGGCAATATGCCTGCGGAGGCAACCATTACCAACGTTGTTCTCAACAGTGTTGATAACAACGTAATAGAGAGTATCAGCGTGGACAATGGCAGCCTTGCTTACTCCAGCGCGACAAACATCACGACTGAGGGCACGGTTGAGACCTATAACGTCACCATCTCCACCAGAAACTACAACGACATCACCGCCACTCTCACCTTTACTACCGTGGCCAAGACGCCCGTGACCATCAGCGGTGTAAGCGTTGCAGACAAGGTTTACAACGGCCAGGCGGTCTCTTACATCGGCACCCCAACCGCCGCCGCGAACGGTGAAACGGTTGAAGTCAGCGCGTACACCTACACCTGGCAGAGCGCCGATGGAACTGTGCTCAGCTCCGCACCTGTGAACGCCGGCAGCTACAAGCTCGTGATCGCAGTTGCCGAAAATGACCCGAACTATGTCGGCTCCACGACCGTGAACTTCACAATCAGCAAGGCGACTGTGACCATCACTGTCGCCGACAAGGAAGCCTATGTCGGCAGCGATATGCCCGAACTCACCTACACTGTAAGCGGCCTCGCCTCCGGCGAGAGTCTCGCGGTGAACCCGACGCTAACTTGCAACGCTGACATGGACAAGCCCGGCGAGTACGCTATTACTGCTTCCGGTGCGGCTGTTCCCGCAACCGGCAATTATAACGAGACTATAACTTACGTACCTGGCACCCTCACCGTGAGCCGTCGCCCGATCAACGTCGGCCCGACTTACGACATAGACGTCGTTGACAGCGATAACGGCAGCGTCAAGGCCAGCCTCGGCAACGCATCCGAAGGCAGCGTTATCACGCTTACTGTTACGCCGGATGACGGCTACAAGCTCGGCAGCATCACCGTCATCGACGAGAACGGTGATGAGGTTGAAGTCCGCAGGAGCGGCAGCGAGTACAAGTTCACCATGCCAGACAGCGACGTGCGTGTGAGCGCCCGCTTCGTGCGAGACACCGGAGCCCTCCCGTTTAACGATGTAAACGCAGGCGACTGGTTCTATGATTACGTCGAGTACGTCTACAACAACGGCATTATGGACGGCGTGGATAGCAACGTGTTCAGCCCGAACACCGCCACCACCCGCGGCATGGTTGTCACCGTGCTTTACAGGCTCTACGGTGAGCCCTCCGTCAGGGGCGGCAGCGACTTCACTGACGTCGCGCCCGGCGCTTACTACGCCGACGCCGTTGCCTGGGCGAGCAACGCCGGCATCGTCAACGGCACCAGCGCCACGACATTCAGCCCGAATGACCTTGTAACGCGCGAGCAGTTTGCCGCGATGCTCTACAGGTACATGAGCTACATTGGTGCGGACGTCAGCGCCAGCACCAATCTGAACCGCTACACTGATGCTGGCAGCGTATCTGCCTACGCCGAGACCGCCATGTCCTGGGCTGTCGCCGAAGGTATCATAAACGGCCGCACCGCGACCACCCTCGCGCCTGCAGGCAACTGCACCCGCGCCGAGGTCGCCGCAATGATAACCCGAGTTTTTGGATAACTAAATACGCGCCCTGACACGGCGCAGTAAAACCCAACCACCCAAGTCAGAGCTATACAACACTGACTTGGGTGGTGTGCTAAATAGGAAAAAGAGGCGGGATAATGAAGATGGGGAAAAGAATAGCCGTACTATTGCTCGCCATGGTGCTTGTGCTGCCGTTTGTCGCAAGCGCAATCCCGGCAAGTGCCGCATCTGGTGAAATGACTCGTGCTGAGTGGATTTCCAGAGTCGTTGATACTTTCAACATGACTGTGGATGACACGAGCACCATGCCAGACAACTATTACAGTGATTTGACTACAGATAATCCATACTATCAGGACATACTGCTGGCTGTTGAGTTCGGCCTTATAGATATTGAAGCGGGGTATCCATTCCGACCGAATGATCCGGCTACGCGTGAGTTCGCCGCGCATACGCTGAACTTCGCGCTTGGTTTCCAGTTTGACGAGAGCGCGGGATATACGTTCAGCGAGTCATCCATCGTTACATACCCAAATGACATACAGGTCGCCATAAACCGCGGTTGGTTTTCCCTTTCCGGCGGCAGCTTCATGCCCGAGCAGCCGATAACTGCGTCGGAAGCGGATAGCATGCTTGCCGATGCGGCGCAGGTGCTGGCAGGAGATGCGACGGGCGGTGGAGACAACACCGTGGAGTTTGCCGAAGGAGTCATAGTTGTACCGCAGGGTACAGAGGTTATATGGGATTCGGAGAGTAATACTGTTACCATCATTGGTTATGATGGAACCATCGCCGCAGGAGATATATTTGCGGTTTACTTCGATGATTACCCAATGACGTATAAGGCGATTGACACTGCTGAAAATAATGACGGAAGCATTGCTATAAACGTCACTCGGGATGGAACACAAGACGCCGTCCTGAACTTCAGTTATTCCGGAACAGCCGAAGCTGATTTGGAATACTTTGTGCCTGCTGAAACAACTACCTACTACGTCCGAGACACCTCAAAGGGAGCTTCTGCCCCTATTCAGCTATTTTCTGTTGAGCCGCAGGGAATTGATTATGATAAAGGCAACAAAGAGCTAACTGCAACTCACCAAGTTAAGCTTGACGGTGTTAACATAGGCTCCGTCACAGTCCTGCTGTCAAATATAAACGTTGAACACGACGACAAGTATAACATTATCTCTACGTATGCGAAGCTAATACTTGACGCCGATGTGACAGTTACGGCTAGCTTAACATTCGATTTGTCGGATTATACCGGAATACCTAAGTCAATCACAATCGGTCAGGTAGGCATAGAGTCCCTCTTGGAAGCGTCTGTTTCCATTGACTTTGATTTGACTGGAGGAATGTCACTTGCCTGGGAAGGAGATTTGAGAGCTGGTTTTGAGATAAGCGACCGTTTGGGCGACGGTGAGTTGGCTGCCGTAAGATTTATAAAAGATTTCTACAAGCGAGACTTCACGTTTACAGCAAATGTAGCAGTACAACTCGGTGCAACGATAAAAGTATCTGCTGATCTCTGGGTGTTTTCCGGCGAGGTGGGTGCCAGTGCGGGCGCTAAAATGTATTATGATATTTATAAGCACAGTGAAGGAACTCCCACCAGATGCGAGACACTTAGAGGTTATTTGTACGCTAATATATTCTACAGTGTGAATTTTCACATCTTCATAGACTTGTACAATGATTCAGGAAGAGAAGACATATTTACTGAATCAAATAGCCCTGCACGAGTCTATTATCATTATGAAGATGGTCAGCTAGTCAGCTACTGCACTCGCGGAGAGGAAACCGGTATCGACCCTGATTACGAATACTACACCTCTCCGGATTCGCCGTACTTCAACCCCGCGCCGGGTTATGGTCAAAGCTACGAGGACGGCAGCGGTACGGTTGTGCAGATATACAGCTATGAGGTTGAAGAGGACGACGCTGGACAGGAATACGCCGTTATAACGGGATATAACGGGGGCGCGTCCGCTCTTGCCATCCCGTCGGAGATCGATGGGTATGAGGTTAGGGAGATTAAATATGATGCTTTTGAGGACAATGAGCTGATACGGTCTGTTGTTGTACCAGACAGTGTAGTGAGCATAGGCGCTTCTGCATTTGAGGGCTGTACGAGCTTAAGCAATGTCGTACTGTCTAAGAATTTGCAGGAGCTTGGGTACAAGGTTTTTGGCGATTGTCCATTACTATACGAAATAGAGATTCCCAAATCTTTAGCGACCGCAAATACAATTACAACGGGCGGCCCATTCGGTGAAAGTGGACTTAAGAGAGTAACGTTTGAGGCCGGGACAACGGAAGTTGTAAATAATCTATTCGATAACGCCAAGAACCTAGAGGAAGTACAACTTCTTGACACAATGACACGTATAGGATTTAACGCATTCCAGAATTGTGTTAGCTTGCACGAAATAGGTATACCCAACAGTGTTACAGAAATCGCGAGCTCCGCATTTGACAGCTGCACCTCATTAACAAGCGTAAAGATACCAGACAGCGTAGTGAGCATAGGTGTTTCTGCGTTCGAGGGCTGTACGAGCTTAAGCAATGTCGTACTGTCCAACTCAATAACAGAAATACCTAATGATATGTTTTGCAACTGTGGGGCGTTGACTAGCGTCACTCTCTCCGAAAAACTTGAGCGGATAGGAGCAAGAAGCTTTGAAAACTGCACATCGCTTACCACTATCTCCCTCCCTGAGACTGTAAGCTATATTAATAGTGATGCTTTTATAGGATCTGGACTGACAGAAATAGAGATTCCAGCCGCGTGCTACCATATTGGATCTTCTGCTTTTGAAAACTGTGCTGATCTGACATCTGTGCTCTTCAACGAAGGCGTCAAAGACATTGGCAGTTCTTGCTTCCGAAACTGTGATTCCCTCACAAACATAGTCATACCCAATACCGTTGAGGAAATCGGCAGCTATGCTTTCGATGGTTGCGAAAAGCTGGCCTCTGTCACATTCGGAAATGGCATAGAGGAAATTCCCAGCAATGCATTCAGCAACTGTCCGGCGCTTAACAACGTGGTTATCCCCTACGGTGTGACGGAGATAGGCAGCAGCGCCTTTGCGAACTGCACAGGTCTCACTTCCATCACCATACCGCGCACAGTCACGTCTATTGAGACGAACGCATTCAACTATAAGGACAGGCTTACTATCTACGGCGTGTCGGGTACTTATGCTGAGACGTTTGCCAATAATAACGGGTTCAAATTCGTCTCTCAGGAGCACAACGCGACCTCTGTTGACCTGAATGTGACCGAGCTTACACTAAACTGCGGGCAAAGCTATCAGCTGACCTACAGCGTCGAGCCGCCAAATTCGACGGATGAAGTTTTCTGGAGGACTACTGACAGCAGTGTTGTGAGCGTCACGGACAGCGGCCTTATCACAGCAAAGGCCGTTGGCACAGCTACCGTGCTTCTGAATATCGGCGACAATGCCAGCGCGCAGTGTGAGGTAACGGTTGTTCAGCCGGTTACATCTGTGTACTTGAATTATTCCTCGCGTACTATGGACGTCTTGGATACTTTGCAGCTGACTGCCAGCGTGCGTCCAGACAACGCCTATAATAAAGGCGTCACCTGGATGTCATCCGACTCAAGCGTGGCTTCAGTTGACGATACGGGCCTTGTAACGGCGCACAAGAAAGGCGAGGCGACTATAACAGTTACCGCCGTTGATGGGAGCGGCAAGAGCGACAGCTGCGATATCACCGTCAATGGCAATGCAGCCTACTCTGCGGAACAGTTGGAGAGCAGCCATAACTATGCTAATAACAGCTACGAGCTGTGGGTGCTCAGAGCTGAGGGCGCAACGTACATTGAAGTCACTTTCGATGCCAAAACTTCGCTAGAGCAAAACATGGACTTTCTCTATGTATATGGTTCCGGAGAGGAGCCGGGCGACGACAACGAGTATACTGGCACCGAGCTCGCCGACAAGACCGTGCACGTACAGGGCGACACGATAAAGATCAGGCTGGTGTCTGACAGAGTGGGCAACAAATGGGGCTTCAAGGTCACCGACCTCAAAACAGACGGCAAGCTTGACCCGTACGCGGAAATCCGTGCCGAGCTTTCGAGCGCGGCGGCTCTCGATACGGACAGCGCTAAGCTGGACGCAGTCCGTGACATCGATACTGACCTGCTCGCCGAGGCCATGGCGGCAGATGACAGCCAAATTGCCGGCCAGCTGGCAGAGCTGGAGAGCGGGATGTCGCTCACAGCGGACGTGATTGTCACCGAATCCATGAGCGCTCATTTCACTGAAGATGACATCGCCGTCACCGGCGCAGTTATGAATGTTCAAAATACCGGCTCTCCGGTAACCCTGACCATCGACGCCCCTCATGATTCCGGAAATTATGCTGATTCTCAGTACTCGAGTGCCGTCGAGTTCTCCATGACGCTCGATAATGCCATCGAGCCTCTTGAAGTACCCGTCATGGTCACTCTTCCTGTCCCGAGCGGCGTTGACCCTGACGCACTTGTAATCCTCCATGAGCTCAGCGACGGCAGCGTGGATCGTGTCGAGTATACGCTGTCTGTCGAGAACGGCCAGACGTTTGCGTCATTCGTCGTCACTGAATTAAGCGATTTCACTCTGGCGCAGGTCGAGAACGACATGTTCGACGCCAAGCTCAATGGCTCCACCGCGAGTGTGACCGTTTACGGCAGCAGTGGCTCGAGTATAGTCTGCGCCGCATACGACGCCAATGGAAGGATGCTCAGTTCCAGCACACGCACACTCACAGCCTCGTGGCAGACGCTGGACTTCAATGTCCCCAGCGGGGCAGAGCGTGTCAGCTTTATTCTGCTGGACAGTGAGTACAGGCCTGTGATGGAGAGTATAGAAGCATAACAGATTTCCAATCAGTAATTAACAGCAAACGACTTGGCATCTAGCCACGTGCGAATAAAGATGCTAGACGGATGACGGGTAGCTGAAACTCGAGCAAACTCACGGGAACTTCCTGGGAGTTTGCTCGAGACAGTGTAAAACGGTTCGGCGATGGAACCATTGGCATGTGTTCAAGACGTTACGAGAACGGAACGCATTTTGAAATGGACTTTGCTGGCGGCCGATTGCTGGTAGAGCGGAATGACGATAAAGGTGTGACGGACAAAGCGCGGTATGACGCGTGGTCGGCAGCACAGATAAAGGCCTGTGTTTATGGGAAATAACGGATGGTTTCTGAGGCGATTTGCATTATTATATCATAATGCATTCAGAATAGAGAAGTCAAAGCCGACAAAGTCGAGTTATATACGGTCAAGAATCAATTCGTTGGGAGATGAGAGAGGAATGAGGAAGAAAGCTTTCTCGTTGATTATACTTATCTTGATAATTAGCTCATTTTTTATACAAAGTTTTGCCACAAATACTGAATCAACGCCAAATACGGCTTTGCTGGATGCAATGCTCTACGGCAATAGGCATTGGGTTATAGAGACTTTGGTAGACGATTCACGAGTAAATAATCCAATGGCAATTAAGCAGGCAACTTCACATAACCAAAGCATGGCCAGAGAGGCTTTGAATACGTACCGTGGCATAGACGCAAATGGGCAAACGGTATCTTCGTTGTACAAATCCATGATTGATATAATGGAGAAAATCTATAGTAGCGACGAATATATAAATGGGCTAGTTGATGAGGCCGGAAATCTGCTTTCATGGCTCGCCGGTTGGTTTACCGGCAAATCGGAAGTTGAGGAGACAATAGATGACCTCACTGCCAGCACGGATGAATTACGATATGAGAGCCTTCTCAAAGCTATTTTTTCAGAGAAATATACGGCATCCGATGGAACGACATTGGGGGAAAGCGAAAGTACGTTAGTGCTTGTACGCCAGATAAAAGATGCGGTTTCTTATATGAACAAATTCATTAGCGTCGGCAGAGCGCAGGCATCGGCGGTGGTCGGGGCAGCAAATTTAACAGCATTTGATGCAGAGTATATAGACAAGTATGCTATGCCATACATTGACGCAGGCACGAAGTTTATGACATCGCTTTCTCAGCTGCAAAATGGAGACGAGAGCAAAGACGCTGCCTCATTAGCTGAAGCGGCAGCTTGCCTTGCAACCATAGGTAATTTAGCAGTTATGGCACCGGCAGATAGTTTTATGGGTTATTCGTATCACGATTATCTCGCGGGGTATTTGGTAGATGATGGCGTAATAGAAGTTCTGAGTACAGCCGGCAAAACTCTGAATATTGCAGAAACTTCTCTCGAAGGATACTTATACATAAACAGTATACAAGGGCAGAAGGAATCTTTCGCCGGAGGAGTTGAAAGGCTGTCGGAGTTTGCTTCAGAGGAGGACTTGAAAAAGGCAATAAGCTATTTTTCTGATATGCTTTCAGACGAATATGATACTAACCTGCTCAGTTATGACTCAATTATACGATATCTGCGTGAGAATAATACTACAAGCAGTACTGTTGTTAACGGTAGCAAGAAGCTTTTTTCCAAACTGTATCATATTAGTGAAACGTCACTTGCCAGTGCGGCGGCATCACGCGCTGTTGCTGTGGCAGACATTACTATGTGGGTTGCTGACCAGGCGATAGGCCTGAAAGACACCTGCAAGAAAACATACGAACTCTTATGTCTGGAGGATATTACAAATCTGTGCATTGAAATGTACAATGCTGACGTCGCAGAATATCAGGCCGAGCCAAGCGATGAAAATGCGGCGGTCGTACTGGACGACCTTATGATTCTGCAAAAAGTGCGTTTGTATGGGGAAAAAGTCGCTTATGGTATTTCTGCCGGACAAATCGATTCCTTGATAGGCCAGATAATATGGGGCGGTGAAACTGCGGATTCTCTAAAGCTTCTTTATCAGACAAGTATAGACGCGTTGATAGCGGCGTCGGTGATCCCACCCATGGATGGGGTCACAGTAGAAACTGACGACATTATCACTATTGATTATGACGAACGTACCGGATATACAGGAATTATAAACAGGGGCGGCAAGCTAATCTATTTGCCGGAACTCAGCAGCCAACTTGCCGGAGGACTGACGGTCAATGGTACTTTAGGTATAACAGGATATCCAGGGATTCCGCTGGGTATATCGTATTTAAGCGCGTCGCCGGGAGCTACAGTGGGCGTCGTATCGGGTCAAGTGATGATCGACGAATTGTATTGCCCAAGCGGAACAGTAAACGTAACCTTAACTAATGATGCAACACTCAAGATAACGGGCGAAATGAATGTCGCCAACTGCGTTTATAGTTCAAGAAGCAATTCCCCTATGGAAGTATGCAATTTGTATCTCCGCGGCAGCTTTACTGGTGGAGAATTGCTTGTAAGCGGTAATATAACCGCAGACAATGGCTCGGTGGAGACTTTGCATATGCAATCAGATACTGGACAGATTATTTCGGGAAAGCTCTCATGCGACAAGCTGAATGTTTCTGGTACGTCGCTGGATGTGCAGGGGCAGGTAACCGTAACTGAGGAGTTATCATCCCCTGCAACAGAAGTTGTCAATGGGAAGAACATATTGCTTGACGGAGGAATACTGACAGGAAGCATATTCAACGGTGATCTGTCCACCCAAAATGTGTCTTTGTCCGGAGACACAATTAAAGGCTCGCTCTATGACAGCGGGAGCACAATATACTCCGGCTCCGTTGTTGTTGAAGGCAACTTATCATTGAGTGAAAATCCTAATTTTTCGGCCGGCAGCGCTGTTATGGTGCACAGGGCTGTTGACATTGCTTGCGAAAGTATTAGCGGTGTATGCGCTCTTAGTGTAGGGGGCGACGTTTCAGTCGCAGGTGACGCTTCGCTGTCTGAGCTTAATATGTGTGGTTCGGTTCCTCAGGAAATCGTGGGCAATCTCACGGCTGAAACCGTAGTGCTGGATAATCCGAAGGGAATAAAAATTGATGGTGAAGTGACGGCGAGAAAAACCTTAACTCAGTTAGATAATGGGGCGATTACCGGTGACCCCATGATACTTGGCGACGGTGGAGTGTTAACGGACAACAGTTTCGTCGGAAACCTCTCTGTACATAATTGTATACTTGACGGAACTACGAAAATTGATGGTGATCTCACAATCCAAGATGGAGGGACGGTCAGCGGCGGTTCGCTTACAATTACAGGCAAGATGCAAATAGAAGAAACCGCTGCGTTTTCAGGGACATCGGTGACTGCCGGACTTCTTAACTCCAATGGCAGCATTACAAGTGATGGACCCATAAATGTAAACGGCACGGCAAACTGCGGCGGGACGATAGATACAACGTCGTATGTTACAATCGCCGGGGATCTTATTTCTGATTCCTTAACCTGCAATGGGGAAATACGCGTTAAGGGCGACATTACGGGCACGCTTACTTCTACAGTCCTTGTGCTGGACGGGCGATACAGGCAAAACGTGTATGGTACGGTGAGAACAACTGACCTGTTTATCAGAAACACCTCGACCTCCGGTGTCAACATCGAAGGTGACATCTATGCCAGTGCAAATTATCAGAACACCGGCGCGCCCGTAAGCGGCAATCCCATCCATGTGGGTGAGGGTGGCTTTGGAATTGAGGCCGATACGACGCTCAGCGGAGATCAGTCAATAGACGGAGCTCTTACACTGGATGGCAACAGTCTAAAGATTGACGGGTCTCTGACCGTGACAGACGGCATTAGCCTTAAAAGCGCAACTCTCCTTATAACAGGCAACCTGACCGTTTCCGGAGGGGGTATAAGCGTGGACGAAAACAGCTTAATAATCGTAGGCAAGCAGGCGCACATAAGGGCGTCTGGAATCTCCCAAAACGGCGAGATGACGATTGGCAGCGACCTGTATATCTCCGACGCGGCCATGTCAGGGCAGGGCGTGCTGACTCTCAAGGGCGACCTGCAGTCAGGCGGCGCTATAACTCAGGACAAGCTGATATTGTCCGGTCTTGTGCGGCAGTATATAGATGCCGGCAGCGTAAGCGTGCAGGATGTGGAACTGCGCAACAACTCCAACGGCGGCGTGTATCTTATAAGCAAAATCAGCTATAGCAATTCTCTGGATACCGGCTCTACTGTCGTGACAAATGAGCAGAATTTTGTGAAGGAGGCTGCGTAAATGAAGCGGCTTATAAAACTCCTTATAGGTACGGCGTTCTCTTTGGTGTTGATGTCCTGCATGCTCCCCGGGACAGAGGCGGCGGCAATCAGCGGCAGCGGGACGGCGGAGTCTCCGTATGTCATAACCTCTGCGGCGGAGCTGCAGGCAATAAATGACGATTTGGACGCATATTACGTCCTGGGTAACAACATCAGCCTGTCCGGGAGAAACTTTGAGCCAATCGGAAACGAGTGGGATGGTTCGTTTACCGGTACTCTGGACGGCAAGGGATTTACTGTCTCCAATTTGACCGCCAACCGCACAGATTTGAAATACGCCGGACTGTTCGGCTATATGGAGGGCACGGTTCAGAACCTGAAGCTCGATAATATAAACATCTCCGGCGGCAGATACGCCGGAGGTATAGCAGGTGCCGTCGGCGTCGGCGGGCTGATTACCGACTGCGAGGTGCTGTCCGGCAACGTCAGCGTAAGCGGCTCGCCCATGGAAATGGCGGCAGGCGGGATTACCGGATTGTGCGAGGGAACTGTGACCAGGTGCTCTAACGGGGCGAGCGTGTCGGCTGAAGCGGGTAAAATTCCAGTTAGTGCGGGAGGAATCATAGGACAAATTAATAGCAACTCAAGGGTGGATAATTGTGTAAATAGCGGAGAAGTACTAGCACTTGGAATCCCGCAAGCTGGTGGAATAATCGGATGTATATGTGACTCAACAGTTGCAATAGCAAATTGCAACAACTACGGCGATGTGGAAGCAATAATTAACGGAGCATATAAAGAAGAAAGCAAGATGGCCAGCGGAGGTATTGTGGGCACTGACGAAGCCGCTTTATCTACAGTTTATAACTGTATTAACTCAGGAACAGTCATTTCACGGGGTGCGTATAATTATTCTGGACATAATTATAAATACTGTATGTATCCGTATTGTGGAGGCATTGCCGGGAGAGGATTAAATACGATTGATGGTTGTAAAAACACCGGCTCAGTTAGTGGACTTGGAGGTTATCATATTTATGGAGGGGGAATAGCCGGAGGAGAGTGCAAAACCATACAAAATTGCACAAACGATGGAAATGTAACGGTTAGTTATAGTTGGGGTGGCTGGAGCAGCGCCCAACGAACAACTTATGCCGGGGGAATTAGCGGTAGAGGAGTAGAAAAAATTTCATGCTGTGTTAATAATGCTACGATTTATGGCTCACTGGGATATTGTGCTGGAATAGAAGGTTACGCTACAGGTAATATAGATAGGTGTGTTAATAACGGAAATATAACTGCCAATGAGTGGGAGACAGTTGGGTCAATAACTGCAAGAACTTCGTTCGAGCCCTACTTATGTGTTAATACAGCCAATGTTTCCATGGGCGATGAAAACATTGCTCTATCAACACATATTACTTTGTCAAAAACAGTAAGCTTATTTTATGCATCTTCAATTATTAATAAAAGTGGAGTAAAGATTGTAGGACCAACGGTGATGTACTGTAATGGGCTGCGAGAACAAATAACCGGAAAGGGTTTGGAATACGAAGAACTCAAAGACCCCAACACATACCCTGCGAGCTGGAACATTGGCACTGACTGGATAATAGACCCCGAGTGGAACAGCGGTCTGCCGCTGCCTACGGGCGTGCCTTACAGGCCGCTGAACGACTCCGTACTGTTTCTCAACGTCGGCGATAGCGCAGACCTGGAGGCGCAATTCGAGGTTAGACAGTGGGGCTCGGACGACACTTCCGTCGCGACCTGCGCGAACGGCAAAGTGACCGCAACGGGCGTCGGCGCGACGGTCATATCCGCGTGGTCCGCGGACGGTGAGCGCGCTAACTGTGTCGTATATGTGTGGGAGCCTCTCGAGAACGTCACATTCTCGCAGTCGGTGTACAGCATGAAGGCCAACGACACGCTGCCCCTGACAACGAATATAGATGATAACGATCCACAGGGTATAAAGTGGACAAGCAGCGACACATCTGTAGCGACGGTAAGCGAGGATGGCGTTGTTACGGCAAACAAGGCGGGCACCGCGACCATTACCGTGGAGCTGGCGCTGTCCGGCGCAACCGGTTCCTGTGAAGTGGTGGTTGACCCGGCAGACGTCACGAGGGTCAGCCTAAGCAGCCTCAGCGTCGATGTTGGGGACAGCAAACAGGTAACGGTGACGTTTACCCCGTCCAACAGTGCGGCAGAGCTGACCTGGAAAACCGGCGACGCGAGCGTTGCCACCGTGGAAAACGGCGTTGTCACCGGGCATAAAGTTGGCTCGACAACCATAACCGCGACAACCGCCAGCGGCATATCCGGCAGCTGCACCGTCACCGTGGAGAAACCGTCAACTTCGGTCAGTCTGGACGTAAACGAACTGACGTTGGAAGTCGGAATGACGCATATGCTCACGACGACAGTGGAGCCGGATGGAACCACAGATTCGCTGACCTGGTCAACCAGTAGCAGCAGTATAGCCTCCGTAAATTCCAGCGGCCTTGTCACGGCCAACAGAGCCGGCACGGCCCTTATCACGGTCAAAACAACCTCCGGCCAAATAGCGACCTGCCAGGTCACGGTCAGGAACAAGACCGTTTTGCCCACGGGCATAAGCATAGACCGGACAGACGCCCGCATGGCCATAGGCGAGAGCATACAACTCTCAGCAACTATTGAGCCCTCCAACACTACTATGAAGGATGTTGCATGGAGCAGCAGCGATCCTGACATCGTTTCTGTGAACAACACAGGAGTTATTAAAGCACTGTCCTCCGGTTCGGCAGAAATTAGAGCTGAGACGGAAAACGGTCTTTACGATGTATGCCAGGTAAAGGTAGCTGTGGCCAGCAGCGCCGGATTCGTCGTCATGGACGCGCGCGCAGTGTCAGGCAATACCGCGGAAACGGCGGTTCATATAGTGAAAAATCCGGGCATTGCCGCGTTCAGTGTGGATGTTGAATATGATTCTGAAGTGCTTACGCCTGTATCAGTTGAAGCGGGAGACTGCCTGGCAATCGGCAGTTTGACGTCGAACATAGACTCAATAGCCGACGGAGAGGCGCTGCATATCACGTGGTACAGCTCGGAGGACGTCACGGCCAATGGCAGAGCCTTCACAATAACATGGAATACGGCGGGAGAGATGCAGGAAATCCCGATCACATTGGGTTTCAGCCGAGAGGATATCTGCAACGCCTATAAAGAAGAAGTAGGCTTTTCCGTACAGCCAGGCGCAGTTCATATTCTGGATCGTGAGATTGGCGACATTTATTACGACAATGCCGTTAACATGAAGGACATTGTCTACTTTGCGCGCTGGTTCAACGGCCAGGAGACTCTGGATGCCAATCAACAGATTGCTGCTGATGTATTCTATGACGATTCTCTCGATGTAAAGGATCTTACAGCGCTGGCTCAGCTGCTTAACAGTGAAATGGCAGATTCGGGGACAGCGGCAATAAATCTCATGTCCGTCGGCGAAGTGTTCAAAGTCACAGTTTCCGATGCACAATTGTCTGAGAGCGGCGATGCAATGTTTGCTGTCAGTGGTTCTGACTGCCCGGGTGTCGCTGCATTCAGGTTCAATATAGCTGTACCCGACGGTTATGTCTTAGTGGACGTTCAACCCGGAGAAGGTCTGCCTGAAGCGGAAAACCTTACGTTCAACGCTGAAACAGGAATTATCTCGTGGTATAGTGATGAGACCTGCATACTAGATTGTGAACTGTTCGAGGTGACAATACACACAGATGACAGTCTGCCTGAATACGGGGAGCTTGCTCTTGAGTATATACCGGATGATTTCTTCCAGGTCGAGGGATATAGTCCGGTCGAAGTGAGAGTTGTTCCAGGGATGCTGTCTGGTGAAACGCAGGTCGCGATTAGCGACATGAAGGCTGAACAGGAAGGAAACGTAGAGTTTTATATTTACAGCAATGGCAAGAAAAATGTCACAGCTATTATTGCATATTACGACAATGGGCGCATGGTTAACAACTCAATGTTCTATATAGAAGTGTCAGAAACTGAGCCGTCATACACCAATGTTGCCATCTACACCGAGAGGCCATGGGATACGGCAAAGGTATTCTTAATAGACCCGGAGACATATGAGCCGTTGACCGCTGCCGCATACGCTGCAAGAGAGTGATGGCGTGACGAGCTTGTTATTTTGGGAGGAACCAACCAATGAAAAAACCATTAAGAATCTTATTAAAAACCGCGCTCATCGTTATGGCGATGTTCTGCCTTGCTACGTTCGCGTTTGCGGACGGAGAAATCGCCGGGGCAGACTTCAACGACGGCGCCATGCACTGGAGCATCAGCGAGGACGGCGTGCTGACCATCTCCGGCACCGGAGAGGCGCCGGACTATGGAAACGGGTCAAACGCGCCATGGTACGCATATAGAAACCAGATAAGCAGTATAGTTGTTGAGGAAGGGATAACTGGGCTTGGAAACTATGCGTTTAGTGAATTGAATAACGTGGTAGATATAAATCTGCCCAACTCCTTAACAGCGCTGGGAGAGTATTGCTTTTATACTTGCAGCGCCCTGACAGAAATTGATCTTCCGGACAATTTGGAGATGCTTTCAGAATTTCTCTTCTATGGTTGTAGCAAACTAACATCGATTGCCATACCAGAGGGAATAGTTACAATCCCAGACGGCGTTTTCGGAAACTGTATATCTCTGACTGAAATTACATTTCCATCATCTATTTCTGAGTTTAATGGAGGTTGGCAGTCGTTTGAAAACACTGCAATTTCAGATATTTATTTTGCTGGTTCGCTGATTCAATGGCTTAAGATTGACTGTATAAGCAGTGATGCAATCCCCATGAAGCAGCCCTGCAATCTCTACATAGGCGGCGAGAAACTCACAAATCTGACCATACCGGAGAGCATAACAAGCATACCCAGCTACGCTTTTCAATACGTCAACCTCAACAGCGTGACCATCCCCTCGAATGTTACCAGAGTTGGCCAGAGATCTTTCTCCTTCAGCAGCGTGCAGTCCGTGCGCATGGCAGACAGTGTGACGAATGTTGGCAATTACGCGTTTGGGTATTGCGACTCGCTGGAAAGAGTCTATTTCGTCGGCAACCAGAGCAAGTGGTCGAGCATTGCCTGGAACAGCGGCAACGACGCGCTTATCGACGCTCCGAGATATTACATCGACTCGTTCGACGATATACGCACCGTGACGGTCGGCGCCGTGGAAAACGGCTCTGTCACTATCAGCGATGCATACTGCATCCCGGGTGATATTATAAACGTCTCGGCTACACCTGACCCGGGATGGAGGTTAAAGAGCATCATCGTAAACGGCGTTCCGATCGAGGGCGGCAGCTTTGTTGCGGAGGAGGGCGTGGACTACGTCGTCTCGGTGGAGTTTGAGTTCTACATGGACGTCAAGGACAGCGGCAGCTGCGGCACGAACCTGACGTGGACGCTGTATGAGAACAGCGAGCTGGTCATCAGCGGCACGGGGGAGATGTTTGACGGATATTATAATAGCAATGCGCCATGGTACAATTACCGTGCCATAATCAAATCCGTTGTAATCAATGAGGGAGTTACCTCGGTAGGATCAGGTGCATTCCAAAATTGTACGGCGCTGACGTCTGTCGAACTGCCAGATAGCCTGGAGTATACAGGCTCGAATGCTTTCGCCGGATGTAGTTCACTAAAGAGCATTGAGCTGCCTGCCGGCTTGAAATCAGTGGGCTCTTTTATTTTCAATAACTGCAATATTGATAGCCTATATTATGCAGGCGACGTGGAAGACTGGCTTAAAATCAGCTTTCCTAACTACGAATTTTTAGGCAACGTAGATTTTCTCTATATCTCTGGCGAACTGATTGAAAACTTGGTAATCCCAGATGGCACAATGAGTATACCCGACTATGCGTTCACAGGTTACGACAAGTTAAAGACGGTCGTCATGCCTGCAACCGTATCTGAAATAGGTGATGGAGCGTTCAACTGCTATAACCTCGTCTACGCCGAATTTCTCGGAGATGCCCCAAGTATAGGCGCAGATGCGTTTAACACCGACAGATATAACGATAACGGCTTCGTAATCTACTACCACGAGAACACCAGCGGCTGGTCGTCCCCCATCTGGGACGTCTACTACGCCGCGTGCGTGGAGGACTTCTCCGACTACAGCGTGCTGGACGAGGACAACCGCAACTCGCAGGGCGTACTGTTCACGCTGAACGAGTCCGCAAAGACCGCCGTGGTCGGCGATGGGTCAAACAATTCTAACAACTCGGGCTACTACGGCGCGCAGCGCGGCGCGGTGGTAATCCCGGACGCTGTTACAAAGAACGGCACGATTTACAACGTGATAGGCATCGGCCCCAACGCATTCAGCGGAAACCGGCACGTGACGAGCGTATCCATAGGCACCGGTGTCACGTCAATCCTCCCGTCGGCATTTACAGGCTGCCCGGAGCTGGAATCCATAACGGTGTCGGAGGAAAACGAATACTATCGCTCCATCGACGGCGTACTCTATGACGCGGGCGCGCTGTATTTGTACGTCTACCCCGGCGGCAAGGCCGACGAGAGCTTCACCGTGCCGGAGACGGTGCAGACCATAGGCTCGAACGCCTTCTACGACAACGAGCACATCAGGACGCTGACGGTGGGGAGGAACGTGACCGCGATATACGACGAGGCTTTCTGCGGCCTTACCAATCTTTCCGAGATAACGCTGCCGTTCATTGGAACAAGGGAGAGTCTGGAGGACGTTTATTACTATGATGGTGTGTTCGGAACTGTATTTGGAGATGGAACATATGGGTTGAACAGCTTGCGTGATTGGAACGGTACAGAACGTGTTGGTTCCCTGAAAGAAGTCACGATCTTGGGTGGGGAGCTCTATGAAGGGTCGTTTTCTAGATGCACTTACGTTGAGGAAATCAACTTACCTTCAATACCAAGTGCCATTCCAGAATACTGCTTTAGTGGTTGTACTTCTCTGAAAAAGCTGACTTTTGCCGGCAGCGAGTGCAAAATAGGCAACCTGGTGCTGCCGGAAGGCATAGGGAGCATTGGCCGGAATGCCTTCGATGGATGCACTGGTATAACTTCCGTCACGCTACCGACCAGCCTGACCAGCATCGAGAGCAGCGTGTTCAGCGGCGCTGGTGTCGAAGAATTTGCCGTTGTCTCCGGCAACCTCCATTACAGTACGGACGAATGGGGTGTGCTCTACAATTACGACAAGACAACGCTTATCCAGTATCCGTCCTGCCGTGTGTGGCCGTATTACAACGTTGCTGATACGACGACAAGTATCGCGACAAACGCTTTCTCTGGCTGCAGCACGCTTGTAAATCTGTACATACCCAACACAGTCACAAGCATAAACACAAACTTCAGAGATTGCTCCTATCTTACAATTTGCTGCTATACGAATTCTACGGCTTACCGCTATGCGCACAATAATGGCCTCACCGCCTGGTATATGGACAACAAGACGCTACAGGGCATAAGCGTATACAGCCTGCCGGAGCAGACAGTACAGACCGAGGGCGCGGTCAACCTCGCCGGGCTCTACATAGTCGGCGATTACGGCGGGCGCGAGCTCCAGATCGATGACTACACGCTGAGCTACGATGACCAGACCTCAGGACTTAAAACCGTGACCGTAGAATACATGGGTAAAACCGCAACTTTTGAAATGGTATTCTATACGACCGAGGCCGGAAATATCATCAGCTTCCGCACGGACGAAGATCTGGACGGCGTAATGGTGATGATTTCCCTCTATAACAGCGATGGCGCGATGATTTACTGCGGCAACGCAGCGATCTCCAACGGTGAGGCTCAGATAGGCGTGAGCGACGATGTATACGACGCTGCCGACCACGCCAAGCTATTGATACTCGATGAGTCCAACTACACCCCGGCCGCTGCTGCGCAGGAAATCAGCGTGTGAATAAAATTGGAGGCTTAATGAGAATTAGAAAAAAACCATTTGTCCGCGTATTAGCGCTTGTTATCCTCTCGGCTATGCTTTACGGAAGCGTGGCTGTGGCCGCAGACAACGCTGAAACGCAGTTCACTCCGATCACGGCCAAAGAGGCCGTGTCGGAGATGACCTGGGGGCTGAATTATGTAGATTTACTTATGGCCGATGTACCTCATGAACACGGCAACCCGGTTGGATATTATGAGAACGCGCCATTCGGCATCGCTGTCTGGTTTTGGGACAACAGTTTCCAGTGGCTGTCTTTTGTTGGGCTTCACGATGGCAAATTTGAGATAAGTGTTGATATTCCCAACTATAACACGAACTATACTCCGAGCTGGTTCAGCGAGTTGTTTACTATCGGTATTTTGAGCTACGTCAAAGACCAGCCATTTACGCTGAGCTTTAGCGACAGCAGAATTGAGTACAGCAATGGCACAACTACTTATCTGCCGGAAATTAATCAAAACTATGACGAGTTCGCGAGCAACGGGCCAGATATAAACGAATACTATACGTATTTCCTTGACTTTGATAAGAGTGTCTTACCTAAGCCGTCATATGAGTTAGATGGAGCTCAATTTAAGGCGACTGTCACTGTAGTGTCTGTGCCGTATGCATCCATGAACGATAAAGTAGAGAGCCTTTATATGTATGGGCGTGAGCGGCTTGGCCAGGACAAGCTGGGCGATGTTTTTATTGAACAGGGTGCGAACGTTGTTCGCCTACCAGTCACCTGGACGCCGTTTATCGACAATGAGAACGGCTTTAAGATTGACACTGAATGGCTTGACAAAGTCAAAGAGCAGGTGAATTACATACTTGACAGCGGCGCATATTGCATTATCAATATGCATAACGACTATCTGAACGGGTCATATGTGGGCGACCAGTGGAGCCGTGAGTGGATGTATGAGCCGCATTGGAGCTATGTGAAAGAACGTTTTTCTGCGGCATGGAAGCAGATCGCCGAGTATTTCAAGGACTATCCCGAAAAGCTGATTTTTGAAGCCTGCAATGAGCCGACTATGGAGTGGTACGAAACAGCGCCTTATGACTGGAGTAGTATTCAGACACAGCGCGTAAACGAGATGAATCAGATTTTTGTGGACACGGTGCGCACCACGGGTGGATATAATGATAAACGCCTACTATGCCTCTCCGTCGCTAACTATAGTCAGTATGACAGGCTGGACGGCTTCGCCCTGCCAAAAGGCGCGGATCCTCAATACTTGATGGTGCAGGTTCATACATACGCAACGCTTGAGAAGCCGGACTATATTGACGGCGAAAACAATTACGAGTATTGCAAAAATGATACGGACAAGCTGTTTGCTGAGATAAGCGAGTTTAAGGAGCGCACCGGAATCCCCGTGATAATAGGCGAGGTCGCCATGACGCACAGGCTCTCTGTTGAAGATCAGACTCAAAGGGCTCAATATTATTTCAATGCCGCCGCTGAAAATGGCGTTCCATGCTTGTGGTGGGAGGACAGCTATTACAGTACAGACGGCAGCCACTTCTGGCTTTATGATAAACGAGCTCAAGAATGGGGTCGTCCACATATTGTCGAGGCCATCAAATCCGCGCTGAACATCGTAGACCCAATAGATGTTACGGTAGCCATAAACGGTGAAGAAAAGTCAATTGAAGTCGAATACCTTGGTGCGTGCAACGTAGTAGCCGCCGCATATGATTCGGGCGGCAAGATGTTTGGCGTGACTAGCGGGACAATATCTGAAGAAGATACGTCGGTAAAATTGAGTATGTCCGTTGCTGAATTGCCAGACAGCTACAACATAAAGCTATTTATACTGGATGACAGTAACCGTCCGCTAACTGAGCCACTGTCGGTTAGAAAATAGCCAGCGTCAGCCTGTACTTCCAGTAGGCCAAAATAAAACAGCATGGCACAGCGCATTATGCGCTATGCCATGCTGCTATTTTGAAACGGTTCACCGCTTCAGCTCAATACTCACATCTCCGTTTTCATCTATCTCCAGCTTCATCTGCTTGATGTGCCGGTCGTAGAACTGCTTGCGCTCTACGGCAGTCATATTAATCCTTGTGGCTTCGAGGGCGGCGTCGAGCATATCGTTTACGTTAAGGTGGACAGCGCTGTCGAGAAAGCGGTGCAGCTCGCGGAACAGTGCGCCAGTTTTCATGTCGTCAGTGTTGCCGGAGTAGAAATCGTCTATGTAGCAGTAGAATATGCCCGAGTTCATCATGGCGTTCTTCATATTTGCGCCGCACTTTTCGCGCTCGGCCATCACGAGAAACCTCGCCCGCGGCAGCGAGCTTATGAGCCCCCAGTAATCCGAATCGCTCGAAACAATGATGAATGAATCCACGCCCTTTTCGTAGTGCTCCTGACATGCTCTAGCCGTCAGCATGACGTCTACGAGCGACTTTGTGCTCTTGATGCGCTCGACCGTGATGTGATCCACTGGTATGTCCGTAAAGCGTTTGAGGATGCTCCACGCGCTTGCTGTGTGTACGTCGTCAAAGAGGATGATGCTCTGTACCTTGGAGGTGTACGACCAGTCCAGATTCTTTAATACAGAGCACAGCTTGTAAGGGTCGGAGTTTTCGCAGTCCACAATAATGACCAGCGTTCCGCTGTCGTCTATGAAATCGTAAATGCCGCCTTTGACGTAAACCCCGGCATCCGTGACCTTGCTGATGTCTGCGAAGTAATCATTGTGCCATGCGTATAGCAGCGTTATAAACTTCTTGTCGTTGTAGAATATATTGCCCTCGTCGCTCGGCGGCCAGTTCATATACACCTGATACGGATAAAACGGCTTGTTCTCGTAATAGATGTCTGCTGCGGCCTTCGTTCCCTCGTTAGTGAGGCCGTCTGGCATGATGAAAATATCCCGCATATACTCCCAATTGAGCCACATTGGAAACAGGGATTTGCAGTTATTAATACGGTCTGAAATAACGCGGTTGATCTCCACTATGTAATCGCTCGGTTTCTGACATGACTTCCTGGCTACGCTGACCCCGTCCTCGGCGAGCTGCCGTATGCTCTCATACGGCACATATTCGGGCATGTTGATGATGCTCTTAAACTCGAACTTCATCAGCTCGTTTATGAATTTATAATTCTGTTCTATCGCCGTGCGCAAAAGGCAAAGGTGCCGTATAATGCGCGCGTTTTTGTTTAAGTCGAGTCTCCTGTAAACCTCTATTTTCGGTGGCTCGTGGTCGTTTAGAAATATACGCTCAGGTACGCCAATCAAATACGCCGCTATTGATACTATCTCGTATGTACTGTCATGATATAAGTTTCTGTCGCTTTTAACTGCTGCGGTTGTATCCATTCTTCTCCCTCCTTTCAACGAAAATTGCAGCGCCATGGTAAAACTTGCTTATTAATAGGCTATCATGAGAGGGGTGCAATGTCAACGAAAGAGCCGTGGAAATTTCCCACGGCTCTCACTTTTTCAAATCCGTCGCCTTATAGCGTCCCTGAGTTCGTCCAATCCGTCTGCCAGCCAACCGGTGATCAACGGCAATCCAAACGGCGAGGCGAGAAACGCGATAACCAAAAGCACAGCCGCACCCACCGCCTGCCCAGTGACCAGCAGCACCAGCGCCAACAGCACGAGTATAACGCAAACGGCAAAACCAACTGCTGCTACCACGCATACGAGGAAGTTCACAAACGCCGACAACAGCGCAAGCACGACCAGCAAAGGCGTAGCCAAAATCTTTCTTAATGCCATCATAGAGATACCTCCCAGCTCTTTATGACTACATTCTACCCGCGCGTCGAATAAAGGACAAGGATACCGAGCAGCCCCCTTGGGGGTATCTTTATGCGCCCTCTAATTGTAAACAATCTGTGAATAATATTATTCGACAAAAAAGACCGTTGAAAAAACGGCCTTAAAATCGGGATATATAGAGGCATGTTTTTTAACGGCCTCATTGAAGATGGATTTTCACAACTGAATACACGGTGCAGGAGTTAACTGTCCGCGTGGGCTGAGAGGCTCAGCGACTTGGGAGGCGGCGCAATGATGGTTTTGACCGGAGCGGTAGACGCCGGCCCTAAAACGGCTTTGGCAAGCCGCTTCGCAATGAAAGCGCGGGCAGACAATAAATTCTCGCGCAAGCGCTCCCGTAGACTTGGGGGCAGCCCTGCGGTGCTCGTGAGGACGGCATTGCGGAGTTGAGACAGCTTTGCCAAAAGCAGCTCCTGTAACCCCCATACCGCCGGGGCGCGTGGCAAATACGGCGGGACGATGAGAAACAAATTATCCCACGGCATTACTATGCCGTGGGGTGTAAATACAGGGAGGTATCTTCATGGATAAAGCCTTCTGTGAAGAAAAGAAAACAACGGCCTCTTACCGCGAGGTCAGAATAGGAAATACCGTCTACCGCGTGACGAGTATTTTTACCGGCGAAAAGGATTTGGGCAAGACCCTCGAACAGCTCGCCGTGCGCAGGGCTATGAACGAGCCTGTTTCAAGCGCCTCTGCAGTTTGACCCTCCTGACCGCATCCTTGCGCGGCAATGGCTACGGCGCTATCATGTGCATAGAGCCATCTTGCCGCACGAGGTATGAATACGAAGTCGGGAGGTTAAAATCAAATGACAGAAAAGACATACAACGTCGGCATCTACTGCCGCCTTTCAAACGACGATGAACGCGACGGCGAATCCGTCAGCATCGAGAACCAGAAGCTGCTGCTGCAAAGCTATGTGCGGCAGATGGGCTGGAACGAGATCGACGTCTACATAGACGACGGATACACGGGTACGAACTTCAACCGGCCTGGCGTACAGCGTCTCATCGAGGATGCAAAGGCGAAGCGTATCAACCTCATACTGGTCAAAGACCTCAGCCGCTTTGGGCGCAACTACATCGAGATAGGACAGTACACAGATTATCTGTTCCCCTCCATAGGCTGCCGCTTTGTGGCTCTTAACAATGGAGTGGATACGGAAAGTAAGAACGGCAGCACGGACGTCATGTGCTTTTTGAACCTGTTTAACGAGTTCTACAGCCGCGACACGAGCAAGAAGGTCAAGGCCGTCAAGCGCGCCTGCGCCGAGAACGGCAAGTTCATGGGTACCTATCCCGCCTATGGCTACAAGCGTGACCCCGAGGACAAGCACCACCTCGCCGGGATGCTCTCCTATGTCACGACGGACAATTACCGCGGTGCGGTGATGGCG
>OLVZ01000986.1_pt1 | contig 25929 bp, 24 predicted proteins | sample 1673341 | NCBI WGS metagenome assembly OLVZ01 (sample SAMEA3178944, study PRJEB25190) | human gut metagenome | biome: human gut; feature: human-associated habitat; material: faeces | place: Austria | collected 2013 | reverse complement strand
GGTGATCTCATGGGTACCCTGCGTGGGATCGGTGGGGTTATTCTCCACGGTGAAGGTCTCGCTCTGTCCTTCCGGATAGTTGGTGACCGTGAGCTTCACCGGGTGCAGCACCGCCATGGTACGCTGGGCCGTGGCGTTGAGATCCTCCCGCAGGCAATGCTCCAGAAAGCCGTACTCCACGGTGTTGGGGGACTTAGCCACGCCGATGCGCTCGCAGAAATTGCGGATGGAGCGGGCGGTGTAGCCCCGGCGGCGCAGGCCGCACAGGGTGGGCATCCGGGGGTCATCCCAGCCGGAGACCAGCTTCTCCTCCACCAGCTGACGCAGCTTGCGCTTGGACATCACCGTGTGGTCAATGCCCAGACGGGCAAACTCGATCTGCCGGGGCTTGTAATAGGGGATGGAGACATTGCTGACCACCCAGTCATACAGCGGTCGGTGGGACTCGAACTCCAGTGAGCACAGGCTGTGGGTAATGCCCTCCAGAGCATCCTGAATGGGGTGGGCAAAGTCGTACATGGGGTAGATGCACCACTTGGTACCCTGCCGGTGGTGATTGATGAAGCGGATGCGGTAGATGATGGGGTCACGGAGATTCAGATTGCCGCTGGCCAGATCGATCTTGGCCCGGAGGGTCATCTTTCCCTCCTCCACCTCACCGTTCTTCATCTTTTCGAACAGCCGCAGATTTTCCTCGATGGGCCGATCCCGATAGGGGGAGGTAGCGGGGATGCCGATGTCGCCCCGGTTGGCCTTGAACTCCTCTGGTGTCAGCTCGCAGACGTAGGCCAGCCCCTTCTTGATGAGCTCCACGGCATACTCGTAGTCCTTCTCGAAGTAGTCGGAGCCGTAGAAAAAGCGGTCGCCCCAGTCAAAGCCCAGCCAATGGATATCCTGCTGGATGGCGTCCACGTACTCGGTGTCCTCCTTAGCGGGGTTGGTGTCATCCATGCGGAGGTTGCAGAGACCGCCGAACTTCTCGGCGGTGCCGAAGTCGATGCACAGGGCCTTGCAGTGTCCGATGTGCAGATAGCCGTTGGGCTCCGGCGGAAACCGGGTGTGGACGGTCTGTCCCTGGAACTGACCACCCTCTGCGATGTCCTGGTCGATTAGGTTCAAAATAAAGTTTCTGCTCTCCTCCGTCTCAGGGGCGGCGGTGTTTCGTTCCTCGGTCATTGTCTCACACTCCTTGTCACATTACAAAAATACGGCGGGATGACCCGCTAAAACAATGTAATATTATACCCACCGCCGTCGGAAAAAGCAAGCCCTTTTCCCGATTATCGGATGGATGTTGATTTACAATTATGTTGCAAATAGGCAGCGGCTGCGCTGCGTGCTGCAAATTAACGAAAGAAGGTATTAGCGTATTCCCTCCGTAGTGAATTGGGGGTCAACCCTTTTGCTTATGGAGCAATCAAGGACGAGCCATTTGTTTTCTGATAAAACGCAGTAGGAGCGGGAGGTTTGCACTTCCCGCTCCGTTTCCGTTGTCTGACAGATAAATACCGCCGCCACCCACGCACCCCGTGTAAAGCCGTCAGCGGCCTTTGGCAGGCATTTTGATTTTTGCGCCGCCCGCTTTCATTTGCGCCAGCGGGGAAAAGTTGTCATAGTTCTTCGTTAAATCCGCGTCGTAAATTGCGCAATAATGCTTCGTCATGGCAAGGGTGGAATGTCCCAATAGCTTTTGGAGCGTGAACGCATCCCCGCCGCAGTCAATCAGATATTTCCGCGCGAATGTGTGGCGGAACAGGTGAATAGAAGTCTTTTGCACCCCGCGCCGCGTGTTGTACCTTGCGATAGATTGCCGCAAGCCGTTCTCCGTCAGTTGTGTACCCGTCTCCGTGCAAAAGAGATAGTCCGTAGGCTCCCCGCCACGGTAACGCCCATACTCCCGCAGAATGGCAATCATGGGGCTGCAAAGGGGAATGACCTGCGCTTTTCTGTTCTTCGTGTGGCGGTAGAACACAACGCCGCCGTCCAAATCCACGTCCCGAATTTGTATCGCCCTGACCGTTGCGGCACGGCTCCCGCAGTTCAAAAGAAAGTTGATAATCACCCAGTCCCGATATTCCGCAAAAGTCGTTTTGCGAATGTCGGGCTTTTTCAGCAGTGCGGTCAGCTCTGCATCCGAATAGGTTTCCTTGACAGTTTCCTCTGCCTTGTAAAGCGGGATATTCAGACGGGTCATCCCCTGCTCATTGCACCAAGAGAAAAAGGATTTGAGGGTGCGCGTGTAGCTGTTGATGCTGTTGGAGGAAAGCCCCGCCTCCCGCATGGAAACAATCATGGCATCCAAGTCCGCCTTTTGGAGCATGGCAATGTCCGTCTTTACATCCAAGTGCCGCGCCACGGCTCGGAACTGCTGTTCATAGCTTTGCAAAGTCTTGTCCGCAAGCCCCTTTGCTTTGCGGGAAGTTAGGAAGTCGGCAAAGGTTTCCTCCGTGGTGGCGGCGCAATTCATCCTGATTTTCTTTATTTACCTGACCTCTTGATTTTCAAAATTTCCATCAAAAATCAAGCGCACAGGTACCTTTTGCAAATACTGCGATTTATCCACTTTTGGAAAATAAAAAACCCTGAAATCAGATGATTTCAGTGTTTTTCTTCACTCTTTCGAGCTTTTGGTGGAGATAAGCGGGATCGAACCGCTGACCTCTTGAATGCCATCGGTTTCGAGGTTCTGGACTCGATGAGATTTGTTAGAAAACTTAGACAAAACAGCACTTTTTAGACACATTTTAGGTTCATTCGTTTCAACTGGTACAATGCGTTTTGCCCTGATTCCGGTACAACTCCGGTACGAAGTGTTCCGCGGAAATTAAAAGTGTTCCGCGGTCACCGGAATCTTGTACTCAAAAAATCAGTTGAAAGGAAGACAATTATGAGTTACATCACAGTACAAGAAGCGGCAAAGAAATGGGGTATTTCCGAACGTCTCGTCAGAAGGTATTGTGCCGAAGGACGTATCCCGGACTTGGCACAGTATGACGGTATCTGGCAAATCCCGGAGGATGCCGACAAACCATCACGGATCAAAAAAGACACAATAAATACGCCTCAGATTCCTCCACTTCTTAGAAACCTTATCAAGCAGCGAGACGGCAGACAGTATCGCGGTCTTTACGACTATATCCAGATCAACATGGTCTACAGCAATGGGCGTATGGCCAGCAACAGACTGACTCGCAACCAAATCGAAATGCTGTATAAAACCGACCGCATTGTCACCGGCAGCGAAGCAATCAAGATCAATGATATCATCGAAGCAAGAAATCACTTCCTTGCTGTCGATATGGTTTTGAGCAATGCGATGAAACCACTGAACCAGACACTCATTCACCAAATCCAGATGCAGCTGCTCAGCGATAACTGCCGCCACAAGCGTCATGCTCCTATTCCTTACGGATATCGGAAATCATCCACCGCGCCTAAGTTCGGCAAAACCACGCCGCCTTCAGAGATCGGGGCAGCCATGACCGCCCTGATCAAAGAATACGAATCTCAGAAATACATTGGCTTCCACGAGATTCTGGATTTTCATGTGAAGTTCGAACGCATCCGCCCATTTGAAGACTGTAACGGTCGCGTTGGCCGACTTCTCATGCTCAAGGAATGTCTCCGACATAGTGTTACTCCCTTTATCATCGACGACAAGCGCCGCACCGGATATCTGGAAGGCACCCGCTGTTGGGACAAGGATCGCAGTGTCTTTATGGATGTCTGCATGGAAGCCCAAATGCGTTTTGAGGCCCAGATTGCCCTTCAGGGATTGTTAGAGTGCCACGCTCAGTATCAACGAATGGCAAAACACAATATCGAGTAATACCTGCATGCAAAAAGACCCTATGCAACTTGCAAGGTTGCATAGGGTCTTACTCATTCTTCAGTATCGTCCTCAAAAGAGTATTCATTCAACTCTTCAAAATCAAGAAACTCTGCCAATGTCATATTAAAAGCCAATGCAATTTTGTGCAGCGTTTTCACTCGAGGGTTCTTAGTCAATCCGCGAACAATATTGTCCAGTGTAGACTGCTTCACATCGCTCATTGTAGCAAGCTTATTGATCGCAATACCGCGCTCCCTGCACAGCTTACGAATCCTTTTTACATAAAGCTCCGAGTAGTCCATACATACCGTCCCCATGTTATCATTACCCGTTTGTGGGTTAATATGATGATAACAATGGAAATAGGCTCAATTACCCGTATACGGGTTGACTCCGAAAATATATCCGCAGTACAATATGTATACCCGAATATGGGTAGTTTTCTGCGGAGGTTATTTTATGTCAGCCTGTACTTTCTTCGGACATCATGATTGTCAAAGTTCAATTAAGCCGAAGCTGCGTGAGGTTCTGATCGATCTGATCGAAAACCACGCCGTAGATATGTTTTATGTTGGTCAGCAAGGAGTATACGATGCTATTGTGCGCTCTGTTCTAAAGGAGCTTGTGTCGGTATGCCCACACATTCGTTATGCCGTCGTTTTGGAGCGCATACCCCAAAAACGAGACGAGTTTGATACCCGCGATTACTCCGATACCATGCTCCCGGAGGGTATCGAAACCGTCCATCCACGTTTCGCCATCTCATGGCGCAATAAGTGGATGATCAAGCAATCCGACTATGTCGTGACCTACATCACCCACTCTTGGGGCGGTGCAGCGCAGTTTGCAGAGATAGCCGAACGGCAGAAGAAAGCCCCTTTGCTTTGCGGGAAGTGAGGAAATCGGCAAAGGTTTCCTCCATGGTGGCGGCACAATTCAGCTTAATTTTTTTCATAATACCTGACCTCTTGATTTTCAAAATTTCCATCAAAAATCAAGCGCACAGGCGCAAATAGCGAATACTGCGATTTTCCCACTTTTGGAAAAGAAAAAACCTTGAAATCAATCGATTTCAAGGTTTTTCTTGCTTCTTCCGAGCTTTTGGTGGAGATAAGCGGGATCGAACCGCTGACCTCTTGAATGCCATTCAAGCGCTCTCCCAGCTGAGCTATACCCCCATATTCACTTGCGTCGCTTGCTCACCGCAACTGACTTGGTCAGTATAATACAAAAGCCCGCATTTGTCAACACCTAATTGCAATAATTTTCAGGGAAATTTTCGTTCCCGCTGATATGCCTTCCTCCACCGAGGGGGGGGGAGGGCGCAGACGCCCTCCCTCTTTCGCTCAGTTCAGCACAAAACGCATGGACACCGGATTGTGATCCGACCACGCAAAGCCCGTGTCCTCCACCACAGCCTGCTCCACGGTGACGTTGTCCGACACCACGAAGCCGTCCACCGTCAGCACGTACTGTCCCTCGTGATACGGAGCGTCGGCGTTGCGGCAGCTGGGGACGGGGTCCGTCTCGTCCAGCGGAGCCACCAGCGACAGATTGGTGCCGTCCCAGATACCCTCCGGCAGGGGCTGCGCCCAGGTGTAGCCCTCGGCAGAGCCGCCGAAGATCTCCTCCGACTGGCCCAGCAGATCCTTATTGAAGTCGCCGCCGGCAATGCACCAGTTGCCCTTTTCATACTCCGCCTGCATATCCGCCCGCAGCAGCTCCAGCTGCTCCACAGCGATGGTACCGTCGGAGGTGTAGGCGGACAGATGGACATTATACAGCACCAGCTCCCGGCCGTCGGCGGCGGGGATGCGGTGGACGCTGTAACACCGATCCAGATCCACCAGCTTCATCACACCGGCCTCGATGGGCAGCTCCACCCGCCGGGCCTCGGTGATGCCGAAGGAGGAGAGAGTCAGCAGGCCCGACACGGACTTGCCGTGGGGCTGGTCCAGCGGGTAGAACAGATACGGCGAGTCGTAGTTCTGCGCCCAGATATAACCCAGCCCCGGCAGCTGCGCCGTCAGCATGGCGGCCTCATCCACGTGGTAACTGCGGGTGGAGTCCCGGTCCACCTCCTGCAGCAGGTACAGGTCGGCATCCTGCTGCTGCAAAAACGCCCCGATGCGCTCGATATTGGCGGTAAGCCGCTCCTCAGACCACGCACGGGACTCCGTGCCGCCGTCCATGAAGAAGCTGTAATCGTCCTCATAAGCGCCGAAGCCGATATTATAGGAGAGGATGCCGTACTCCTTCCCCGCCTCCACGGTGGCAGCGGCGTTCCGCTCCACCGTCAGCTCCTGATTCCCGATGCGGTGATAGTCGATGAACACATAGGCCACGTACCCCAGCACCACCACCAGCAGCGCCAGCACCACAGCCAGCACGATCTTCCAAGCTTTTTTCAACAATGCTTCCCCCTCGGTTTACAAATTTGGATAAATCTATTATAATCGAAATATTCCCATTTGGAAAGAGGTATGATGCGTGAAAAAACTGGTGATCCGATTCAATGCCCCGGTGGTGCTGCTGTTTGCCCTGCTGAGCCTGCTGGTCCTGCTGCTGGACGGCTGGACAGGCGGCGTCAGCACCACCCGGTTCTTCTGTGTATACCGATCGTCGCTGGCGGATCCGCTGACCTATGTGCGCTTCTTCGGCCATGTGCTGGGCCACTCCGGTTACAGCCACTACATGAACAATATGCTGCTGCTATTGCTGGTGGGGCCGGGCTTGGAGGAAAAGTACGGCAGCCGCAACCTGCTGATGACCATTCTGGTAACGGCTCTGGTGACGGGACTGGTGCAGTTCATCTTCTTCCCCGGTACGGCGCTGCTGGGAGCCAGCGGTGTGGTGTTCATGATGATTGTGCTGAACTCCTTCACCGAGATGCGCCGGGGCGGCATCCCTCTGACCATGCTGCTGGTGGTGGCCCTGTATCTGGGCAACGAGGTGGTGGACGGTCTCTCCGAGAGCGACAACATCTCCCAGATGACCCACATCGTGGGCGGTCTCTGCGGCATCGTGTTCGGTTTCTCTCTGGCCCGTGCCAAAAAGAGATGATCCCTATAAAAAAGATGCGGAAGCCATATGACTTCCGCATCTTTTTTACGCCTTCTTATGGAGCCTTCGATACTCCGTGGGCAGCATGGAAAATGCCTTCTTGAATTCCGAGGTAAACTTGCTCTGGCTCTCATAGCCCACGGTCCGGGCGATCTGAGCCACGCTGTCGTCACTCTCCAGCAGCAGAGCGGAGGCCCGCTCCATGCGGTGCTGGCGGATATGGGCGGCGATGGAGCTGCCGTACACCTCCTTGAACAGTTCCTTCATGGTGGAGGGGTTCATGAGAAACTGCCGGGACAGCTGCTCGATGGTGATGCGGCTGTCCAGATGCTCCGTCAGGAACCGATGGACCTGCCGGATGACCTCCAGCTGCTCCGCCGGACAGCTGCCGCAGTAGTCGTGCTGATCCAGCGGCGGCAGATGAGGCGCACCGGACACCAGCTGACTGTCCGACTGGGGGCACGTCACCTCCACCGTGCGCTCGATGATCTGGTGCAGCAGCTGGGCCACCTCCGTATCCGCCGCCCGGTAGTAGACCTCCTTCCCCACCCGGCGGCTGACGATGAGGCCGCTGTCCTTCAGCTGCCGCAGATGGTGGGAGGCGGCGGGGCTGCTCATACCCACCAGCGCCGACAGATTCATGACGCACTCCTCACAGTGGCACAGTAGCCAGAAGATCCGCACCCGGCTGTTATCCGACAGCAGGCGGCAGAGATTGGCCACCTCCTGAAAGCTCTCCGGCTCCTGAATGAAGCTTCGCAGCCGCTCCAGTCGCTTCCGGTCCTCATGATGATGGGGCAATTCTCCCATGGTTCTCCCGCCTTTCTGTTCCGTTTGGAAGGACTTTTCGCCCGTTTGGAAGGGAAGCGTCTTTCCGCATTGACTTTCTCGTCGGCATCTATTATAGTACGATCATCAAGATTAAACAAGTGCTTAATGGTTGAAAGTCGCCGCACGAAAGGAGCATTTTTATGAAAAAGACTTATCAGATCGAAGTGGACTGTGCCAACTGTGCCAACCTCATGGAGGAGGCCACCAAAAAGACCGAGGGCGTGCAGGACGCCGTGGTGAACTTCATGACCCAGAAGTTGATCGTGGAGTTTACCGAGGGCAGCGACCCCAAGACCGTCATGAAGGCGGTACTGAAAAACTGCAAAAAGGTCGAGGACGACTGCGAGATCTATCTGTAAGAAGTGAAACGTGCCGGAGGTCCTCCGGCACGTTTTATGGAAGGAAGTGACCAACATGACAAAGAAGCAGCAGAAGGTTCTCTGGCGCATCATTGCCACGGCGGTGCTGGTGTCCGTGGTGAAGCTCTTCTCCATCGGCGGCGTGGCCGGGACGGTGCTGTATTTGGCTGCCTATCTCATCATCGGCTATGATATTCTCCGCAAGGCCTTCCGGGGCATCATCAAGGGTCAGGTGTTCGACGAGAACTTCCTGATGGCGGTGGCCACCGTGGGTGCCATTGCACTGGCCGTCTACGAAAAAAGCGGCAACTATCTGGAGGCCGTGGCCGTGATGCTGTTCTATCAGATCGGCGAGCTGTTCCAGAGCTACGCCGTGGGCAAGAGCCGCCGCAGCATCACCGCCCTGATGGATATCCGCCCGGATTATGCCAACATCGAGCAGGATGGCAAGCTGGTGCAGGTGGACCCGGATGACGTGGCTGTGGGCAGCATCATCGTGGTGCAGCCCGGCGAGAAGATCCCGCTGGACGGCGTAGTGACGGAGGGCAGCTCTACCCTGAATACCGCCGCCCTCACCGGTGAGAGCCTGCCCCGTGATGCCGCCGTCGGCGACGAGGTCATCAGCGGCTGCGTCAATATGACGGGCGTGCTGAAGATCCGCACCACCAAGGCCTTCGGTGAATCTACCGTCTCCAAAATTCTGGAGCTGGTGGAGAACTCCAGCTCCCACAAATCCCGCTCCGAGAACTTCATCTCCAAATTTGCCCGCATCTACACCCCCGCCGTCTGCATCGGCGCTCTGGTGCTGGCGGTGCTGCCGCCGGTGGTGCGGCTGGTCATGGGCCTCAGCGGCGACTGGGGCACTTGGGTCTACCGCGCCCTGACCTTCCTGGTCATCAGCTGCCCCTGTGCGCTGGTCATCAGCATCCCCCTGAGCTTCTTCGCCGGATTGGGCGGTGCCAGCCGGGCCGGCGTGCTGGTGAAGGGCTCCAACTATCTGGAGACCCTCTCCAAAACCCGTGTGGTGGTCTTTGACAAGACCGGCACCCTGACCCAGGGCGTCTTTGACGTCACCGGCGTTCACCACAACACCATGCCCCAGAAGAAGGTTCTGGAGTACGCCGCTCTGGCGGAGTGCGCCTCCTCCCATCCCATCAGCAAGAGCCTCCAGCGAGCCTACGGCGGCGAGATCGACCGCCACCGTGTCACGGACGTGCAGGAGATCAGCGGCAATGGCATCACCGCCAAGGTGGACGGCACCGACGTAGCCGTGGGCAACAGCAAGCTCATGGATCGGCTGGGCATTGCGTGGCACGACTGCCATAGCGTCGGCACCATCATCCATCTGGCCATCGACGGTCAGTACGCCGGCCACATCGTCATTTCCGACGTGGTGAAGCCCCACGCCAAGGAGGCCATTGCCGCCCTGAAGCAGGCGGGCGTGGAAAAGACCGTCATACTCACCGGCGATATCCGGTGGGTGGCCGACCACGTGGCCGGAGAACTGTGCGTGGACGAGGTACACAGTGAGCTGCTGCCTGCGGATAAGGTGGCGCAGGTGGAGCGCCTGCTGAGCAACGCCGACGGCAAGCTGGCCTTCGTAGGCGACGGCATCAACGATGCCCCGGTGCTGTCCCGTGCCGATATCGGCATCGCCATGGGTGCCATGGGCTCCGATGCCGCCATTGAGGCGGCGGACGTGGTGCTGATGGACGACGACCCCCTGAAGATCTCCAAGGCCATCCGCATCTCCCGCAAGTGCCTGCGGATCGTGTACGAGAACATCGTGTTTGCGCTGGGCATCAAGGGCCTGTGTCTGGTACTGGGTGCCATGGGCATCGCCAATATGTGGGCGGCCATCTTTGCCGACGTGGGTGTCATGGTCATCGCCGTGCTGAATGCCATCCGTGCCCTGCGGGTAGATAACCTGTAAACTGCATATAAAAAGAGGACGTCCCACAGACGTCCTCTTTTTATGGTTCCTTGTGTGCAGGCATTCTCTCTGCCGCTATTGAACGAAAGTTACCCGCCGGGGGCAAAATATCGTACCCGCCGGAGCCCCTTCAGTGCATCTTCTGGAACGAATGGACCCAGTCGGCCTTCAGATAATACAGCAGAAACACCACGCAGCTGAGACACCACGTAATGGGGTATGCCCAGAAGATGGTGGTAATATCCGGCCACACCTTCAGCGCCAGCGTGATATACGTCACACGGATGACGCACCAGCACACCAGCATGGTGTACATGGGCATCTTGGCCCGGCCCGCTCCCCGCATCACGGCAGAGATGCTGTGGGCGAAGGCCAGTGCAAAGTAGAACAGCGCCTCCGTCCGGGTCTGCCGTACGCCGATGGCGATGACCGCCGGGTCATCGTTGAACAGGGCGATGGCATAGGGGGCCACCAGCAGTAGTGTCAGTCCGATAAGCTCCGCCAGCAGCGTGGAGCAGGTGAAGCCCACCCGTGCCCCCCTCTTGGCCCGGTCATACTGCCCTGCGCCCAGATTCTGCCCCGTAAAGGTGGTCAGCGCCATGGCAAAGGAGGTGATGGGCAGGAACACGAAGCCCTCCACCTTGGCGTAGGAGCCGCAGCCCGCCATGGCATCGGAGCCGAAGGTATTGATGTTGGACTGCACCACCACGTTGGCGATGGCGATGATGGAGTTCTGCACACCGGAGGGGATGCCCTGCGCCGCGATCTGCTTGAGCATCGGCAGCTCGAAGCGGATGCGCTTGGGAACCAGCCGATAGGGGCCGTCCGCCTGCATCAGCTTCCGGAAGCACAGCACGGCGCTGACCATCTGGCTCACCACCGTGGCGATGGCGGCGCCGTTGACACCCCATTTCAGCGCTCCCACGAAGATCAGATCCAACGTCACATTGGTGATGGAGGAGATGATGAGGTAGCGCAGGGGACTGCGGCTGTCGCCTACCGCCTGCAAAATACCCATACAGGCGTTGTAGACGATCATAAAGAGGCTGCCCATGAAATACAATCGGAAATATTGGATGGACTGGGGCAGCACGTCCTCCGGCGTCCGCATCCACACCAGGATCTGGGGGGTCAGGAAGATGCCCACCAGCGTCAGCAAAACGCCGCAGACCATGGCGAAAGCCAGATCGGTATGCACCGCCGCCTCCAGCCGATCATAGCACTTGGCGCCGAAATAGCGGCTGATGATGACGCCGGCCCCCACAAACAGGCCCATAAAAAAGCCCGTCATCATAAAGATGAGGTTCCCGCTGCTGGACACCGCCGCCAGAGCGTCCTTGCCCACAAATTTTCCCACGATGACGCTGTCCGCCGTGTTATACAACTGCTGACAGAGATTGCCTAAAAACAGCGGCAGGGCGAAATACGCCAGTTGCTTCCAAATGACGCCCTGCGTCATGTCCACGCTCTGGTTTCTGCTCTTCAATTCAGGACCCCTCTCCTTTGGATAAAATTTCTTTATAGTTTGTTTATTATACCGCCGCTTTTTCAAAAGGTCAAGAGACAGCGACACATCCCCGCACATTGTATACAACCGACGCACAGTGCCGCTTTTTCTCAGTTTTCGCCGCTTTGCCGGATTTGGAAGCCTTTTTTCTCCTCTTTTCCGGCATATCCCCGCATTGACAAATTTCCCTTACGCCGTATAATAATTATAATCGGTACATGAATCACTCCCACGGAACAAAAAAGGAGCTATTGTATGAACGAGATCTATGTGGTCGGGCATCGGAACCCCGACACGGATTCCATCGTGGCTGCCATGTCCTATGCCGCCCTGCGGAACGCTCTGGGCGACCGGAACTACGTAGCGGCCTATCTGGGCCACGTCAGCGATGAGACCCAGCGCCTGCTGGACCGCTTCGGTTTCCAGCCCCCTCAGCTGATCCAGAACGTCCGCACGCAGGTGTCAGATCTGGATTACGACACACCTCCCGCCCTGAACGCCACCGTCACCATGGACCGGGCCTGGCACATCATGCGGGAGCAGCGCATCTCCGCCATCCCCGTGGTCAACGAGGACGGTACTCTGTATGGGACTCTGTCCGCCGGCGACATCGCCACCTACAGCATGAACACCATCAGTGAGCCCCGTGTGGAGGCCCTGCCTCTGTTCAACCTCCTGAGCGTCATCGAGGGCCGTGTCCTCAACGACACCGGTGATCTGGTGGATTCCGTCACCGGCGACGTGGTCATCGCCCTGCCTCAAAGCTGCGAGAATCTGCTGTGGAACGGCAAGGACCACATCGTCCTGTGCGGCGACCAGCCGGATATGATCCGCCGTGCGCTGGAAACCAACGTGTGCTGCCTGATCCTCTGCCAGACGGAGGTGGATCAGGAGCTGCTGGCCGACGCCAAGAATACCTGCATCATCTCCAGTCCCTACGATGCCAGCCGGGTGGCCCGTCTCATCTATCAGGCCATCCCCATCTCCCGCCCTTGCCACACTGACGACATCGTCTGCTTCCATCTGTCGGACTATATTGACGACGTGCGGGAGGTGGTGCTGAAGAGCCGCTATCGCTGCTACCCGGTGCTGGACCAGGACGAAAAGGTCGTTGGCACCCTGTCCCGGTATCACCTGCTGCGCCCCCGGCGCAAGCGTGTGGTGCTGGTGGACCACAATGAGCGGGCGCAGGCCGTGCAGGGTCTGGATCAGGCGGAGATCCTGGAGATCATCGACCACCACCGTCTGGCGGATATCCAGACCACTCAGCCCATCCGGGTCCGCAATGAGCCGGTGGGCAGCACCAATACCATCATCACCGAAATGTATCAGGAACACGGCGTCATGCCCTCCCCGGCCATGGCGGGCCTGATGGCGGCGGCCATTCTGTCCGATACCGTCATGTTCAAGTCCCCCACCTGCACCAAGCGGGATGTAGCCATGGCCGAGCGCATGGCCCGCATCGCCAACGTCTCCCTCAACGAACTGGGCAAGCTCCTCTTCGACAGCAGCTTCGACGGCAAATCCGCCGAAGCTCTGCTGCACAGCGACTTCAAGGAGTTCCACATTGCTGAGCAGAATCTGGGTGTGGGGCAGATTACCTGTCTGGATTCCGAGGATATGCTCCAGCGCCGGGAGGAGTTTCTGGAGGCCATGCGCCACGATCAGGAGGATCACCACTACGACATGGTGATCCTGATGCTGACGGACGTGCTGATGGAGGGTACGCAGCTGCTGTATGTGGGCAGCGATGACGTCATCCGCAACGCCTTCTCCGCCGAGCCCAAGGACAACAGCCTGTTCCTGCCCAAGGTCATGAGCCGGAAAAAGCAGATCATCCCCATGCTCACCGCCCTCTGGGGCTGATATCCCCGCACTTCACACAAGGACAGGCTCCCGCCTGTCCTTGTTTTTCTCTCCATATCGTACTATACTGACACAAATCACCCACGGAGGTATCGCCTATGCACATCACCGTATATCTGGGCGCCAGCTGCGGCACCGACCCCCATCTGGCGCAGGCCGTCCGGGAACTGGGAGCATGGATCGGTGCCGCAGGCCACACGCTGGTCTACGGCGGCTCCAAAACCGGCCTCATGGGACTGCTGGCCCAGAGCGCACTGGAGCAGGGCGGCAGCGTCATCGGCGTGGAGCCGGAGTGCTTCATGGCACAGGACCTGCAGCACGACGGCCTGACCCAGCTCATCGTCACCCGAAGCATGACGGAGCGCAAGACCAAAATGATCCAGCTGGGGGACGCCTTCATCGCCTTCCCCGGCGGCACCGGCACACTGGAGGAGATCACGGAGGTCATGTCGCAGGTATCGCTGGGCCAGCTGTCCGCCCCCTGCATCCTCTACGATCTGGACGGCTACTACTGCCACCTGAAGGCCCTTCTGGACCATATGATCGCCTCCGGTCTCTCCTCCCCGGAGCGCCAGCGGGGCATCCACTTCGCCCAAAATCTCCCCGAAATTCAGGTACTGCTGTCCTGATCTCCCATCGGGCCAAATCACCCCCTTTGTTCCAAAGCCTTCGGCTTTGGAACAAAAAAGAGCCTGCCGGCTGGCAGGCTCTTTTTGATGACCAACTTACTCGGTAACGAAGGGCAGCAGAGCGATCTGACGGGCACGCTTGATGGCCTCGGTCAGCTGGCGCTGATGCATAGCACAGGTACCGGTGGTACGGCGGGGCAGGATCTTGGAGCGCTCGCTGATGAAGCGGCGCAGCTTGGCGGCATCCTTATAATCGATATGCTCGCACTTATCCACGCAGAACTGGCAAACCTTACGGCGCTTACGGCCGTTGCCACGGGGCGCTCTATTTTCACGTTCCATAGCCATGGAAAATTCCTCCTTATAAAGATTTCATGTGCCTTGGCACATCAGAACGGCAGGTCGCCGTCCTCCTCGTCGATCTCGGCAAAATCGGACGGGCCGCCCACCGGGGCGGAATACCCTCCGGCGGGAGCACCGTAGGCGGGAGCCTGAGAATAACCGCCGTTATTCCCACCGGCACCGCCGGGTCTGCTGTCACCGAAATAGACATTGTCGGCAACCACCTCCGCACTTCTGCGGTTGTTGCCCTCCTTGTCTTTCCAGTCACGGATCTGGAGCCGCCCCTCCACCACGGCCATGCGGCCCTTGGTGAAATACTTGGAGACGAACTCCGCCGTGCTGCGCCAAGCCACCACATCGATGAAATCGGTCTCCTTTTCGCCGCTCTGGGACTTATAGTCCCGATCCACGGCCAAAGAGAAGCTGGTGACTGCCGTACCGCTCTGAGTACGCCGCAGCTCCGGGTCCCTGGTCAGGCGACCCATGATGAAAATCTTGTTCAGCATTGCGCTTCCCCCTTACTCGTCCTTGCAGACGATCATGGAACGCATCACGCCCTCGGTAATACCCAGGATACGATCCAGCTCCTTGGGGAATTCCGGTGCGCTGGTGAAGCTCATCAGCACATAGTAGCCTTCGGTCTTGTAATCGATGGCGTAAGCAAGACGACGCTTGCCCCACTCATCCACGACCACGTCGGAGCAGCCGTGCTGCTCAGCCAGAGCCTGGAACTTTGCCACATTGGCGGCAATAGCCTCCTCACCCTGTGCCGGGTCGAGAATGTAAACGACCTCATAGTTGGCGGAAATCTTAGCCATACTTTTTGCACCTCCTTTTGGACTTATGGCCCTCACGCTCCGGTGAGAGCAAGGATTTGCCCGCATACGCAGGCCTAATTATTATACCGGATATCCGCCAAAAGTCAAGAAGTTTTTGGGAATATTCCGTGGAAAATCCCCTCTTTTTTGCCCTTCCCGGCAGAAAGGGCTTGAAATTACCGGAGGAATCCTTTAGAATAAGGTGTCAAATCATCCCTTCGGTGCATAAAAACGCCGGGAAAGGAACCTCCATGGAGCACATCACCAGCCGTCACAACCCCCTCATGGGCCATATCCGCAGGTTGGCCGGCTCCGCCGCCTACCGGTGGGAGACGGGGGAATTCCTCTGCGACAGTCCCAAACTGCTGCAGGAGGCCCTGCTGTGGCAGGCGGAGATCACCGCCGTGGTGACCATCTCCCCCCTGCCCCGGCTTCCGGAGCACATCCGGCAGGTGCAGGTGCCGGAGGACGTCATGGCCTCCATCTCCCCGGTAAAGACCCCTCAGGGGGTGCTTTTCACCTGCCGCCTGCCTCAGGCTCCCCTGCCCCGGGCCCTCACCGGCCGGCGGTATGTGCTGCTGGACGGGGTGCAGGACCCCGGCAACGTAGGCACCATCCTGCGGACGCTGGACGCCTTCGACGCCGACGGCCTGCTGCTCACCGGCGGCTGCGCCGACCCCTACGGCTGGAAGGCGGTGCGCTCGTCCATGGGGGCCGTGTTCCGCCGCCCCATCTATTCCGGCACACCGGAGGAACTGGCAGCCCTGCTGCACCGCAGCGGCCTGCCCCTGTACGGGGCCGCCCTGCGGGAGGACACCGTGGACGCCCGGCAGGCGGACTACACCCGCTGCACGCTGGCCATCGGCAGCGAGGGCCGTGGCCTGAGCCGGGAGGTGCTGAACCTGTGCGGCCAAACCATCCGCATCCCCATGTCGGACCGCTGCGAATCTCTGAATGCGGCCATTGCCGCAGCGGTGTTGCTGTGGGAAAGCTGGCGATAAGGAGGGATCTCACATGGCTGCTCTGAAATACTGGGTATGGCTCACCACCCTGCCGGGGCTGACCAACCGCAGCAAGCTTCTGCTTCTGGAGCATTTCCCCTCGCCGGAGGACATATACTACGCCCAGCCGGAGGATCTCCCTCCGGTGGAGGGGCTGTCCTCCTCTCAGGCGGCGCTGCTGTCGGACAAGTCCACAGACCGGGCCGAGGACGTGCTGGGCCGCTGCGCCAAGGGGGATATCTTCCTGCTGACCATGCAGGACGCCCTCTACCCGGACCGGCTGCGGAACATCTATGACCCGCCGGTGCTGCTGTACGGACGGGGCCGGATGCCCCTATTCGACGAGGAGGCCGCCGTCTCCGTGGTGGGTACCCGGACGTGTACCCCCTATGGCATCTCCGCCGCCGGGGAGCTGGGCTACCAGCTGGCAAAGGAGGGTGCCGTGGTGGTGTCGGGCCTTGCCAGGGGCATCGACGGAGCCTCCCACCGGGGCGCTCTGCGGGCTGGCGGCTTTACGGCGGCCGTGCTGGGCGGCGGCGTAGACGTGGTCTATCCGGCGGAGAACCGGCGGCTCTACGAGGACATCGCCGCCACCGGCGTGCTGCTGAGCGAATACCCGCCGGGAACGGAGCCTATGGGCAGCCACTTCCCCGTCCGCAACCGCATCCTCAGCGGCCTGAGTCTGGCGGTGCTGGTGGTGGAGGCCCCGGAGCGCAGCGGCGCTCTCATCACCGCCAATACGGCGCTGGAGCAGGGACGGGACGTGTTCGCCGTCCCCGGCCCCATCGACGCCCCCAACAGCCGGGGCAGCAACCGCCTCATCCGGGACGGCGCAGGACTTGTGACCTGCGGCTGGGACATTCTGGAGGGGTACCGGAGCCGGTTCCCCCACCGGCTGCGCCCCTCGCCGGAGAATCTTCCTCCGGTGCCGGAGCAGGACAGTCTCCCCGCTCAAAAGGCGGAGGAATCGTCCACGGCGAAGCCGGAGAAGAAGGAAACTCCCCCCGCCCTGCCGGTGCTGGACCTGACGGCGGATACGGCGGGTCTGACGGACGATCAGATCCGCATCCTACAGGTGCTGACCACCGATGCCCCTCTGCTCACCGATGACGTGGCGGAGCGGGCCGACCTGCCCATTCGGCGGGTGCTGTCAGCTCTGACGGTATTAGAGATCGACGGATATGCCACGCAGCACGGAGCACGGCGCTTCGTCCGCACGGTGGAGATCCGGTTGTAAAAAGGAAGGATAAGAACATGGCAAAAAAAGCAGCCCGAAATCTGGTGATCGTGGAGTCCCCTGCCAAGGCCAAGACCATCGGCAAATATCTGGGACCGGATTACGAGGTCAGGGCCAGTATGGGACATCTGCGTGACCTGCCCAAAAGCAAGCTGGGCGTGGATGTCGAGCACGACTTCGAGCCCAACTACCGCCCCATCCGGGGTAAGGAGGAGCTTATCAATGAGCTGAAAAAACTCTCCAAGGCCAGCGACACCGTATATCTGGCCACCGACCCGGACCGTGAGGGTGAGGCCATCAGCTGGCACCTGAAGAACCTGCTGGACCTCAGCGACGAAAAAGCCAAGCGAGTCACCTTCAACGAGATCACCCGCAAGGTGGTCACCGAGAGCATCCACCACCCCCGTGAGATCGATCAGGATCTGGTGGACGCCCAGCAGGCCCGGCGTATTCTGGACCGCATCGTGGGCTATGAGCTGTCCCCCCTGCTGTGGAAAAAGATCCGGCGGGGCCTGTCGGCAGGCCGGGTGCAGTCGGTGGCCATGCGTCTGGTGGCAGACCGGGAGAAGGAGATCAAGGACTTCGTCCCCCAGGAGTACTGGACGCTGGACGCCCTGCTGAAAAACGACGGCGGCGTCCCCTTCCGGGCCAGATATTACGGCAAGGACGGCAAGAAATATGAGCCCGTCTCTCAGGAGGAGGTCAGCGCCATTCAGGCGGAGGTGCAGGACCTGCCTTTCGCCGTCAAGAGCGTGAAGCGCACGGATAAGCAGCGCTCCCCCGCCCCGCCCTTCACCACCTCCACCATGCAGCAGGATGCCTCCCGGAAGCTGAACATGACCCCCCGGCGCACCATGGCCATCGCCCAGCAGCTCTATGAGGGCGTGGACATCACCGGCGAGGGTACCGTGGGTCTGATCACCTATATGCGTACCGACTCCCTGCGGATCTCCGACGAGGCGCAGGCGGCGGCCCGCAGCTTCGTCACCGGGCGCTACGGCGCAGGCTACTGTCCCGCCGCCCCCCGGCAGTATAAGACCAAGGCCGGGGCGCAGGACGCCCACGAGGCCATCCGCCCCAGCGACGTGAATCTGACTCCGGAGCGGGTCAAGAGCGATCTTACCAGCGAGCAGTATCGGCTGTACCGCCTGATCTGGAGCCGTTTTCTGGCCAGCCAGATGTCCAACGCCGTCTATGACAGCGTCAGCGTAGAGCTGGGCGCCGGAGCCCACAGCTTCCGGGCCAGTGCCAGCAGCCTGAAGTTCGCCGGCTATACCGCCGTATACGAGGAGAGCCGGGACGACGAGAAGGAGGAAAAGGCCCCCGCCCTGCCCCCGCTGGCACAGGGCGAGGTGGTGACGCTGACGGGCTTTGACCCGGCTCAGCACTTCACCCAGCCCCCCGCCCGGTTCACCGACGCCTCCCTCATCCGGGCCATGGAGGAAAACGGCATCGGCCGCCCCTCCACCTATGCTCCCACGGTGTCCACCATTCTGGACCGGGAGTACGTTATCAAGGACGGCAAGTACCTGAAAATGACGCCGCTGGGCGACGTGGTCAACGGCCTTATGTGCGACCGCTTCAAGGACATCGTGGACGTGAAGTTCACCGCCCACATGGAGGAGGAGCTGGATGAGGTGGAGTCCGGCAAGCTGCCGTGGAAGCAGCTGCTGCGCCAGTTCTACGGTGGCTTCGAGTCCAATCTCCATCAGGTGGAGAAGGACATGGAGGGTGTTTATCTGAAGGTCCCCGACGAGGTCACCGAGGAGAAGTGTGACCTCTGCGGCAGGAACATGGTCATCAAGTCCGGCCGATTCGGCCGGTTCCTGGCCTGCCCCGGCTACCCGGAGTGCAAGTTCACCAAGCCTCTGGTGGTGGAGATGCCGGGCCGCTGCCCCGTGTGCGGCGGCCGGCTCATGAAGCGCACCGGCATCAGCAAGAAATCCGGCAAGCAGTATAACTATTACTGCTGCGAAAAGTTCCCCACCTGCTCCTTCGTCACCTTCGACGTACCTGTGAAGGACGACTGCCCTGTCTGCGGCCACACCATGTTCAAAAAATCCGGCCGGGGGTTCAAGCGTCCCTTCTGCATCAACCCGGCGTGCGAAAATTTCCTGCCGGAGGATCAGCGAGGCTATCCCAAGCGGACTGCTGCGTCCGATGGGACGGAAAGCGGGACAAATGGTACCGCAGCGGACGGTCAGCCGACGTCCGAAACTGTCCAAACGGAGGCATCTGACAAGCCCGCCGCCAAGAAAACCACCACAGCTAAGAAAACTGCGGCAAAGAAAAGCACCGCTAAGAAAACCGGCACGGCCAAAACCGCCGCCAAAAAATCCACGGCCAAGACGGCGGCCAAAAAGGCCTCCTCTGCCCTAGCCACGGAGGAGACTCCCACCGTGACGAAGGCCGCTGCGAAAAAAGCAGCGACCGCCGCAGAGGGTGCCGCCGAAGCATCCACGGCGGCGGAGAAGGCCACGGCCAAAAAAGCGACGGCCTCCAGAAAGGCGGCGGCCGAGAGAACTACCACCAAGAAAGCCACGACTACCAAGAAAGCAACGACGGCCAAAAAGGCCGCTACTAAGAAAGCTACCACGTCTGCCGCCAAGAAGGCTGACGCTGAAACGGAGGAATAAATGGAGCCTGTAACTGTGATCGGCGCCGGTCTGGCCGGCTCCGAATGTGCTTGGCAGCTGGCCCGGCGGGGCATTCCCGTGACCCTGCGGGAGATGAAGCCAGAGAAGATGACCCCCGCCCATGTGACCCCATGGTTTGCCGAGCTTTGCTGCTCCAACTCCCTACGGGGAGCGGGGCTGGAGAATGCCGTGGGCCTGCTGAAGGAGGAGCTGCGGCGACTGGACAGCCTGATCCTCCGCTGCGCCGACGCCACCGCCGTCCCCGCCGGAGGCGCTCTGGCGGTGGACCGGGAGGGCTTTGCCCGGATGGTGACGGAGGAGCTCCGGAACCACCCGCTCATCACCGTGGTCCCCGGCGAGGTAACGGAGCTGCCGGAGGGGCAAGTGGTGGTGGCCTCCGGGCCGCTGACCTCCGACGCTCTGGCGGATCGTCTGTCGGCTCTGCTGGGAGACGGGCAGCAGACCACCCTGAACTTCTTCGACGCTGCCGCTCCGCTGGTGAGCTTTGACAGCGTGGATATGGACAGTGCCTACTTCGCCTCCCGCTATGATAAGGGTACTCCGGACTACATCAACTGCCCCCTGTCCAAGGAGGAGTATCTGTCTTTCTGGCAGGAGCTGACCACCGCCCAGGAGGCGGAGGTCCACGGCTTCGAGGATGGGCAGGTCTTTGAGGGCTGTATGCCGGTGGAGGTCATGGCCCGCCGGGGTGAGGACACCCTGCGCTTCGGGCCGCTGAAGCCCCGTGGCCTGCCGGACCCCAAGACCGGGAAGGAGCCTTACGCCGTGGTACAGCTGCGGCGGGACAACGCCGACGGCTCCATTTACAATCTGGTGGGCTTCCAGACCCACCTGCGGTGGCCGGAGCAGAAGCGGGTATTCACCATGATTCCCGCTCTGAAGGACGCTCAGTTCCTGCGCTACGGCGTCATGCACCGCAACACCTATCTGGACTCCCCCCGGCTGCTGGATCGGTATTACCGGCTGAAGTCCCGATCCCGTATCGCTTTTGCCGGACAGATGACCGGCGTAGAGGGCTATGTGGAGTCCTGCGCCAGCGGCTTTCTGGTGGGAGTGGAGACGGCCCGCCGCCTGAAGGGGCAGGCTCCCATCGACTTCCCGCAGGAAACGGCCATCGGCGCTCTGGGGTTGTATGTCAGCAATCAGACCGTGGGGGTATTCCAGCCCATGAACATCAACTTCGGCATCATCCCGCCGCTGGACCACCGGGTCAAGGGCAAGCGCAACAAGAATGCCGAGCTGAGCCAGCGCTCGCTGGCCATCATCGAAGCCCGGAAGGAGGAGATCCTGTCATGAAGCTCATCATCGACGCCATGGGCGGCGACAATGCCCCGCTGGAAATCGTCAAGGGTGCGCTATCCGGTCAGAAGCGCTGGGGCGTGGACGTCACCCTCACCGGCGACACCACCGCTATTTTGCAGGCACTGGAGGCCTGCGGCGAAAAGACGCTGCCCCAGGGCATGGAGATCGTCCACACCACTGAGACGGTGGAGATGTGTGACGACCCCGCCACGGTGTTCCGCCGGAAGAAGGACACCTCCATGGGCGTGGGACTGACCATACTGCGGGACGGCAGGGCCGACGCCATGGTCTCCGCCGGCAGCACCGGCGCTCTTCTCACCGGCGCTACCCTCATCGTCAAGCGCATCCGGGGCATCCGTCGGGCGGCCATGGCCCCGGTAATTCCCACCACCACCGGTCAGGCGGTACTCATCGACTGCGGCGCCAACGCCGAATGTACCCCGGAATATCTGGTACAGTTCGCCTATCTGGGCAGCTACTACGCCCACCGGGTGCTTGGGGTAGAGCGCCCCCGTGTGGGACTGCTGAACATCGGCACCGAGGACAGCAAGGGCACCGATCTCCAGAAGGAGACCCTGCGCTGGCTGCGGGAGGCCCACACGGCGGGACATCTGAACTTCATCGGCAACATTGAGGCCAAGGAGGCCATCAAGGGCGGGTGCGACGTCATCGTCTGCGACGGCTTCTCCGGCAATGTGCTGCTGAAAACCATGGAGGGCGTAGGCTCTTTCGCCGGAAGCGCCCTGAAAGCCATGTTCAAGAAGAACCTGCTGACCAAGCTGGCGGCCCTGTGCGTCATGCCGGGGCTCAACGCCTTCAAGGCCAAGCTGGACCCCAATAAGGTGGGCGGTACCGCCTTCATCGGTATCTCCCGGCCAGTCATCAAGGCCCACGGCTCCTCCAACGCCGAGGCCATCGAAAACGCCATGGGGCAGGCGGTGCAGGTGGCCCGCAGCGGCATTATCAGGAATATCGAGGAAAATGTGGCCCTGATGAAGGTGGAACGGGAATAAAATTCACTTCGAGAAAATATTCACAGAAAAGGTGTTGACACACGGCGGTAATTGCCGTATTATCTTTCAGAGCGATACCCGAAAGGAGGGGAATCATCTTATGACGATGGAAGACATCTTCAAGACGATGCAGGATTTGATCGCTGAACAGTTTGCCATTGATGCTGACGAGATCAGCATGGACAGCTCCTTTGTGGATGATCTGGGCGCTGACTCTGTGGATCTGGTGGAGCTGGTAATGGCCATGGAAGAAGAATTCAACGTCGGTGAGATCGACGAGGACGACCTGACCGGGCTGAAAACCGTCGGTGACTGCGTTCGTTATCTGTGCAATAAGATGAGCTGACACGACCGTGAAGAAAGAACGCCCCGTTGGAGTTTGTCCACGGGGCTTTCTTTTCCGGCCGGAAAGGAGTTATGCAATGCGTACTTTAGAGGAGCGTCTGGGCTATACCTTCCGGGATCGGAAGCGGCTGGAGGGCGCTTTATATCACAGCTCCTACGCCAATGAGCACCGCAGCTTGGGCATTAACAGCAATGAGCGGCTGGAGTTTCTGGGGGACGCCGTGCTGGGTCTGGTGACGGCGGACTATCTGTTCCGCAAGCACCCGGATCTGCCGGAGGGGGACTTGACCCGCATCCGGGCCGCACTGGTCTGCGAGGAGAGTCTGCACGAGGTGGCCCAGAGTCTCGACTTGGGATCCTATCTGAAGCTGGGCAAGGGCGAGGAGGCCGGCGGAGGCCGGCAGCGGGCGTCCATTCTGGCGGACGCCACGGAGTCCGTTTTTGCCGCCGTGTATCTGGACGGCGGATTGGAGGCGGCCCGTGCGCTCATTCACCGGGTCCTGCTGGATAAGGAGCGGGAGACGGATGTGGAGGAGCGCCGCCGGGACTACAAGACGGAGCTGCAGGAGCTGGTGCAGCGGCGCAGCAACCAGACGCTGCAATATGAATTGGTCTCCGCCAGCGGTCCGGACCACGCCAAGGTATTCACCTCCCGTGTGCTGCTGAACGGGCAGCCCATCGGGAAGGGTCAGGGCCACAGCAAGAAGGAGGCGGAGCAGGCCGCCGCCCACGCCGGTCTGACCACCCTGATCCGGGGGTGAGGGCGGCCATGGGCAGATATCATGCGATCCTGTTTGACATGGACGGCACCCTGCTGGACACCCTGACGGATATGCAGGACGCCGTGAACCACGTGCTGGCGGCTCACGGACTGCCTCTGCGGACCCGTGAGGAGGTGCGGCGCTTCGTGGGAAACGGCGCCGGGCCGCTGATCCACCGGGCGCTGCCGGAGGGATATCCTCAGGAGCAGAAGGTGCTGGCGGAGTACCGGGCCTACTATCAGGCCCACAACTGCGTCCAAACCTGCCCCTATCCGGGCATCCCGGAGCTGCTGGAGCAGCTGCGTCAGCGGGGGCTGAAGCTGGCGGTGGTATCCAACAAGCCGGATGAGACCACCCGTACGCTGGCGGCCCGGTTCTTTCCGGGGTTGACGGCACTGGGGCAGCGGGACGGTATCCCCTCCAAGCCCGCACCGGAGATGGTGTGGAGCGCCATGGAGCAGCTGGGCGCAGACGCCCGGCACGCCCTGTATGTGGGCGACAGTGAGGTGGACGTGGAGATGGCCCGCCGGGCGGGGCTGCCGCTGGCGGCAGTGGCCTGGGGCTTCCGGGGGCGGGCGCTGCTGGAGCAGGCCGGCGCCCGGTGCATCGTGGACACCGTTCCGGAGCTGTTGGCCGTAGCTACGGAGTGATGGGCGGGAAAATTGCTCTTGCAATCCGCCGCCGCTTCGGCTATAATAGTAAAGTCTCCTCTGCCGGTGTGATGGAATTGGTAGACGTAGTGGACTCAAAATCCACCGCTGGCGACAGCGTACCGGTTCGAGTCCGGTCACCGGCACCAACAGCACCCGCGGACCCATTGGGTCTGCGGGTGCTGTTTTTCTTTTGCGGTTCCGGCAGCTGCATACCGGGGAGGATATGCTTACTTCTCCTGCACTTCTTTTCCGCTGAGGTGGTGGATCTCGATCTCGAAGAGCTGGGCGGCAGCGCCATTCTGCCGGATCTCCTCGTCTGCCAACTGCTCCTCCGGGTAATACTTCATGGCGAAGCGCTTCAGCAACGCCATGGTCTCCGGGCTCTGCTCCAGCAGGCGACACCTGCCGAACACCACGACGCTCCGGAGGTACGGCGCCCACGCCTCCTCCCGGATCGTCTCGCCGCCGTAGACGGTGAAGCACACCTTGTCGCAGGCCCGGATGGCTTCCGCCTTGTGACCGGCACGGGCGCCGTGGAAGTAAATTTTCTGCGCCTCCCGGTCGTAATAGTAGTTGATGGGGATGGCGTAGGGGTAGCCCTCCCGGCCGTTTACGGCCAGAATGCCCCGGCGGGCCTCCCGTAGGAGCTGCTCCGCCGCCTCCGTGCTGATCTTATTTTTCTTCTTCCGGATGTCTCGGAACATGGCTTTCCCCTCCTTTTTTATCGCTCCAGCAGCTCCGGGAGATACCGCAGTGCTTTTTCAAACTCCACCCCGTACCATGGGGCGTTTTCATCCCGGCAGGTGACTTGGATGCACAGCAGCGTGAAATCCACCGCCAAACGCAGGGCCTCCTCCAGCGGCTTGCCCCGCATCAGAGCACCTACGCAGGCGGAGGAGAAGAGATCTCCCGTGCCGGGGAAATGGGCGTCAATGCGGCGGCTGCCGTATTCAAAGAAGCGATCCTCCGCCGGGGTATAGGCCAGCACGCCCAGCTTATCCGGGCCATAGGGGACGCCGGTCAGCACCACGTGACGGGGACCCAGCTCCGCCAGCTTCCGCAGGATATCCCTCAGCCGGGGCAGGTCGTAGTCCTCCCGGTAGGGGGTCCCCGTCAGCAGGCAGGCCTCTGTGAGATTGGGCGTCACCACGTCCGCCTGCGCCGCCAAGCGGGCCATATGGCGGGGAAAATCCTCGTCAAAGCCCGTGTAGAGCGCTCCCCCATCGGCCATAGCCGGGTCCACGAAGCGTAGGGTATCCGGCCCCGCCAGCACCTCCAGCACCCGGCACACGTCCTCCGCCTGTCGGGGAGAGGCCAGATAGCCGGTGTAGACGGCGTCCAGCCGCACCTGCTGGCTCTGCCAGTATTGGGCGATGGGTAGGATATCCGCCGTCAGATCCCGGCAGAGGATGTCCGGGAACATGGTATGGGCGCTGAGCACGGCGGTGGGCAGGATGGCGCACTCCACCTCCATGGCGGAGATCACCGGCAGCGCCACCGTCAGTGAGCAACGGCCCAGACACGAAATATCCTGAATACTGGCGACACGTTTCATAAGCGGCTCCTTGATGCACAGGTTAATGGATTCAGTATAGCACATCCAGCAGGTGGTGAAAAGCCCCGGCCGTAAAAAGATGCTGCGGAAAGTTCAGAGAAAAAGGCGCTCCGGCAGCTGCCGGAGCGCCTTTTTTGTTGGCGGGGACTGGTTAGTCCTTCTTGTTCTTACGCTTGGTGACAAGCAGCACCACCAGAGCGATGATGCCCAGGCCAGCCACAGCCA
>OLVZ01000977.1_pt1 | contig 26070 bp, 18 predicted proteins | sample 1673341 | NCBI WGS metagenome assembly OLVZ01 (sample SAMEA3178944, study PRJEB25190) | human gut metagenome | biome: human gut; feature: human-associated habitat; material: faeces | place: Austria | collected 2013 | reverse complement strand
CGCTCATCCCCTGCCACAACGAACGCTCGCGCGCCGTCATCCGGCGTCTGCTCGAAGAGGGCGGGCGGAACATCTACACGATCGAGAAACAGGGCGTGCGGAAACTGATCTACCAGACCGTCTGGCGCCGCGAAGGGCGGATCGGCGGACTGGTCGAATTTTCGCTGGAAATCCCCGCCGAACTGCCCCACTATGTCCGGGGTTGATTTTTTAGTCGCGTATATTTGCATAAATGTAAAATAAACTTTACATTTGCAAAGCGGACGGGAGTCGTGCGCACCTCCTACGTCCGCAAACACGCAAAAAACGAAATCCTATGGACAAAATTCTGTTGTTTCCCCACGGATGCCGGAAAATCGGGTGGGGGCTTTTCATTCCCGCGGCCCTGCTGGGGGTGCTGATGCTGTTCGACGGTCTCAACGGGTTTCCCTCGTTCCTGCTGCCCGGTGCGGCAGAGGCGGGCGAAACATTGGATGCGGTCTGCAACAACGCCGTCATCGTCGGACTGCTCGCCGGAACGCTTCTCATCGCCTGCTCGCGCGAACGGATCGAAGACGAAGGGATCGGCCGCATCCGCCTCAATGCGCTGCTCGCGGCACTCTACGCGAACTGCGCGGCCGTCGCCGCCGCGGCGCTCGTCACGTACGGGGCCGCATTTCTGGACATCATGATCTACAACCTGTTCACCCTGCCGCTGCTCTTTCTCCTGATCTTCCGCTGGCAGTTGAGGCGGTACGCAAAGGAGGCTGCCGATGAAGAATAGAATCCGCGTGGAACGCGCCGAAGTGCGCATGACCCAGCAACAACTGGCCGATGCGGTCGGAGTCAGCCGCCAGACGGTGAATGCCGTCGAAACCGGAAAGTTCGTCCCCTCGACGCTACTGGCGCTCAAGATCGCCCGGACCTTCCGCAAACCCGTCGAGGCGATCTTCGCCCTCGAAGAGGGAGAGTGATCCGTATCGCCCGGACCGCACACTCCGGCGACACGAAACGTCCGCCCCTGCCGAATCGCATCGGCAGGGGCGTTTTATCCGGATTTTTCGCATTTCCATACGTCACGCCGGTCGAAACCGCCTGCACACCGTGCGCGCCCTGCCCCATTCCGCGAAACGTCACAGCGGCAGGAAAGAAATCGCCTGTCCGCCGCCGGGCGCCAGCACGACGTCGATCGCATCGGCCGAGGTGACGTAGCGCACCGAGACGTCGCAGGCCGTGGGGTCGGTCCGCCAGTCGGCGTCCGGCGCATCGGCGTAAATCGCCGCCTCGTAGGTCACCTCCGGCTCCAGAAAGTCCAACTCGAAATGCAGCGTGCGGGGCCGCTCGTTCGTCGCGGCCCCGAAATAGAACCGGTCGCCGGCACGGCGCACGACGACGACGTATTCGCCCGGCTCGCCCGCCAGCGCACGCGACCAGTCGCAGTCGGGATCGAAGTCGCGGAAGAACCGGAAAGCCGGGTGGCCTTCATAATGCTCGATCCTGTCCGACGCCATCTGCAACGGCGAATAGAGAATCACCCAGTCGGCGATCTGTCCGGCGAGGGTCGAATTGACGCGCATCCCGGCCTCCTCCCCGCAGTCCCGGAGACCGAAGCGCACCGAGTCGCGCGCGCACTCGCTGAGAATATCGAACGTGCCGGACGCACAGCCCATCGGACCGGCCAGCAGGCGCGTGAAGGGCAGCATCACGCCGTGCGACGGCGGACCACCAGCACACCGGGCGTCCCCGCAGCCGTACGAGCGCGTCATCATGTTGGGCCACGTGCGGCGGATGCCGCAGTCCTTGACCGGCTCGCGCATATCGACCGTCATGCAGTGCCGGGCCGCCGCCTCGACGACCCGCCGGCAATGACGCACGCCGTATTGGCTGCGGCGGGAGCAACCGTCGGGGAGCGTCCCCGAAAAATTCGTCATGAGGTTGTGCATGCCCAGCCCGGCGTACCGCATGAGCGCCGAATCGAGCTGCCGCCCGCATCCCGAAACGCAGTCGTCCGTCCCGCGGCAACCGATCAGTTCGATACCCAGGTCGCGGGCATATCCGGCGATCGCGGCGATGTCGAAATCCCGGTAAGGCCCGCAGCAGTCGGAACGCCGCGCGCTGTCCCGCGCCTCCCGTCCTTCGCTCCGCCCGATCAGCACGGCGTCGATCCGGTTGTCGGCGGCGAATTCGAGGTAACGCTTGACCTGTTCGGTCGCCGCATCGTACCGCTCTTCCGCCGTCCGGGAGTCGGCCTCCGAAGGCGTCGGCCACCGGACACCGATGCACTTCATCGGCCGTATCCACTCCGTGTCCCCGATCTTCGAGGGTTCGTTCAGATTCAGGATCAGCGAGGAGTTGATGAGTCCCACGGCTTCGGAAGCCAGCTGCACGGTGCGCCACGGCGTGACGAAACGTCCCGCGACACGCGCCTTCGTCCCGTCGGGCAGCGGCGCGAGGTCGCACCGGAAGGCGAGCGAATCGCACCGGCGGAGCGTCATCTCGGGATAGTCGTACAGCGCAGCTTCGTGGATGCTGCCGTAAAGCCCCGCGACGCGGAACGTCGCCGGGGTGTCGGCGTCCCCGAGGTCGCGCAGGGGCATCGCACGGCAGAGCGGCTCGCAGACGCCCGAATCCGCGGGAACGGTCCACGTGTCGCCGTCCGCGGCGAAGCGGAACTCGGTCAGCTCGCCGGTGACGACGAGCGAATCGCACGCCGGAACCTCGTACTCGTAGCGGAAGCCCAGACCGTCGTCGAAGAGACGGAAACGCATCGTGAGGCGCACCTCGCCGCCGCGGTGCAGCGCGACGGCCATCTCGTTGTAGCGGCTGCGGTTGCGCTTGTTCTCGCCCCACGGCTGGGTCCACTCCTCATCGACAGAGGCGTATTCGGCCCCGTCCACCCGGAAATCGTGCGCGAGGTCCGCCTCCGCGGCCTCCAGACCGAGCAGCGAAGGTCCGAAAAGCGGACGGTCGCCGACCGAGACCGTATAGCGCATTTCGCCGCTCTTCCTGTCCGCGGCGAACTTCAGACGGATCGAACCGTCGGGCGAGGAGACCTCGGTTTTCGGCGTGCAGGCGAGCGTCGTACAGCAGACGAACGCCGCCCAGAGGAGTTTCTGCATCATGCGGGAACAATTCGGTTAGGTAGAACTCGGGTATATCGGGGCCGCGGCATCAGTATCCGCACACTGCCGGAAACGACCGGCCGCGGCAGCGCAGGTCCGCGGTTCCGGCAAATATAATGCAAAGGAACCGGATTCCCGCCGTGCGAAGACAAAAACTTACAGTTTGATGTCGTAAATCTGGATGACGCCCGTCAGTCTGCCATCGTCGCCGGTCACCAGCAGCGAGGTGATCTTGTTGCGCGTCATCACGCGCTCGGCCTCGATGAGCTTCTCCCCGGCGCCGATCGTCTTGGGATGCGGCGTGGCGATGTCGCGGGCGCGGATATTGAAGAAGTCGGCCTTCAGACGCTCCATCGCGCGGCGCACGTCGCCGTCGGTCACGATGCCTTCGATGCGGTCGCCCTCGCAGACGACGATCAGTCCCAGTCCGCCCTTCGAAATGGTGTGGATCATCTCCACCACCGAACAGTCGGGCGAGACGACCGGCAGATCGTGGTCGCGCATGACGTTGCCCACGGTCATCAGCAGGCGCCGTCCGAGGCTTCCGCCCGGATGCAGGCGCGCGAAATCGACGCTCGTGAAGCCGCGCTGCTGCATGAGCGACACGGCCAGCGCATCGCCCATGGCGATCTGCGCCGTGGTCGAGGTGGTCGGCGCGAGGTGCAGGATGCAGGCCTCCTCCTCGACCCCGACGTTCAGGTGCACGTCGGAGTTGCGGGCCAGCGCCGAATCGTCGTTGCCGGTCATCGAGATCAGCCGGTTGCCGTTGGAGTGGATGAAGGGGACGATCTTCAGGATCTCGTCGGTCTCCCCCGAATAGGAGAGCGCCAGAATGACGTCCTCCTTCGAAATCATGCCCAGGTCGCCGTGGAACGCCTCCCCCGGATGCAGGAAGAAGCTCGGCGTGCCGGTCGAGGCGAACGTCGCCGCGATCTTGCGCCCGATGAGGCCCGATTTGCCCATGCCCGTAACGATGCATTTGCCGCGGCCGGCGAGAATCAGCTCCACGGCTTCGGCGAAGGCGTCGCCGAGGGTCTGTTCGAGGTGTCCGAGCGCCAGCATCTCGGTATGCACGGCCCGGCGGGCCACCGCGAGAATCTGCGCCTTGGTGGTATCGGTCATTGTATGAGTTTTTTGATGAGGTTTTCCAGATCGTCCAGCCGCAGCATGTTCGGGCCGTCGCTCAGGGCGCGGTCCGGATCGGGATGCACTTCGAAGAAGTAGCCGTTGGCTCCGAACGCCCGGGCCGCGAGGGCCATCGAGGGCACGAACTCACGGTTGCCGCCCGTCTTGCCGCCCGCCGCGCCGGGACGCTGCACCGAATGCGTGCAGTCCATCACCACGGTGGAGGCGATGCGCAGCATGTCGGGGATGTTGCGGAAATCGACCACGAGGTTGTTATAGCCGTAGATGTTGCCGCGCTCGGTGAGCCACACCTCCCGGGCACCCGCCTCCACGGCCTTCTCATAGGGGTAGCGCATGTCCTCGCCGGAGAGGAACTGCGCCTTCTTGACATTCACCGTGCGGCCGGTCTTCGCCGCCGCGACGAGCAGGTCGGTCTGGCGGCAGAGGAACGCCGGAATCTGGATCACGTCCACCACCTCGCCCACGGGCGCGGCCTGCCACGCCTCGTGGATGTCGGTCAGCAGCTTCAGCCCCCATTTGGCCCGCACGTCGGCGAGCATCCGCAGCCCCCTGTCGATCCCCGGGCCGCGGAACGAGGCGATCGAGGTGCGGTTGGCCTTGTCGAACGACGCCTTGAAGACGATCTCCGTCCCCAGCCGGCGGTTGATCGCGACGAGCCGCTCGGCCACCGCGTCCAGCAGTTCGGCCGATTCGATGACGCAGGGTCCTGCGATGAATTTCGGATTCATGGATATTTCAATGTTTTGTCCGGCTACCCCCCCCCTATCGCCTCCCCGCGCATCGCAGGGACGATGCGGCGGCGGGATCCGCCGGGTCTGTCATTCGAACTGTTTCAAAAAAGCCTCGGCGCGCACCAGATCTCCGGGCGTGTCGATCCCGACGGTCTCGGCGTCGCTCACCCCCACGCCGATCCGGAAGCCGTTCTCCAGCCAGCGCAGCTGTTCGAGCGACTCGGCCCCTTCGAGCGGCGAAGGCGGCAGCGCCGTCACGGCCCGCAGCGCCTCGGTGCGGAAGGCGTAAATTCCGATGTGCTTGTAAAACGTATGCCGCGCGAGCCACTCCTCGCGCGGCACGCCGCGCAGGTAGGGAACCACCGACCGCGAGAAATAGAGCGCCCGCGAATGCGCGTCGAGCACCACCTTCGGCGAATTGGGATTCTCCAGCGCAGCGAGTCCGTCTTCGGGCGCGAAGGGCCTGACGAGCGTGGCGATGTCGGTCCCGGGGTCGTCGAAGCAGCGCATCAGGGTCTCGAGCTGCGAGGCGCGGACGAAGGGCTCGTCGCCCTGCACGTTCACCACCGCGTCGAACGCCCCGCCGATCCGGTCGTAAGCCTCCCGGCAGCGGTCCGTGCCGCTCCTATGGTCGGGGGAGGTCATCACCACCCGCCCGCCGAAGGCGAGCACCGCCTCGCGGATGCGCTCGTCGTCCGTGGCCACCGCCACGTCGTCCAGCACCCCTGCTACCTGTTCGTAAACCCGCCGGATGACGGGTTTGCCGCCCAGCAGGGCCAGCGGCTTCCCGGGAAAGCGCGTCGAGGCGTAGCGCGCCGGGATGATTGCGATGAATTTCATGGCTCTATCCGTTCCGCGAGGGCGCTCCGCTGCCGTTTCGTCAGCTTCGCCTCCGCGAGTTCATACGATTTGCGCACCATCTCCAGCAGCACGCCGTCGGGCACGTCGCTGTCGAAACGCACGCTGATCCAATGCCGCTTGTCCATGTGCCACCCGGGGCCGACGCCCTCGTAGCGTTCGCGCAGGGCCCCGATCTCCTCCGGGGCGCACCGCAGCGTGCAGAAATCGAACGCCTCGGCATTCACGAAGCAGAACCATTTGTCCGCCACGTAAAACACGAGCAGATTGCGGTCGTAGTCCGACGACGCCTTTCCGAAAGGAAAGTCGTCGTGCGCACCCGGCAGGGAGAGGCAGAAGTTCCGGAACTCTTCGATATTCATAATATATGCAGTTCGTCCGTTTCGCCGGAACCGCAGAAGGGCTCCAGCGCTTTGCTCATCCTGTAATTCGTCAGCTCCAGACGGCGGGCCCGCCGCCGCTGCTTCGCATCCACCCGGAAGCCCTGCCGCTCGAAGAATCCCCGGGCCGTTTCGCTGACCTCCGACGCGATCCGCACGGCCCCCGCCTCCCGGGCGAACCGTTCGACGGCGGCATAGAGCGCCGTGGCCACTCCGCACCGCTGGAAATCCTTGTGGACGAAGAGCATGTGCATATACCCCTCTCCGTCCGCGGAGGCGAATCCCGTCATCGTCCCTCGCGCATCCTCGGCCACGAAGCAACGCTGCCGGGCGAACAGCTCCCGCCAGCGCGTCTCCCCCTCGCCGCACGACGCCCAGTCGGCGACCTCTTCGGCCGTATAGTCCCGCCGATTGACGGAGAGCACCGTTTCGCGGAACAGCAGCCGCATCGCGGGGATGTCGGACACGAGGGCCGGACGGATACGGAACATGGCGCTCACGGTTCGGTCGGTCGTGTTACTCCAGCGCCAGACGCAGCACCTCGTCGTTGGTCCGCACGTAGTGGAACGTGAGGCCCTCGACGTATTCGGGCTTGATCTCGGCGATGTCCTTGCGGTTCTCCTCCGAGAGGATCAGCTCGGTGATGCCGGCGCGCTTGGCCGCGAGAATCTTCTCCTTCACCCCGCCCACGGGCATCACCCGTCCGCGGAGGGTCGTCTCGCCCGTCATGGCGATCCGCTCCTTCACCTTGCGGCCCGTGTAGGTCGAGACGATCGACGTGACCATCGTGATGCCGGCCGAGGGGCCGTCCTTCGGAATCGCCCCTTCGGGGACGTGGATGTTGATGTCGTTCTTCTCGAACGCCTCGGGGTCGATGCCCAGCTCCTCGTAGTGGGCCATCACCCACTCGTGGGCGATCGTCGCCGACTCCTTCATCACGGCGCCCAGGTTGCCCGTGAGGCTCACCTTGCCCTTGCCGGGCGTCAGCACCGACTCGATATAGAGGATGTCGCCGCCCACCTCGGTCCAGGCCAGGCCCGTCACGACGCCCGTCATGCCGCCCACCTCGTACTGTTCGCGGAGGAACTTGGGCATGCCGAGAATCCGCTCCACGTCCTTCTCCCCGATCTCGGGGGCGAACGCCTCGTCGAAGGCGATCTGCTTGGCGCGGGCGCGGGCGATCTTCGCCAGCAGCTTGTCGAGCGAGCGCACGCCGGCCTCGCGCGTGTAGGAGGCGATGACGTGCTCGACCACAGCGGGAGTCATCACGAGCTCGCTCTCCTTGATGCCGTGGGCCTCGCGCTGCTTGGGCAGCAGGTGGTCCAGGGCGATGCGCACCTTCTCCTCGAGCAGGTAACCCGGGATGTTTATCATCTCCATGCGGTCGCGCAGCGCCGGGGCGATGTTGCCCACGTTGTTGGCCGTGGCGATGAAGAGCACCTTCGACAGGTCGTACTCCATGTCGATGTAGTTGTCGTGGAAGGTGGTGTTCTGCTCCGGGTCGAGCACCTCCAGGAGCGCGCTCGACGGATCGCCGTGGTTCGAGACCGTCACCTTGTCCACCTCGTCGAGGATAATGACCGGATTGGACGACCCGCAGCGCTTGATGGTCTGAATGATGCGGCCCGGCATGGCGCCGATGTAGGTGCGGCGGTGTCCGCGTATCTCCGACTCGTCGTGCAGGCCGCCCAGCGAGATGCGGCCGAACTTGCGGCCCAGCGCCGCGGCCACGGACTTTCCGAGCGAGGTCTTGCCCACGCCCGGAGGGCCGTAGAGGCAGAGGATGGGGGATTTCAGGTCGCCCTTGAGCTTGATGACGGCCAGATGCTCCAGCAGGCGCTCCTTCACCTCGTCCAGCCCGAAGTGGTCGCGGTCCAGCTGTTCGCGGGCGCACTTCAGGTCGAGGTTGTCCTGCGTCACGTCGTTCCACGGCAACTCCAGCAGCAGCTGGAGGTAGGTCATCTGCACCGAATACTCGGCCACGGCGGGATTCAGCCGCTCGACCTTCTGCAACTCCTTCTCGAAGGTCTCGCCCACCTCCTTGGGCCAGTTCTTCTTCTTGGCCTCCTCGCGCATCTTCTCGATGTCGGCGTCGGCGCCGTCGCCCAGCTCGTCCTGAATCGTGCGCATCTGCTGCTGGAGGTAGTAGTCGCGCTGCTGCTTGTCGATCTCCTGCTTGACGCGCTCCTGAATCTGGTTCTTCAGCTCGGCGAGCTGCTGTTCGCGGATCAGTATCTCGAGCAGCTTGCGGGCGCGGGCCAGCAGGCCGGGAGCCTCCAGCAGCGACTGGCGGTCCTCGTCGGTCAGCTCCATGTTCGAACAGATGAAGTTGATGATGCCGCGCTTGGAGTCGATGTTCTTGATGGCGAAGGCCGCCTCCTTGGGCATCGTCGGCGAGACGTTGATGATCCCCAGCGCCACGTCGCGGATCGAGTCCACGAGGGCCTCGAACTCGATGCTCTTCAGATCGGGCGTCGAATCGCGCAGCGCCACGACGCGGGCCTTGAAGTAAGGCTCCGTTGTGACGTACTCCGTGATCTCGATCTTTTCCAGCCCGTTCAGGATCACCGTCAGGTTGCCGTTGGGCATTTCGAGTATCTTGATGATGCGCGCCGCCGTTCCGACCTTGTACATGTCGTCCGGCGAGGGGTCTTCGACTTCGCTCTCGCGCTGCAGCACGGCGCCCAGGATGCCGCCTTCGGCATTCACGGCGCGCACGAGCGAGATGCTCTTGTCGCGCCCGACCGTGATCGGAGTGATCGCGCCGGGGAAGAGCACCGACGAGCGCAGCGTCAGAATGGGGATGATCTCCGGAACCTCGACCTGCTCGACGGTCTCGTCGCCGCCCGTCACGATCGGGATCACGCGGTGTTTTCCGTCCAGCAATTCGGGCACGAGGTTCGCGTCGTCCGCCTCGATGGTTTCGATTTTATCTTTTTTACTCATAGTTTACTTTGATATAATGGTGCAAAGGTAACGATTTTTCACGGATTTTATTTTAAGTTTGGCAGATTGTTAATAACTTTGCCATCCTGAAAACTCAAGCAAAACCCTGTTGCACTATGCAAATCGCAGACAAATATTCGCCCCGCGAGATCGAGAGCAAATGGTACGACTACTGGACCGGACACCGCCTGTTCCACTCGGAACCCGATCAGCGCGAACCCTATACGATCGTCATTCCGCCCCCCAACGTGACGGGCATGCTCCACATGGGGCACATGCTCAACAACACGTTGCAGGACGTGCTGGTGCGCCGCGCCCGCATGTCGGGCAGGAACGCCTGCTGGGTCCCCGGCATGGACCACGCGTCGATCGCCACGGAGGCCAAGGTCGTGGCGATGCTCCGCGAACGGGGCATCGAGAAGTCGCAGCTCACGCGCGAGGAGTTCCTCCGCTACGCCTGGGAGTGGAAGGAGAAGTACGGCGGCGTGATCCTCAAGCAACTGCGCAGGCTGGGCGCCTCGTGCGACTGGGAGCGCACGTGCTTCACGATGGACGAGACGCGCACCGAGAGCGTCATCCGCGTCTTCTGCGACCTCTACGACAAGGGGAAGATCTACCGCGGCGTGCGGATGGTGAACTGGGACCCCGCGGCGCAGACCGCCCTGTCGGACGAGGAGGTCGTCTTCAAGGAGTCGCACGGCAAGCTCTACTACCTGCGCTACAAGGTCGAGGGCACGGACCGGACGATCGTCGTCGCCACGACACGCCCCGAAACGATCCTGGGCGACACGGCCCTGTGCGTCAATCCCGGCGACCCGCGCTACGCATGGCTACCGGCCGACGCACGCGTCGTCGTGCCGCTGGTGGGCCGTTCGATCCCGGTGATCCGCGACGAATACGTGGACATCGAGTTCGGCACGGGCGCGCTGAAGGTGACCCCGGCGCACGACGTGAACGACTACATGCTGGGCGAGAAGTACGGCCTGGAGACCATCGACATATTCAACGACGACGGCACGATCAACGACAAGGTGGGCATGTACGCGGGTCAGGACCGCTTCGACGTGCGCAGGCAGATCGAGAAGGACCTCGCCGGAGCGGGGCTGCTCGAAAAGACCGAGGAGTACACCAACAACGTGGGCTACTCGGAGCGCACGGGCGTGGCCATCGAACCGAAACTCTCGATGCAGTGGTTCCTCTCGATGGGCGAGCTGGCCGGTCCGGCGACGAAAGCCGTCATGGAGGACGCGATCCGCTTCGTGCCCGAGAAATACAAGAACACCTACCGCCACTGGATGGAGAACATCAAGGACTGGTGCATCTCGCGCCAGTTGTGGTGGGGACAGCGCATCCCGGCCTATTACCTTCCGAAGGGCGGCTTCGTGGTGGCCCCGACGGCCGAGGAGGCGCTGGAGAAGGCCCGCGCGAAGACGGGCGACGCCTCGCTGAAAGCGGCCGATCTCCGGCAGGACGAGGACGTGCTCGACACGTGGTTCTCGTCGTGGCTCTGGCCGATCTCCGTGTTCGACGGCATCCGCAACCCCGGCAACAGGGAAATCCGTTACTACTACCCCACCGACGACCTGGTGACCGGCCCGGACATCATCTTCTTCTGGGTGGCGCGGATGATCATGGCCGGCTACGAATACCGGCAGGAGAAGCCCTTCGAAAACGTCTATTTCACGGGCATCGTGCGCGACAAGATCGGCCGCAAGATGTCCAAGCAACTGGGCAATTCGCCCGATCCGCTGGACCTGATCGCCCGGTACGGCGCCGACGGCGTGCGCATGGCCATGCTCATCTCCTCGTCGGCGGGCAACGACGTGATGTTCGACGAGGCGCTCTGCGAGCAGGGCCGCAACTTCGGCAACAAGATATGGAACGCCTACCGGCTGGTGAACGGCTGGACGACGGACGCCGCCACGGCGCAGAGCGAGAACGACCGCTTGGCCGTGGAGTGGTTCGACCAGGCGATGGGCCGCTCGCTGCGCCAGATCGCCGAGGATTTCCGGTCCTACCGCATCTCGGAGGCCTTCAAGGAGGCGTACCGCCTCTTCTGGGACGACTTCAGCGGCCTGTACCTCGAAACGGTGAAGCCCGCCTACGGGCAGCCGACCGACCCGCGGACGATGGAGGCCACGAAGGGATACTTCGATGCGCTGATGCGCCTGCTGCACCCCTTCATGCCGTTCGTCACGGAGGAGATCTGGCAGGCGCTCGCCCCGCGCGCCGAAGGGGAGTCGATCTGCGTGGCACCGATGCCGGAGCCGTGCGCCGAACGGCCGGAGACGCTCGCCCGCTTCGAGCTGGCGAAGGAGGTCGTGTCGGCGGTGCGCAACATCCGCAACCAGAAGAACCTGCCGCAGAAGGAGGCGCTCGCGCTGCACGTCATCGCCGACGGAAACTACCCGGCGGAATACGCCCCCGTCATGCGGAAACTGGCCAACCTTTCGGCCATCGAAACCGTCGCGGAGAAGGATCCCGCGGCCGCGGCGTTCCTCGTCAAGACGACGCAGTACTTCGTCCCGATGGAGGGCCGGATCGACGCCGAGGCCGAACGCGCGAAGCTGCGCCGCGACCTCGAATACTACGAGGGATTCCTCGCATCGGTGATGAAGAAGCTCTCGAACGAGCGCTTCGTGCAGTCGGCGCCCGAGAAGGTCGTCGCCAACGAACGCGCCAAGCAGGCCGACGCCGAGGCGAAGATCGCGGCGATCCGCGAACAACTGGAGGCGCTCGCCTGAAAAAAACGATCCGTCCCGAAGCACCCGTTTCGGGACGGGCGCTTCGGGACAGACTCCCGCAGCGGACGCGGCGGCATGCCGCGACACAAGACACAAACCGCCGAACGTCCCGGAAACCGGCGAGCGGACGGCATACGCACAGCACGAGAGAATTTGCCAGCGATCACGATCTATACGGACGGCTCGGCCCTCGGAAACCCCGGGCCGGGAGGCTACGGCGCGGTGCTCCTCGCAGGACCGCACCGCAAGGAGCTGTCGCAGGGTTACCGCCTGACGACCAACAACCGCATGGAGCTCACGGGCGTCTGCGCGGCGCTCGAGGCGCTCCGGTTCGACGGATCGGAAGTGGTGATCTACTCCGATTCGAAGTACGTCGTGGACGCCGTTACGAAGGGGTGGGTCTTCGGCTGGGAGAAGAAAGGATTCGCGGGAAAGAAGAATCCCGACCTCTGGCGGCGGTTCCTGCGGGCATACCGGCGTCACCACGTCCGTTTCGTCTGGGTCAAGGGGCACGCCGAGACGGAGGAGAACAACCGCTGCGACTTCCTGGCCGTCGCCGCGGCCAACGACGCCGCGCACCGGATCGAGGACACGGGCTACGAGGCCGAAGGCCGCTGACCGGAAGGAAAGGAGCCGCCGGCAGGAAGAGTCCCGGACGGGAACCGCGGACAGGGAGCTGTGAACGGAACCGGCGGACGGGGCCTGCGCATCCGGCCGGAGCGGAGGATGTCCGTCCCGGCGGCACAATTCGCCGAAATTTCGCCTTTTTCTCGGTTTTCGAGTTTATTTTCCTATCTTTGCGCCGATTATTGCGCAACCACAAATCCGACGCTCCGAATGTTCAAAACCTACATGCGGCTGCTGGGATTCGCCCGGCCGATCAAACGATACGCCATTCCCTACGGAATCTTCTCGCTGCTCTACGCCCTGTTCAACACCCTGACATTCGGTCTCATCATTCCGATCCTGAACACGATGTTCGACGACGGGTTCACGCCCGAGTACGTCGAAAAGCTGCCGCCCCTGCGCCTCGACGGCGACTACCTGAACGTGCTGTTCAACTACGCCTATTCGCATCTGTTCGATGCCTACGATCCGCGCAACGTGCTGCTGCTGCTGGCCGTCGTGGCCGTCGTCATCAGCTTCCTGAGCAATCTGTTCCGCTACCTGGGCTCGTGGACGATCGAGACCATGCGCGCCCGGACGCTCCAGCGGATGCGCAACGAAATGTTTTCGCGCGTGATGGACATGAACGTCGGCTATTTCAGCGAGCAGCGCAAGGGCGACATCATCTCGAAGATCACCTCGGACATAGGCGTCGTGCAGTTCTGCATCACCAACACGCTGCAAGTCTCGTTCCGCGAGCCGTTCCTCATCGTGGGGTACATCGTCATGATGGTGGCCATCTCGTGGGAACTGTCGATCTTCTCGATCCTCTTCCTACCGGTCGTGGCGCTCATCATCGGCTCGATCGTCAAGCGGCTCCGCCACCCGGCGCGCACCAACCAGCACCGCATGGGCGAAATGGTCTCGACGCTCGAGGAATCGCTCGCCGGCATCAAGGTCATCAAGAGCTACAACGCCACGCGGTACGTCAAGCGGAAATTCTTCGAGATCAGCGCCGACCTGGCGCGCCTGACGCTCTCGATGGCGCGCCGTCAGCAGCTCGCCTCCCCGATGAGCGAATTCCTGGGCATCACGGCCGTGGGCGTGATCCTCGTCTTCGGCGGGTTGCTCGTCACGAAGGGATCGCTCGACCCGGGCGGATTCATCGCCTTCGTGGCCATCTTCTCCCAGATCACGCGCCCCGTGCGCACCTTCATCGACCAGTTCGCCAACATCAACCAGGGAATCGCAGCCGGAGAGCGCATCTTCTCGGTGATCGACACCCGGCCCGAAATCGAGGACAGGCCCGGCGCCCGGGAGCTGAAGGGGCTGCGGGAGAAGATCGAGTTCCGCGACGTGCACTTCTCCTACGACGGGCAGCGCGAGGTGATCGACGGCATCTCGTTCGAAATCCGCCGCGGGGAGACCGTGGCGCTCGTCGGTCCGTCGGGCGGCGGAAAATCGACCCTGAGCGAGCTGCTGCCCCGCTTCTACGACCCTGCGTCGGGCGAAATCGCCATCGACGGCATCCCGCTGCGCGACTACACGCAGGAGAGCCTGCGCGCCCACATGAGCGTCGTGGCGCAGGACACCGTTCTGTTCAACGACACGATCGAGAGCAACATCGCCATGGGAAAGCCCGGCGCCACGCACGAGGAGATCGTCGAGGCGGCACGGATCGCCAACGCCGACCAGTTCATCCGCGAATGCGCCGAAGGCTACTCGACGAACATCGGCGACCGGGGCGTGAAGCTCTCCGGAGGCCAGCGCCAGCGCCTCTCGATCGCCCGGGCGGTGCTGAAGAATCCCGACATCCTGATCCTCGACGAGGCCACCTCGGCGCTCGACACCGAAAGCGAGAAGCTCGTGCAGGAGGCCCTCAACAAGCTGCTCGAAGGGCGGACGTCGGTGGTCATCGCGCACCGCCTCTCGACGATCCACAACGCCGACAAGATCATCGTCGTGGATCACGGGCGCATCGCCGAACAGGGCACACACAACGAACTGATGGCCCGCGGCGGCATCTACGCCAAACTGATCGAAATGCAGTCGTTCGACTGACGGCGCCCGCACCGTCCCGCACCGAAGAGCGAAAGCCGGACAAAACCGGCAAAGACCGGATGGCGGCCCCAGTTCCGTCCGTCGTCCCCCGAAGCCGGACGGCGGCCCCGGAAGGGCGCGCGCATCCGCCGCAGGCATCCCCGGAAAGCTCCGGCTGCGGCCCCGTCACGGGGAATCGCGGGAAGATTGCGGGCTTTTCAAATCTTTTTTATATCTTTGCGAGTTGTCAGAAAATTAGCGAAGAAACAGCTTACCGATATGAAGTTCAAGGAGTACAAAGGGCTCGACCTGGCCGGTCTGGCCGCCGATGTCCTGAGCGAGTGGGACGCCCGCGACACATTCCACAAAAGCATCTCGACCCGCGAGGGCCGTCCGACGTTCGTATTCTACGAGGGTCCCCCTTCGGCCAACGGCCAGCCGGGCATCCATCACGTCATGGCCCGCACGATCAAGGACGTCTTCTGCCGCTACAAGACCCAGCAGGGCTACCTGGTGCACCGCAAGGCGGGCTGGGACACCCACGGGCTGCCCGTGGAGCTGGGCGTGGAGAAGAAGCTCGGCATCACGAAGGAGGATATCGGCAAGACGATCTCGATCGAGGAGTACAACCGCGCCTGCCGCGAGGCGGTGATGGAGTTCACGGGCATGTGGGAGCAGCTCACGCGCAAGATGGGCTACTGGGTCAATATGGACGATCCCTACATCACCTACGACAACAAGTACATCGAGACGCTGTGGTGGCTGCTCAAGCAGCTCTTCGACAAGGGGCTGCTCTACAAGGGCTACACCATCCAGCCCTATTCGCCGGCCGCCGGCACGGGGCTCTCGACCCACGAGCTGAACCAGCCGGGATGCTACCGCGACGTGAAGGACACCACCGTGGTGGGACAGTTCCGCATCAAGCACCCCAAGCCCGGAATGGAGGGCTGGGGCACGCCCTACTTCCTCGCCTGGACCACCACGCCGTGGACCCTGCCGTCGAACACGGCCCTCTGCGTGGGTCCGAAATTCGATTACGTGGCCGTGCGCACGTGGAACGCCTACACGGGCGAGAAGATGACCGTCGTGCTGGCCAAGGCGCTGCTCTACGCCCATTTCAACAAGAAGGCCGAAGGGCTCGCGCTCGACGCATACAAGCCGGGCGACAAGCTCGTTCCGTTCGAAATCGCGGGCGAATACAAGGGTCCCGAGCTGGAAGGCATGGAGTACGAACAGCTGCTGCCGTGGGTCAAGCCCGTCGAGACGGACGCCGAGGGAATGTGGCACGACGCCTCGCAGAAGGCGTTCCGCGTCATTCTGGGCGACTACGTCACCGTGGAGGACGGTACGGGTATCGTGCATATCGCCCCGACGTTCGGCGCCGACGACGCCTTCGTGGCGCGTGCAGCGGGCATTCCGTCGCTCTTCATGATAAACAAAAAGGGCGAGACGCGCCCGATGGTGGACCTCCAGGGCCGGTTCTACCGGCTCGAAGAGCTGGACGAGCGCTTCGTCCGCGAGTGCGTGGACGTCGAAGCCTACAGGGAGTACGAAGGCCGCTGGGTGAAGAACGCCTACGACCCGCAGTTCACCGTGGAGGGCCGGTACGACGAGAAGGCCGCCGCCGCGGCAGAGACGCTCGACATCTATATCTGCATGAAGATGAAGGCCGCGGGACAGGCGTTCAGGATCGAGAAGCACGTCCACAACTACCCCCACTGCTGGCGCACGGACAAGCCGGTGCTCTACTACCCGCTCGACTCGTGGTTCATCCGCACCACGGCGCTCAAGGAGCGGATGATCGAGCTGAACCGCACGATCCGCTGGAAGCCCGAATCGACCGGCACGGGACGCTTCGGCAAGTGGCTCGAGAATCTCAACGACTGGAACCTCTCGCGCTCGCGGTTCTGGGGCACGCCGCTGCCGATCTGGGCCACGGAGGACCGTTCGGAGGTGAAGTGCATCGGTTCGGTCGGGGAGCTCGTCGCCGAAATCGAAAAATCCGTGGCGGCAGGGCTGATGACCGAGAACCCCTACCGGAATTTCCGCGTCGGCGACATGTCGGAGGAAAACTATTCGACGAAAAACATCGACCTGCACCGCCCCTATGTGGATTCGATCGTGCTCACGTCGTCGAAGGGCGAGCCGATGCGCCGCGAACCGGACCTCATCGACGTATGGTTCGACTCGGGCGCCATGCCCTACGCGCAGGTGCACTATCCGTTCGAACACGAGGCCGACTTCGGCGAGATCTACCCCGCCGACTTCATCGCCGAGGGCGTCGATCAGACGCGCGGCTGGTTCTTCACGCTGCACGCCATCGCCACGATGCTCTTCGACTCGGTGGCTTTCAAAAACATCATCTCGAACGGTCTGGTGCTCGACAAGAACGGCAACAAGATGTCGAAACGGCTGGGCAACGCCGTCGATCCGTTCGAGGTGCTCTCGACCTACGGTCCGGATGCCACGCGCTGGTACATGATCTCCAACTCGCAGCCGTGGGACAACCTCAAGTTCGACCGCGACGGCGTGGACGAGGTGCGCCGCAAGTTCTTCGGCACGCTCTACAACACCTACTCCTTCTTCGCGCTCTACGCCAACGTGGACGGCTTCACGGGCCGCGAGGCGGAGGTTCCGATGGAGCGCCGCCCCGAGATCGACCGCTGGATCGTCTCGCTGCTCAACACCCTCGTGCGCGACGTCACGGAGAGCCTCGAGTCCTACGACCCGACCCCCGCGGCCCGCGCCATCCAGGAGTTCGTGGGCGAAAACCTCTCGAACTGGTACGTGCGCCTGAACCGCAAGCGCTTCTGGGGCGGCGGCATGTCGGAGGACAAACTCGCCGCCTACCAGACGCTCTACACCTGTCTGGAGACCGTGGCGATGCTCTCGGCCCCCTTCGCGCCGTTCATCTCCGACCGCATCTTCACGGACCTCAACGCCGTGAGCGGCCGCCACACGGACGAGTCGGTGCACCTGGCCGCCTTCCCGAAGGCCGACGAGGGGCTGATCGACGCCCGGCTGGAGGACATGATGGCTTTGGCGCAGAAGGTCTCGTCGATGGTGCTGGCCCTGCGCCGCAAGGTGTCGATCAAGGTGCGCCAGCCGCTCACGAAGATTCTCATTCCGGTCCTTGACCCCGTGACGGCGGAGCATATCGCCGCGGTGAAGAATCTCATCATGGGCGAAGTGAACGTCAAGCAGGTGCAGCTGATCGAGGACACGACGGGCGTCATCACCAAGCGCATCAAGCCCAACTTCAAGACCCTCGGCCCGCGCTACGGCAAATACATGAAGCAGATCGCCGCCCTGACCGCGGAGTTCTCGCAGGAGCGCATCGCCCAGATCGAGGCCGCGCCGGAGACGGAGCTCGACCTCGGCGGGGAGCGCATCACCGTGACGCCCGCCGATTTCGAAATCACCTCGGAGGACATGCCCGGATGGCTCGTGGCGTCGGAGGGCAAGCTCACCGTGGCCCTCGACATCACCGTGACCGACGAACTGAAGGCCGAAGGCGTGGCACGCGAATTGATAAACCGCATCCAGAATATCCGCAAGGAGTCGGGATTCGAGGTGACGGACAGGATACGCGTGGAGATCGAACGGAAGCCGTGCGTGGCGGAGGGTATCGCCCGCTTCGCGGACTACATCGCCGCGCAGACCCTCGCCGTCGAGGTGCGGACGGCCGAAGCGCCCGCCGGAGAGACGGTCGTCGAATCGGAAATCGACGACGAACCGTTGCAGATCGCCGTGACGCGGATCTGACGCCCGAGAGATTGTACATGTAAAATTTGGCGGATTCGGAATATTTGCTTAATTTTACATAAACCCTAAAGCGAAACGATTATGGCAGACGAAAGAACACGGTACAGCGACGCCGAGCTCGAGGAGTTCAAGCAGCTGATCCTGAAGAAGCTCGAAAGTGCGCGTGCGGACTACGAGCTGCTGCGCGCCACTATCACGCATACGGCCGACAACGACACGGAGGACACCTCCCCGACGTTCAAGGTGCTCGAAGAGGGCGCCGCGACACTTTCGAAGGAGGAGAGCGGACGTCTGGCGGCACACCAGATGAAGTTCATCCGCAACCTCGAAATGGCGCTCGTCCGCATCGAGAACAAAACCTACGGCATCTGCAAGACCACCGGGAAGCTCATTCCGAAAGAGCGGCTGATGAAGGTCCCCCACGCCACGGAGTGCATCGAGGCCAAAGAAGGCCGCAAGTGACCGTCCCGGCCGTAAAGGCCCGCATTCACGGTGCGCCCCTGCGAATCGAAATTCGCAGGGGCGCACCCTTTCTGACCTCCCGAAGCCCGGACCGCCGCATGCTCAGAAAAGAGCCCCGGGACGCCTATTCGGAACGCCGTTCCGGAAAACGCACGAGGAAAAAGACACGGCGGCTACGGACAGCGGCAGAACAATCCCCGCAGGGGAGCCGCTGTCCGGATCCGGACGGCGGCTTGTTCCGCATTTTATACGTTTTTGACGAAAAATGCGTTATCTTTGAACCGATGTACGTCCGGTTCTGCATAATTCTCCTGCTGCTCTCGGCAGCGGCGTCCGCCTCTTTCGCCCGCGTCGCGGGTCCCGGCATGCGCTCTCCGAAACGGACCGTCCCGGACACGGTACGCACCCACACGCCGGACCGCTTCACGCCCGACAGCGCCCGCATCGCCAATCCCCGGGCCGCCGCGCGCAACGCCCGTCTCTACGACAGCATCCGTTCGAAAACCGAACGCCGCCGCGTGCCGCACCTGCTCTACAAGATGCTTTTCGTGCGGCCCGTGCTGGACACCACCTCGAACGGCCGCGTCACCGACGAGAGCTTGCTGCTGGCCCCCTATGCAGGCAAGACGATCGGTGACATCACCATCGAACGGCGGCAGGTGTTCGACAACGGCGGCAACTGGCTGGAACGCACGAGCAACAAACTCCACTACCTGACGCGCGACCGGGTGATCCGGCGCGACCTGCTCTTCGGCCCGGGCGACCGCTTCGATCCGCAGCTCGTCGTGCGAAACAAACAACTGCTGCGCTCGCGCAGCTACATCGCCGACGTGGACATAGCCGTGCTGCCCGACTCGCTGGACACCACGCGCGTCAATCTCCTCATCACGACACGCGACAGCTGGACCATTTCGGCCGACGGCGCCCTGCACTCCGAAGGGCGGACGATGGTCGGGCTCTCCGACGCCAACATCCTCGGCACGGGCAACAGTCTGAAATTCATGACCAACTTCAGCCGTTCGGACTTCTCCTACGGCGGCAACATGTTCGAATACGAAATCCCGAACCTGCTGGGAACCTTCTACACCGCCGAATTCGCCGCCGGGCGCGACTTCTACAACTCGACGCTCGAACTGGGAATGCGCAAGGAGTTCCTCAAACGCACGGACTACGAACTGGGCCTCACCTACAGCGACAACAAGGCCAAACGCTACATGATCGAGACGGACACGTCGCTGCTCGTCAAGGAGCGCAACCTCGACGCCTGGGGAGGCTACTCGCACTACCTGCCCGGCATCCGTTCAAGCCTCTACCTCACGGGACGCTACAACTACCGCCGGTTCAGCCGCCGCCCGCCCGTCCGCGCCGACTACAACCCCGCGCTGCACGACCAGGACGTCCTGCTGCTCGGCACGGGTCTCTACCGCGAGCGGTTCTACACGGCCAACATGATCTACGGATTCGGCGCACGCGAGTACCTCGCCTCGGGATACAAGGCCGAGGCCGTCGGCGGATACTCCTGGGGCGAGTTCGACGACGCCATGTACCTCGGTCTCTCGTTCGAGGCGGGCGGATTCCGCACGATGGGATACATCATGGGCGGCTTCACGCTCGGCAGCTACATCGACCTCGCGAGCGGCATGTGGAGACGCAGCGCCGTGGACATCGACCTGAGGTGGTTCTCCAACCTGTTCATGGTCCGCCGCAGCCGCATCCGGCAGTTCCTCGCCTTCAACTACACGCAGGGGTGGAACCGCCTGCAGGGCAACGACGAAAGCATCCGCTTCACCCACGTGAACGGATTGCAGGCGCTCAAGGAGCATATCACGGGAACCAACCGCATGATTCTCAACACGGAAACCGTCATTTTCACCCCCTATCAGCCGCTGGGATTCCGCATCGCCCTGTTCGGATTCGCCGATTTCGGACTGCTCGGCTACTCGCCCAACATCTTCAAGAACGAGTTCTACACCTCGTTCGGCCTCGGAGTGCGGCTGCGCAACGAACGGCTCGTTTTCAACACGATCCAGATCCGGCTGGGCCTCGCCCTCGGCAAACCGGGCCTGGTCGAAAGCGACTTCTTCCGCATCTCGAACAGCACGCGGCTGGAGCAGTACCGCTACCGCCCGACACGGCCCGAGATCGTCGGATTCGAATAGCCGTACCGGAAAACGAAGGCGGAGCCGCAACGCTGCGGCCCCGCACCTCTTCCGAACTTTTTATTTCGAACCGCTTACGGTTCCCGCTTCCCTATCTGCGCGCCTGAATCTCGACGACCCCGGCCCGCGCCGCCTCGCCGTACCGCTTCGCCGCGGCGTCGTTCTTGTAAATGCGCACCTTCCTGATCCGCGAATAGGCTCCGATCTCGGAACGGTCCCGGAGCTTGCCGTTGATATAGACCCGGTAATCGGCGGGAATCGCACGCAGCATCTCGCGCGACGACTCGCCCTCCGCGAACAGGGTCTCGTCGCCCAGATAGTCGAACACGCTCCTCTTCGGGGCAACCCGCACCGACACGGCCGGAGCCGAGAGTCCGGACTTGTTCGTCTCCCCGGACTTCGAGACGATCTTCACCACGCCGCCCCGGCCCTCCTCGCCGTACTCCTCCAACGACGAAGCGTCCTTCAGCACGGTGACGGAGACGATCTGCCGGGGGTCCATCTTCTGCACCGTTTCGGCCGTGACTTTCCGTCCGTCGAGAAAAAAGACGGGATCCGCACCGGTTCCGGAGACCGAAAGCCGGCCGTTCGCATCGCCCCGGCCGTTCCGGATCACGATCCGCTCCATCCGGCCGTCGAGCCGCGACCGCAACCGCTCCAGGTCCTCGGGATCCATTTCGCAAAGGCTGCCTTCCAGGCTGTCCGGCAGCCGTCCCCAGTCGAAATTCCCGATTTCCGCACCGGTCTCCTCCATACGCTTCCGCAAACGTTTCCATTCGTCGCTCCGGAAAAACTCCCCTGCCTCGGAGAGTTTCCGCTGCGCCTCCTTCCACTCGTCGCTCTCGAAATAGGCCCCCGCCTCGGAAATCCCGCGCTGCGCCTCCTTCCATTCGTCGCTCCGCATGTAAGCGTCCAGCTCCTGCCGCGCCTTCTCCAGCTCGCGCTGCGCCTTTTCGTACTCCCCGGCGGGCATGCGGTCGCGTGCCATCTCCAGTGCCATTCCGGCGATCTCGATCCCCGCGCTGCCCATCCGGACACCCGCTCCGGCGGCATTCATCCCGGCTTCCACGGCCTGCCGGGCCGCCGGGCCGGTTCCCCGCACGACGGTCGCGGAAACCGTGCGCAGAGAGTCCGTCCGCCCCGCTGCCGCCGGCTTCAGTTCGACCAGAACGACCCCCTGCCCCGCATCCGCTCCGTAGCGGACCGCCGACAGCGAATCCTTCAGCACCGTGACCGAAGCGATCTCGCCCGGGTCGATGCCGTCGAGCGACCGTCCCCGGACGCCATTCACCAGAATCAGCGGTCCGGGACCTTTTTTCCGGCTGCGGAGCACCGAATCGGGAACGTCCCCGGACTCCGCCCCGCCGGGAAGCCGGCCCGTTTCTCCGGTCAGGTCTCCGTATCTTTCCGGAAAGACATACGCGGTCTCGGCGAAAGCCCCGAGAGCGAGCCCCGCAAGGGGCAGCAGCAACAGCGCCCGGGCTCCGGCCCAGCGCGACGACTTCTTGCGCAACATCATGGTAATACGTTTTTTAAGTTTGCTATGATTGAAACTGTTCGCGACCGGATACCACCTCCCGCCGGCGGCTTTCCGCACCAGCAGCAACTGATAGCTCCGGGCATCGACGCCGCTGGCGAGCACCGCCTCGTCGGCCTCGTACTCATGGATGGCCCTGATTTCGCGCCGCAACAGCCACATCGCCGGATTGAACCACTGCAAGCATCCCGCGAGGTCCGCCGCCAGCAGGTCGAGCGAATGGCGCAGTCTCAGATGCGCCCGTTCGTGTATGAGGATCGCCTCCTCGTCCTCGCCGCGCCCCCGCTCCGGAAGCACGATATAACGCCCCCAACTGAAGGGCGCCGCGACCCGGTCCGACCGCACCAGCACGACGCCGTCCGTCTGCCGTTCCCGGCGGCCGCTGCGGATCAGCCGCGCCACGCACCCCAGCGACCAAAGGGTCCGCAACAGCACCGCCGCGGCACCGAGGAGAAACACCCCTCCGGCGAGCCGCTCCCAAGGGAAGGCGGGCTCCGCAGCGCGGCCGGCGGCATCCTCCGCGGCCGCGGCCAGCAGAGCCGGCCGGATCTCCGGCAGCACGGGCGCCTCGCGGTAAACGGTGATGACGCACAGCGGAAGCACGAACGACAGCAGCAGCGCTCCCAGCACCACCGCCCGGTTGAGGCGGTGGAATGTCTCGCGGCTCAGCAGCAGCTTGAAAAAGAGGTAGAAGACCGCCAGGCAGGCCCCGACCTTCAGGCTGTATATCAACAGCGCGTACATGGCTATCCGCGGTTTTGCGTTTCGATGCGTTCGATCAGCTCCCGCAGCTCGTCAACCGAGATCTTCTCCTCCTCGACCAGCGCCGAAACGGCCCCGAGGTAGGAGTTTTCGAAATAGCGGCTGATAACGTTTCCGAGCGTCGAACGCGAGAATTCCGCCTCGCTCACGAGCGGGTAATACTGGTAGGTGCTCCCGTAGGCCGTGTGTCCCACGTAGCCTTTGGCCTCCAGGGCGCGCACCATGGTCGAAAGCGTATTGAAATGGGGCTTGGGCTCGGGGGCCATGGCCACCAGCTCGCGCACGAACAACGGTCCGCGCTCCCAGAAACAACGCATCAGCTCCTCTTCACGACGGGTCAGTTTTTCCATGATTCCATTCGGTTTCGTTCCGTCCGCACCGCCTCCCCTTCGCCGCAGGCGGCCGCCGGACTAAATTATTTTACTCCTTTCCGAAGCCGGACCGAAGAATCGGCATAGCTTCCGGGAACAAAGGTAATCAAAAAACAGGAAGATGCAACTATTTTTCGTAGTTTTAGAACGAAAAAATTTAGTTGTTTAATTTTTTTCGTTTTTATACGAAATATCGCTATCTTTGAGACATGATAATCATCGCAGACAGCGGATCGACCAAATGCACGTGGCTTTTCCACGACGGCGGAAAAACCACGTCGGTGCGCACCCGAGGCATCAACGCCCTCCAGCATACGCCGGAACAGATCCGGGAGACGCTCGCCGCACTCCCTCCGTGCGGCCCCGTGTCGGCCGTCCACATCTACAGCGCCGGATGCAGCCCCGCCTTCCCCGTCTCGAACGAGAAACTCAGGCGCGAGCTGGAAGCCCGCTTCGGCGCGGCGCGGATCGAGGTCCGGTCGGACCTGCTCGGCGCTGCGCGCGCCCTGTTCGGGCGCGACGAAGGCATCGCCTGCATCCTCGGCACGGGCGCCAATTCGTGCCACTGCCGCGACGGCGAGGTGGTCCACAACGTATCGGCGCTGGGCTACGTGCTGGGCGACGAGGGGTCGGGTGCGGTGCTGGGCCGCAACCTCGTGAACGGCATCTTCAAGGAACACATCCCCCTGCGCGGGGAATTCCTCGAAGCGTGCGGGATGACCTACGAGGAGATCATCCGCCGCGTCTATAACGAACCTTTCGCCAACCGCTTCCTGGCGTCGTTCGCCCCCTTCATCCTCGACCACATCGGCTGCCCGGAGGTACGCCGGATGGTGCTCCGCTCGTTCGGCGACTTCGCCGAGCGCAACCTGAGCCGCTATCCCAAGGGGCTGCCCGTCTCGTTCGTCGGCGGCATCGCCGCCCATTTCGGGGAGCTGTTGCGCGAAGCGCTGGCCGGCGCCGGATACGAAGTAAAGGAAATCATCGAATCGCCCGCAGAGGGACTTTTGAAATACCACCATGGAAAATAGAGTTACCGAACAGACATCGGCATACGACAACCTGCAGGACATGTCGGTCCGCGACATCCTCACCGGAATCAACCGCGAAGACAGCCTCGTACCCGGGGCCGTCGCCAAGGTCATTCCCACGATGGAGCAGCTCGTCGAGCGCATCGTCGAGCGCATGAAAAACGGCGGCAGAATGTTCTACATCGGCGCCGGAACGAGCGGCCGGCTGGGCGTGACCGACGCCTCGGAGCTGCCCCCGACCTACGGCGTGCCGTTCGATCTGGTCATCGGCCTGATCGCCGGCGGCGACGGCGCGCTGCGCAAGGCCGTGGAACGCGCCGAGGACGATCCGGAAGGCGCATGGCGCGACCTCGAACCGTTCCGTCCCACGGCGCAGGACGTACTGATCGGCATCGCCGCCTCGGGCACGACGCCCTATGTAGTAGGCGGACTGCGCGAGGCCCGGCGGCACGGACTGCTGACCGGAGCCATCACCTGCAATCCCGCATCGCCCGTGGCCGCCGAGGCGGAATACGCCCTCGAAGCGGTCGTGGGCCCCGAATTCGTCACGGGATCGACCCGTATGAAGGCCGGCACGGCGCAGAAGCTGATGCTCAACATGATCTCCACCTCCGTCATGATCAAACTCGGGCGCGTCGAAGGCAACCGGATGGTGAACATGCAGATCACGAACGCCAAACTCGTGGGCCGCGGGACACGCATGATCGCCGAAGCGGCGGGCATCGGCGAGGAGCAGGCCCGCGAGCTGCTGCTGCGCTGGGGATCGGTCAAGGAGGCGCTCGGGCACATCGGAAAGTAAACCGCAGGAGGATATGGCGAGGCTCTTCTCGGAGCGGGAAATTCGGGCCGTCGCGGTGTTTCTGCCGCTGGCCGGTCTGCTCGTGGCCGCGCTCGTCCTCGTCCGTCCCAAAGCCGACCCGGAGGCCGCCCGCCGCGCAGAAGCGGCGATGGAGGAACGACGCGACAGCGTCGAACTGCATCCGTTCGATCCCAACACCGCAGACTTCGAGGAGCTGCTCGGACTGGGACTCTCGAAATACGAAGCCGTCAGCCTGCTCAAGTTCCGCGCCGCGGGCAAGGTCTTCCGCATTCCCGAGGACGTGGCGCTCTGCTACGGCATCGGCGACTCGCTCTACCGGCGGCTCGCGCCGTGGATCCGCATAGGCCGCAGATACGCCATCGCACCCCGCACGTACCGCCCGGGACGCATCCTCCCCGAGCCGCTGGCCCCCTCGCCGTTCCGTATCGACACCGTGAGCGCACGCTACCTGCGGGCCATCGGCGCGCTGTCGAAACGGCAGGCCGAAGCCTTCGTCCGCTGGCGGGACCTGAGCGGCATCCGCGACATGGAGGAGTTGCGCGCCTGCTACGTCGTCAGCGACTCGGTGGCCGCGGCGCTCGAACCCTACGTCATCTTCCCCGAACGGCAGC
>OLVZ01000974.1_pt1 | contig 26116 bp, 18 predicted proteins | sample 1673341 | NCBI WGS metagenome assembly OLVZ01 (sample SAMEA3178944, study PRJEB25190) | human gut metagenome | biome: human gut; feature: human-associated habitat; material: faeces | place: Austria | collected 2013 | reverse complement strand
AAACACGAAAATAGGAGATAAACACCTATAATTAGTGTTTACCTCCTACTCGATTCCGTTCTTTGGTCGAGGCTGACGCTGAATGGTTGGTCCTCGATGCTGCTCACCCTGCCGATGTATGGGTGGTAGGCATAGACATTGTACAAGCCCTCGTCCCAATACAGAGTTTTGGCAGCCGTCCACTCGTTGCCGTTGAATGTCAACGCCTCGTTGTTCACCACGTTGCCACCCACCTCCAGGGGCTTGCCGCCCTCGCTCACGAAGAGGCCTACCTTGTCGCCAGCTTCGAAGTAGGAGGGTGCGGTGGGCGCCTTGGTGCTGGGATGACTCATCTGCAGCTTCATCTCAACGCCCTTGTCCGTCGCAGTCTCGTCCGTCGGCTGCGTGTCCTCGCCGCACGAAGCCAGTGCCAAGGCGGTCAGCGCCATATATATAATAAGGTGGCTCTTCCTCATAAGGTCTCTCATCCTCATAAGGTCTCTCATCTTCATAGGGAGTCTCTTCATCTTCCCATTCATTTTTTGTCCCATGGCTTCCTCTATTTGTTATCTGTGCCTTCTCACTTTTATCTGTGCCTTCTCACTTTCGCCATGCGCAGCGGACTCCCCCTGTGTATCACGGGCCTGTACTGGCTCGAGCTGGCCGATCGTGCCGCCCAGGCCTTGGCCTGGCGCAGGGCGCGACTTCGCGAGACGCCACTTCCAGTCTGGTCGTTCCGCACGAAGTCCTCGAAGGAGAATGTCTCGCCGGCATATCTCTTGATCCTCTTCACGATGCTCTCGCGGCTGATTGTGTTGTAGTAGGGGATGGAGTTGTTCATGCACGAGTTTTGCTCCGACCGAAACACGCCGCGACTGTGCATGAAGCCGCCCTCATACACATCGACAAGGTCGCTGTAGCGGCGATCGTAGATCAGATGGCTCCACCCCACGCCGTGGGCCTTGCCCGAGAGCGAGAGGTTGTCGTACCATTCGTAGCTCTTGGCGGTGCTGAATTCGTCCACATGGCCGCAGCAAGCGCATCCGCAGGCGTCTATGAAGGCGTTGTGGTAGATACACTCGTCGCCGAGCTTTCCGAAACCGTGGCCGCCCGCCTCATGCTGCACTACGCCGCGCGAGTCGAGCGGATAGTCGTAGGTGCTGAGCGGACAGAAGGCTATGGCCGATCCGTCTGCCCACAGCTGCGTCATGCCTCCATAGTCGGTGGAGTTGGGCACGATGATGACAAGCGTCTCGTGGAGGTTTTCCTTCGTCACGCTCGGAGCACCGAGGGCGTAGGAGAAGATCTCGTCGTATGTGGCTTTCAGTCCGCTGCCCGTGAAAGTCGTGCCGAAGCGGTTGTGCCGGATGGTGTTCACCGTGCCGATGCCCGACTCCGTGGACAGCGGGAAGGCCGTGAAGACGTTGAAATACTGGCGATAGGTCCTGTAGGGCTCTATGTCGAAGAAATGGTCCATCTGTTGCTTCATGATCTTCAGGTATTCGCCCGAGGCAATGTCTTCGGCGTCATATCCATCGCCGAGCAACACGATATTGATACCGCCGCGGTGGCCGCGCGTGGCCTTCTGCAGCGTCAGCCACTCGTTCTCCCCATACTGGTAGCCATACTGCGCCACGTTGCATTCGTGGGTGTAGTCCTTGCCCTTCAGCCGAAACACCACCTTGCCGTTGCGGTCGTTGCCGGAGCCTTTCGCCATGGCCTTGATGGTGAGCGTGACCTCGGTCTTTTTGTTGCCGCTCATGGGCGAGACGTCGCACCAGCTGGGCTTGCTGGCCACTTCCCATTCGCCTTCGGCCTGGACGGTGATCTTCTGCTTGTGCTCTGTGCTGAGGGCGCAGGCCACCGAGGGGCGGCAGGTCAGTTCGTGGTGGGCGGCAATGCGCTTGAACTCACACCAGCCTTGCGCCGTCTGATAACTGGCTACGGCAGAAACTGGCACCTCGACGGTGAAGTTGTCCCTGGCCACGCCGTCAAAGGCTTCACGCTCTATCCGTGGTGGCATGGTGCCACGACAGACGATCGATCCGATGCCGAAACACTCGGCAAAGGCCCTTTGGCGTATCGTCTCCATGGACTCGGGGAAGATGACGCCCTCGAGCATCTTGCATCCCGCAAATGCCTCCTGGCCTATGCTCACCACGCCCTCTGGAATGCTGAGGATGCCCGTGATGCGCCAGTTGTTGGTAAAAGCATAACTGCCTATATGCTCCACACTGGGCGGTAATTTCAGTTCGCCAGAGAAGTCATTATTGGTGAAGGCGCGCTCGGAGATTGTCCTCAGATTTTTCGGCAGACGAAGCTCTCCCTTGAAATGGCAATTGTTGAAAGCCAAAATACTTATATTCGTAATCCCGTCGTGAAGTGTTAGCGTACCATTGAAACCGCTATCGCTGAAGGCTTCAACCGGAATTGTGGATAATCCTTGTGGTATCGTCAGGGAACCTGTCAGTCCAGGACAGAATGAAAAGGCACTACGCCCCATGTGCTTCAGCTTCTCGGGCAGTCGCAGCTCGCCACTAAGTCCTGAGCAGGCAGCGAAGCAATAACCTCTGATTAGTTCGAGATTGTTGGGCAGTACGAGATTTCCCGTGAGGTTGGAGCAGTTTTGGAACACGCCACCATAATAGTCTGTGCCCTCGTCGGCAGTGTCACTGTCCCAGTTGTTGCCCAGTTTCCTCAATGTGGATGGGAGCGTGAGCGTACCGTTCAGTCCGGAGCAGCCATTAAAGGCACCACGCCTTATCTCCGTCACACCCTCCGGAATGACAAGGGATCCTGTGAGATTGTTGCATCCATAGAACGCGTTGCCACCAATGGCTCTTAGCCGGTCGGGAAGTATAATGCGTGTCAGAGACTGGCTGCCACCATTGGTGTGCTGATAATAGAACGCACTACCCGGTATCTGGTCGTCATATCCCTCTTCGCCCTCGCCCGGCTTGCACATCGCCTTGATGCGCACCTCCTTGAGGTTGAGGGCCGTGAGCCGCGGCATGTGGTCGCGCATGAAGTAGAAGTCCTTGGCGTTGATCTCGCCCGTGATCTTCAGGTTTCTCAGCGTCGTGTAGTCCTTGCCGAGGGCGGTGATGGCCTCTTTCAGTTTGCCGGGAGTGGCGTTCACCACGACATACTCCTTTGCCGTGGCGTTGTGGCTCACGAGGTCGCTTTCCCACTCGCTGACGCTCGCGCTCACAAGCGTCAGTTTATACTGTCCGCTTTCCTGCTGCTTGTCCACCCTTATGCTGAAGTTCATCATGTGGCCAGCTTTGTACTCGAAGTCGTTGGGCCTGGTAAACTTGAACGGCGTGCCTCCGATGGTGATGCTGAAGAGCGCCGCGCCCTGGGGCACAGTCTGTGGCACCACGATGGCGCGCCACTCGTTGCCGACGCATGAGGGCAGGGTGGCCGTGGGCTCCACCTCGCCCGCCTTGCGCACCGTGCCGTTGGCCAGGTTGATGCTTGCCTTGCGTGCTACGTTTTGCACAAGCACGATCTTCTCCGTGGCCGCCCATTCCTCGGCCGTGAATCCCGTTCCCTGGAGCAGGGTGACGCGTGCGTTCGACATGCGGTGCGACAGTGGCAGGCGGATCACGCTGCTGGTGGGAGCCACCTCGTCCACCTTCCCCCAGAGGAAGTCGCTCGCCTCGTATCCCCCCATCTCGTCGCTGGAGGAGGCTTTGCTTTGGTCTTTCTGCACCTCAAACTGGTAGTCCTCGATGCTCTCGGGCGCAGCAAACGGGTAGTATCCGTACACATCAACAGGCGTGTGGCCGTCCTTCCAGTACAGCTCGTAGGCACCGGTCCACTTGTTGGCCGCCTCGTCGAAGGTGTAGCGCACGTTGTCGCCACGGTTGCCTTTCAGCTTTAGCGTGCCCGGGTTGCCACCCTCGTAGTCCACCACGTACACGCCCATCATGTCGCCGTCGCAGAAGCCGCTGTCGTTCACCCTCATCACGGAGAGTTGCTCGATGTCTGCCGCCAGGCGGATGCTGCCGCCATCGTTCTGTGCTTCGTCGTCGAAGATGCTGTCGCTACAACCGCAGAGCGTCGCTGCCACCATGGCGAGGAGACAGAACAGACTGTTATTGATGATAGTTCTCATGGATCTTTCTTTTTTCTAATGATGATTTCGCAACGGCTTAATTCGGTTCGGCAACGCCTCCATAGTCGACGCCGTCGTCGCTCCAGTTCACTATGCCCACACTCATGCCGCCGCTGGTCTTGCTCAGCGTCACGGTCATCTGGTAGCGGTGTCCCTGCTCAAAGGCCGTGAGCCGTGGGTCTTTCTGCAGGTTGAAGTCCGTGCCGTCCACCGTCACCGTGATCAAGTGGCCCTTGTCCAACTGCTGCGGCACCACGATCGCCTTGTACACACTGCCTTCCCTCATCGGCGTGACATAGCCCTTGCCCTCTGTGGCCGTCACGATGCCTGTGGCGAGATTGGCTGTGGCGTGCGTCCTCACGTTGTTGATCCTCACGCTGACCTGGGCACTCGCCAGCGAGGCCGTGGAGAATCCTTGGCCCGCCGCCAGGGTGATGACGACCTGCGCCATGGCGTGCTTCGCGCTGATGCTCACAGCGTTCTCGCTCGGAGCTACGTCCAGCGTCTTGCCGATGAGCAGTTCGCTGGCCTTGTAGTCCGACGCTGCGCTTTGGTTGGTCCTCACGCTCCATGGCAGTGCCTCGACATTCGCTATGGTCGTGGTGTAAGGATAGTACATGTAGAAGTCGGCGTGGGTAGCCGCGTCCTTCCAGTATTCCGGCACTGCCGAGGTCCAGGTGCTCCGGAGCACATACATCCTGTTGTCTATATAGTTGCCTTCAGTCTTCAGTGCGACCTGCGATCCGTCGCTGTTGCGGTTCACCACATACACGCCTATCCTGTCGCCCTCTTCGAAGGCGTCGTCCGATCCGAGAGTTTCCTGCACGCTGCTGATGCGTATCGGCCATTTCGCTGCCGGATCGGGTGGGGTGGGCGGCGTGTCCGGCTGCTCGTTTTCTCCTGTCTCCGACGAGCATGCGCACAATGCCACGGCGCAGACCGATAGTATGATTCGCCTCAGTGGAGAGTTGATGGTGTATTTTTTCATATTTTGTTCTTTGATCGTCTTTGCAGTGTAAAGGCTGGTGCTTTTGTTGGATGTTCCAACGGGGCGTCCCCTTTTTCCTGCCGTTATGAGCCTTTTCTATGCTTGCCGTGTCAGCATGGCGAGGAGGATGGACTGTGGCGCGTTGCTACACTCCCTGCCGACTGTTGCAGGGGCTTAGCGCGAGCCGCCAACGGCAGTCCCTTCCCTTGCTGGTCGGCACGACTTTTATTCCGCTTGTCTTGTAGTCCATACTGGCACGTTGTGAGTATGAATAGCCAGATGCAAAGTTATGAGTTTTTCTTGAAAAAACTGCGGGAATAACTGAAAAAGAATGCTCCGATTTTGTTTTTATTGCACTTTTTGCATCGCCGCGCGGCCGTGGGTGTAATCTGAGCTTTACTCCCCCGCGAGAACCGCGTTTTTGCTGGTTGTCTGGTGGGTGCTCCAGGGAGGCGTGCGAGCGGTGATGTTGTTGTCTTGCAGTCTCGTGGCGTGTTCCGCTACCTTGCCGAAGGTTGCTGATGGCCACACTTAGTGATAACTAAAGGTCGCGCTGGATTGTTTGTTTCCTCTGCGTGCTGGCCAGTGGCTACTCGTAGTTGTCCACGGGCGTGGAGCCCATGTTCACGGTGAGCGTGCCGCCCTGGGCGAAGCGCTGGAAGGGGATGCGCGGGCAATGGAGCCGCTCTCCGTCCAAGGAGAAGCGCTGCACGTACTCGTTCTGGCGGCTGTTGTCCACGGCCTGGATGACAAACTGGCCTCCGGGGTAATAGCGCGGGTGCAACTGGATGGTCACGCGGTCGAAGATCGTGCTGCCCAGGCCCAGTGAGGGCTGGAGGTCGTCGAGTCCCTTCACGTCGAAGAGGCCGATGGAGGAGACGGCGTACCAGGCCCCCAGCATTCCCTGGTCCTCGTCCTGTCCGTAGCCGTAGCCGTGGATGCCATCCGTGCCATAGAACTCGTTGAGGATGGCGCGCACCCAGTGTTGCGTCCTCGACGGGCGTCCCGACTCGTTGAAGAGCCACGAGATGTGGAGCGAGGGCTCGTTGCCCTGGTTGTAAAGCGTGCGCAGTCCGGCAAAGGCCTCCACCTCCGTGCCTCCGCTGAAGATGCGCCGCTGCGAGAGGGTGAAGATACTGTCGAGGCGCGCGTTGAAGACCTCGGTCCCCACCTTGGCGATCATCGCCTGCGGGTCGTGGGGCACGTAGAAAGTGTATTGCCACGCGTTGCCCTCCTGGAATCCGCGCCACACCTCCAGCGGGTCGAAGTTTTCGACGAAGGTGCCGTCGTCGTAGCGCGGCCGCACGAAGTTGCACGTCGAGTCGTAGAGGTTCTCCCAGCCGTGCGACAGGCCCATCAGCCGATCGTAGTCGGCCTCTTTGCCCAAGGCCCGGGCCAGCTGCGCCACGGCGTAGGCACTGTAGCTATACTCCATCGTGTGGGACGCCGAGAAGTTGTAGAGTCCCCCATCCGCGGCATGAACGTGGGGCACGTAGCCCAGGCGCAGGAAGTCCTTGGTGTCAGCCTTGCCAGCTCCCCGCGGGCGGTCCTCCCATCCCAGTTCGTTCTTCAGGCAGGCCTCGTAGGCCAGCGGTAGGTCGAAGTCGCGTATGCCCGCCATATAGGCCGCCACGATCATGTTGCTCAGCTGATTAGTGCCCACGCCCGAGACGAAGCGGCTGCAGGCCAGTCCGTCGGCCAGCCAGCCACAGTCCTTGTAGACCTGCAGGTGGCTGCTGATATAGTCGCTCATGTGGTCGGGATAGGCCATCACCCAGAGCTGCGTCAGTCCCCACTGCGCGCCCCACATAGCGTCGGTATTGTATAGGTTGAAGGCCGGACGCCCCTCCTTTGTCGGCAGGTGGCCCACCGTGCCGTCGTGCTTCGGATAGTCGCCCGAGACGTCGCTGCAGACGCCGCGCCCCAGCAGCGCATGGTAGAGGCCCGTGTAGAACTTCACTTTGTCCTCCCTGCGGTCTGTCTCGACGCGGATGCGCCCCAGCATCTCTTCCCATTGGCGCGCCGACTCTTCCCTGGCCTCGTCGAAGGTCAGCGTCCGCGCCTCGGCCAGTCGGTTCTGCCGTGCGTTCTCCACGGAGGTGTAGGAGATGCCCACCTTCACCGTCACCTGCTCGCCCTCCTTCGTAGCGAAGGAAAGATAGGCTCCCGCGCCCTCGCCGCGCGCCTCTCTCACCTGCCGATGGATGGTGGCGTCGTGGAAGGTGCCCCAGCGCTTCGGTCGCTTGCTGGTCGAGGCCGAGAAATAGATAGGTACGGTCGCCCCAGGCTGGTAAGCCTTGACGTATTCGGGATAGGTGACGACGTAGCCCTCGATAGTGCCGTCGTCGAGGATGCGCACCTCGGCGTCCTTGATTGCTCCGCTCTCTCCCATACGGTGGCCGATGTCGAAGATGAGGTGGCTCTCCTGCGATTTGGGGAATGTGTAGCGCTGCAGGGCGACGCGTTGCGTGGCTGTCATCTCTGCCCTAATGCCATAGTCCCGCAGCAGGACGCTGTAGTAGCCCGCCGTCGCTACCTCGTCGTCGTGGCTGAAGTGGGAGCGGTAGCCCTTTTGTATGCCCGCCTCCGTGGTGTCTCCGGGCACGGTGATGAGGCGCCCCGTGGTGGTCATGACGCTGATGCCGCCCACCTGGAACTCATGGGTGCAGGGAAAACTCTCGATCGATCGGTCGCGATAGTCGTAGCCCGTGGCCTGCCAGCCGTCCACGTTGCCGTAGTGGCCGTTGGTGGAGGGTCCGGGTTTGGCCATGCCGAAGGGCAGCGCGCCGGGCGCGAAGTGGAAGTAGCGACAGTGGGCCGTGCCGATGCGCGGTTCCACATATTGTCTCAGACCGTCTTGGCTCTGCGCCAGGACCGACGTGGAGAGAGCCCATAGCGCGGTAGCGAGCAGGGCGAGGAGGAAGATACGTTTCATCTATTTGGTGGTGTTGCTGGTTGGTGATGGTTGAAATTGACGTTGCAAAAGTAGCAAAAAAGGACTGATTGCGCAAATGATGCTAAAGAAAAAAGTAAGTAAGAGAGACGATAAAAGATGAGGAAAAATAGCATAGTAAACGTTTAAACGTGTTTTTGAAGAAAAAAGACCGTCCGTAGCGTGTTGGTATGAAGAAAAATGACTAACTTTGCAAGAGAAGCCAGCCCTCATGGCACGCGCTTCCCAACAAACAATTATACCTGAACGTTATGCAGAAATACGCTGAATACATCAAGGAGATAGAGATCGACTCGCTCTGGAGCGGCAAGAAGCACGTCTGCTGGGAGTTGCACCGACAGGTCAACATCCTGAGCGGCATCAACGGTGTGGGAAAGAGTACCATCCTCAACAAGGTGGTGCGGAGCCTGGCCCGTGGCGGCGAGTTGCCGAGCCATCCCGTCAAGGGGGTCCGCCTGCGTGTGGCGCCTGAGGAAGCACGCTGGGTACGTTTCGACATCATCCGGTCCTTCGACCGCCCGCTGATGAGTACGGAGATAACGGACAAGATCGACGCCTCCCTCGTCACCGAACTCGACTGGCAGATCTACAAACTGCAGCGGAAGTATCTCGACTACCAGGTCAATATCGGCAACCGCATGATCCAGGCCCTGCAGAAGGCCACACCCGAGGCTGCCGAGGAGGCCCAGCGCATCAGCCAACCGAAGCGGAAGTTCCAGGATCTCATTGACGACCTCTTCTCCGAGACAGGCAAGAAGATTGTGCGCACGGAGAACGAAATCCGCTTCGAACAGATTGGCGAGACGCTCATGCCTTACCAACTCTCCAGCGGCGAGAAGCAAATGCTGGTCATCCTGCTTACCGTGCTCATCGAGGACGGACAAAACTACGTGCTCTTCATGGACGAGCCCGAGGTGAGCCTCCACGTCGAATGGCAGAAGCGGCTCATCGACCTGATACTCGAACTCAACCCCAACGTACAGATCATCCTCACCACCCATAGTCCCGCTGTCATCATGAACGGCTGGCTCGACAACGTGACAGAGGTGTCAGAGATAACGGAGGACGAATAATAGGGAAGGCTGCGATATGGCGAAACGGCTGAAAGACAATATCACCTCCGACTACGTCACTGCCTCCAACCGCCTCAACGGGCGCAAGGCGAGGCGCAGGATCGTGGCCTACGTTGAGGCTTACGACGATGTCTTCTTCTGGCGCATGGTGCTTGCCCGCTACGAGAACGAGAATCGCTACTTCGAGGTGATGCTACCCACGCGCAAAAAACTCTCGCGCGGCAAGAAGTCGGTGCTGACGAGCCTGCTGCTCCACGGCACGGGCAAGGACATGTTAGCCTGCGTCGATGCCGACTACGACTACCTCCTCCAGGGGCGGACGGAGGACTCGAAACAGGTCTGCGACAATCCCTACGTCCTCCACACCTACGTCTATGCAATAGAAAACTACCAGTGCTACGGACCGAGCCTCCACGATATGTGTGTCTCTGTGACCCTCAACGACCGCAAGACCTTCGACTTCGACGCCTTCCTGCGTCGCTACAGTCAGATCATCTACCCTCTCTTTCTGTGGAACATCTTCTTCTATCGGAGAAGGAAGAACAACCTCTTCACCATCGCCGACTTCAACAATGTCGTGGCTCTCGGCGCCTTTTCTACGGGCAAGGCTTCTGTCCTGCTTGACAACCTGCAGCGCAAGGTCAACCGCAAGCTCGCTGCCCTGCGCAAGGGCAATCCGGGGACGAAGGAGAAGCTCGGTGAATTGTCGCGCGACCTGCGCCGACTGGGTGTCACGCCCGAGACCACCTATCTCTACATCCAGGGCCATCATCTCTTCGACGGTGTCGTTGTGCCGATGATGCAGAAGGTCTGCGACCAGCTCATCCGCTCCCGTGAAAATGAGATCAACCGCCTGGCGGTCCACAACACGCAGCGCCTCAACGAGTTGTCCTGCTACGACCATAGTACGGTCGATATCGTGCCGACGCTCCGCCGCAACATGGGCTTCATGCAGTCGGAACCCTACCGTCGCCTGCTCTCCGATGTGGAGCGTTGTCTGAAATTGGGAGAAGTCAAGGTCAAGCCCGCCCCCACCAAGGTAGAGACTAAGCCTGTAGAGGTAAAGTCCGAGCCTACCAAGGTAAAGCCCGCCGAGGACAAAATCCCGCCCGTCGAGGCTGAGAATGAGAAAGAGGAGTTGGGACAATAACTAGCAATGATCAAAACACCCCAGTCGCTCCATTTATCGGATGAACCAAAAGAAAAACAAGGAAAAGTTTGGCCCACTAAGCTAAAAACCGTATCTTTGTGCCAATGAAAAAGCAAGGAATCAATCCCGTCAATTGGAGCAAGAATATCATCATCGTCGATGCCGATTTCGTCGATCACGTCGCCTTCGACCTGATAGTCAACTTTGAACGCATGTTGGGGCGTCGTATCCCACAGGCCGACCTCAGTCAATGGCTGGTGGACGTTGCCCTTGATGGACGCCTTCGCCCGGGCGACCACGAGACCCAGGTCGTGTTGCTCCACGACCGCAAGACCCCGAAGCTCCTCCATTTCTCCCCCGCCGACTATGAGACCGAACTCGACGGCAAGGCCTTCCGCTCAGAACAGTTGGGCGAGTTTATCATCAACTGCATCGCCACGGGCGAGGAGGGACAGGCGAAAGGTCCCGTGCTGACCGACCTGGTCCGCCTCTTGCTCTCGGAAGAGGAAGTGACGCGCCTGATGATAGTCCCCGACGGCAGTGACCCCTCGCTCTGGCAGGAGCTGCGCCAGGCCCTCCGCGATGTCGATGACGAGAAGAAGCACGTCACGCTCTTCACCATGCAGCCCACGCAGACTGCCGGCTGCCGCGATGAGATGCTCGGATTCTCCCTCATGGACGCCCTCGGCATCACCCAGGCAGAGATAGACCAAAAGATGAAATAACAAGATAAAACGAAACATAGAATGAGCAGAGTATTAATGATCGGCGCGGGTGGCGTGGCTACCGTCGCCGCCTTCAAAATTGCGCAGAACACGGACGTCTTCACCGAGATGATGATCGCAAGCCACCATGTGGAGAAATGCGACCGGCTCGTGAAGGCCATCCACGACAAAGGCTACAAGATGGACATCCAGACGGCCGAGGTCGATGCCGACGACGTGGAGCAGTTGAAGACCCTTATGTCGAGCTACAAGCCCGAATTGGTCATCAACCTCGCCCTGCCGTATCAGGACCTCACCATCATGGAGGCCTGTCTGGCCTGCGGCTGCAATTACCTCGACACCGCCAATTATGAGCCCAAGGACGAGGCCCACTTCGAGTACAGTTGGCAGTGGGCCTACCGTGAGCGCTTCGAGCAGGCGGGCCTCACAGCCATCCTCGGTTGTGGTTTCGACCCGGGTGTCTGCAGCATCTTCACGGCCTATGCCGCCAAGCACTACTTCGACGAGATCCACTACCTTGACATCGTCGATTGCAACGCTGGAGACCATCACAAGGCCTTCGCCACCAACTTCAATCCGGAGATCAACATTCGCGAGATCACGCAGAAGGGCCTCTACTACGAGGATGGCAAATGGCTCGAGACAGACCCGCTGGCCGTCCACAGGACGCTCAACTATCCCAACGTGGGACCGCGCGAGAGCTACCTCATGCACCACGAGGAGCTGGAGAGCCTCGTGCTCAATTTCCCGACCATCAAGCGCGGTCGCTTCTGGATGACCTTCGGACAGCAGTATCTCACCTATCTCGACTGTATCATGAACCTTGGTATGGGACGCATCGACGAGGTGACCTACGAGGCACCGCTCGCCGATGACCCGACGAAGAAGGTGAAGGTCAACATCGTGCCGCTGCAGTTCCTCAAGGCCGTCCTCCCCAATCCGCAGGACCTCGGCGAGAACTACGAGGGCGAGACTTCCATCGGATGCCGCATCCGTGGCATCAAGGACGGCAAGGAGCACACCTACTACGTCTATAACAACTGCAAGCATCAGGAGGCCTACAAGGAGACGGGTATGCAGGGCGTGAGCTACACGACGGGCGTCCCGGCCATGATCGGTGCGAAACTCTTCTTGGAAGGCGTCTGGAAGAAGCCGGGCGTGCATAACGTGGAGGAGTTCGATCCGGATCCCTTCATGGAGCTGCTCAACACGCAGGGACTGCCCTGGCACGAGGAGTTTGACAAGGACTTGGAGTTGTAATCATCCCTTTCCTCTCCCCCTGCTTCGCCGAAGACCCTCCGTGGCTTCCGGTCAAGCAGGGGAGGAGGGAGGTTTAGCAAGATAACACATAGAAAAAAATATGGCAAAGAAAGAAGATGCCGCGCAGGACCCGAAGGCCGACAAGATGAAGGCCCTTCAGGCAGCGATGGCCAAGATAGAGAAAGATTTCGGCAAGGGTTCCATCATGCGCATGGGCGATGAGCATGTGGAGCCCGTCGATGTGATCCCCACGGGCAGCATTGGCCTCAATGCAGCCCTGGGCGTGGGCGGCTATCCCCGTGGCCGTATCATCGAGATCTACGGACCAGAATCTTCTGGTAAGACGACGCTCGCCATCCACGCCATTGCCGAGGCACAGAAGATGGGCGGTGTGGCCGCCTTTATCGATGCGGAGCACGCCTTCGACCGCTTCTATGCCCAGAAGTTGGGTGTAGATGTCGATAATCTCTGGATCTCGCAGCCCGACACGGGAGAGCAGGCCCTGGAGATTGCCGACCAGCTCATCCGCTCCTCCGCCATCGACATCCTGGTGGTGGACAGCGTGGCGGCCCTGACTCCGAAGAAGGAGATCGAGGGCGACATGGGCGATAGCAGCGTAGGACTCCAGGCGCGCCTGATGAGCCAGGCACTGCGCAAACTGACGGGTACGATCTCGAAGACCAACACCTGCTGCATCTTCATCAACCAGCTGCGCGAGAAGATTGGTGTGATGTTCGGCAGTCCCGAGACCACCACGGGTGGCAACGCCCTGAAGTTCTACTCCTCCGTCCGACTGGATATCCGCAGGATCTCCTCCATCAAGAATGGCGACCAGGTCATCGGCAACCAGGTCCGCGTCAAAGTGGTCAAGAACAAGGTGGCGCCGCCCTTCCGCAAGACGGAGTTCGACATCATGTTCGGTGAGGGCATTTCCAAGGCCGGTGAGATTATCGACTTGGGTGTGACCTACAATATCATCAAGAAGAGCGGTAGCTGGTTTAGTTACAAGGACACGCGCCTGGCGCAGGGCCGCGACGCCACGAAGCGACTGCTCCAGGACAATCCCGAACTCTGTGAGGAGTTGGAAGCGCTCATCATGCAGGCCATAACCAATCCTTCCGAGGAACAGAAGGTTGCAGCGAGCACAGCGTCCAAAACCAACGTCGGCGACAGTATCGAAGGCAGCGAGGCCTAATATAGAAAAGCCGCAGGAGGCTATGATATAGAAAAGGGGGATGGAAAGCAAGTGCTTCCCATCCCCTTTTTCGGTCCCTGGCTCTCAGGCCAAAGAATTTATCTGTCAGCCTGGAAGAGCGGATCCTCCGGCATCACCATGATCGGCTTCTGCTGCTCGGCCTTGATGATCTCCTCGGAGCAGTACTTCTTGTTGACCACCAGGCGGAACATGAAGTTTTCAAACCACTCGTTGGTCATGATCAGGCAGCCGTTCTGTCCGTAGCTGGCGCCCCAGCTGTTCTCCACCTTCCATTTCTTCGGCTGGCCGTTCTCGTCGAGATCGACGGCCACGAGCGTCATGGCGTGGGTGGAACCGCTATCGAAAGTGCTGATACGGTCGGCCTTGTCCATGGGGAAGGTCGTTCCGTAGAGCGATCCGTAGTCGTAGTTGTCCATGGCGAGGTAGCCGCGCTTGCGGTCGAGTTGCTTGCCTACGTCGTAGCTGGAGTACATCTTCGTGCTGTCCTTGAGTGAGGCGATGGCGAGTTTGGCAATCTCCTCCACGGGCAGGTTGAGATACTTCCAGTTGTGGCCGTCGTAGGTGTGGCGGTCATACTCCACCTCGTAGGTCTTCCAGTAGGGACGGCGCGGGTCGTTCATCACCATCACGAAGGTGCCGTTGAGCGGATGGCCCACGGTCTCGTCGTAGAACTCCTTCGGGGTGTACTTGCGGGGCTTGCCCACGGTCTTGCCGTTCTTGTCCTTGAAGGCGTAGGTAAACTCCTTTACCGGGTTGCCCAGCGAGACGGTCAGCATGTGATAGACCGTGCCGAGCATCTCAGTCTTGCGGGCCTGAATGTCGCGCTTCGACTTCTTGGCAGCCACCATCTTGCGCAGTTCCAAACCAAACTCGCGCAACTTCGAGGAGATCAGCTCCGCCATACGTGAGGTGTTCTCTGCGGAGTAGGGCTCTGGCATGGCCTCCATCGGCACGACACCATACTTCTCAGCCAGGTCGGCAGCACCACAGAACGTACCGCCGTCATTGAGCGGATTTTTGAAGAAGAACTGCACGCGCTGGTCGTCAATGGGTTTATCGGCGCAGTCGATCACGCCCTGCAGCATCAGGTTGGCCTTCTCCAGCTGGTCGTAGAAGGAGAGATAGACCTGACTGTACTCCACGCGGATACTGTCCTTGTGCAGACGGGCGAAGTTGGCACGCAGCACGTTGAGGCCCGAGAACAGCCAGCAGCGTCCCGAACTCTTCTGGTTGTGGATGCTCTGTGCGGGGGTCTCCACGCTGAAGTAGGTGTCCAGACGGCCCTGCTCCTTGAAGTTCAAGGCCAAGTCGTCGATCTTGTTGGTTGCCAGCGCATTGCTGATCACGCGGTCACTACTCTGAACGCCATTGCGCTCGATCTGTGTGAGCATCTCGCTGGAGATGCCGCCACCCTTAGTCGGCGTCTGCGCATGGCCCTGCATCGTGAGGCAGAGAAGAGCCGCCGCTAAAATTTGGTTCTTTCTCATACTTTGGTTGGTTGTTTCCCCGCCCCACATCCGCACTTGCCGATGGGGGCGGGGGGATAGATATTAGGATTTGCTATTTTATTGTATTTCTCAAAATCGTGTTGTTTCTCTCTCAAAGCCGTTAGGTCCCTTGAGTCTCTGGCCCCGAAGTCCTACTTCTCGAGGTCGTAGGCGTGCTTCGGGTAGTCGATGGTGTAGTGGAGTCCGCGACTTTCCTTTCGCTCGATGGCCTGTCGTGTGATGAGGTAGCCGACGTTGATCATGTTGCGTAGCTCGCAGATGTCCTTCGTCGCCTTCACGCGTTTGAAGAGTGCTTCCGTCTCCTCATAGAGCAAGTCGAGGCGGTCCCATGCGCGCTTCAGTCGCAGGTCGGAGCGGACAATGCCGACATAGTTGGACATCACCTGTCCCACCTCCTTGATGCTCTGTGTGATGAGCACTTTTTCCTCGTTGGTCATCGTGCCCTCGTCGTTCCACTCCGGCACACGGTCATTCCAATCGTAGCCGTCCACCACCTGCAGGCTGTGCTTGGCTGCTGCGTCCGCATAGACCACGGCCTCTATCAGCGAGTTGCTGGCCAGTCGGTTGCCACCGTGCAGTCCCGTGCAGGAACACTCGCCCAGGGCATAGAGACGATGGATGGAACTCTCGCCGTTGAGATCCACCTTGATGCCGCCACACATATAGTGGGCCGCCGGGCGCACGGGGATCATCTCCTTCGTGATGTCAATGCCGATGCTGAGACACTTCTGGTAGATGTTGGGGAAGTGCTGGCGCGTCTCCTCCGGGTCCTTGTGGGTCACGTCGAGGCATACATGGTCCAGGCCGTGCGTCTTCATCTCCTTGTCGATGGCCCGCGCCACGATGTCGCGCGGGGCCAGGGAGAGGCGCTCGTCATATTTCTCCATGAAGGTCTCGCCTGTAGGCAATTTCAGAATGCCGCCGTAGCCGCGCATAGCCTCGGTGATGAGGTAGGCCGGATGGGTCTCACCCGGGTGGTAGAGCGACGTGGGGTGAAACTGTACGAACTCCATGTCCTTCACCGTGCCCTTGGCGCGATAGACCATGGCCTCGCCGTCGCCCGTGGCGATGATGGGGTTGGTCGTCGTCTGATACACCGCTCCGCAACCGCCCGTACACATCAGCGTCACGCGGCTCAGATAGGTGTCCACCTTCTGGGTCTCCGGATTGAGCACGTAGGCTCCGTAGCACTCGATGTCGGGCGTGCGCCGCGTCACCTCAACGCCGAGGTGGTGCTGCGTGATGATCTCCACAGCGAAGTGGTTCTCCTTGATCTCGATGCGCGGATGGTTGCGGCAGGCCTCCATCAGGGCGCGCTGGATCTCGGCGCCTGTGTCGTCGGCATGGTGCAGGATGCGAAACTCGCTGTGGCCGCCCTCGCGGTGGAGGTCAAAACTGCCGTCCTCCTTGCGGTCAAACTGGGTGCCCCATTCGACCAGCTCCTGGATCTGTGCCGGCGCATTGCGCACCACCTGCTCCACGGCTTTGCGGTCGGAGATATAGTCACCTGCTATCATGGTGTCCTTGATGTGCTTGTCAAAGTCATCTACGGCGAGGTTCGTCACCGAAGCCACACCGCCCTGCGCGAACGAGGTGTTGGCCTCGTCGAGCGTCGTCTTGCAAATCATGCAAACCCTTCCCTTGTGCGCCTTGGCTATCTTCAAGGCATAGCTCATTCCGGCGATACCAGCGCCGATGATCAGGAAATCGTATTTATGAATCATTTCTAAGCAAACAGTTGTGCTCCCTATGGGGAGCGGAATAACGTTTCGCCCGCAAAATTACTCATTTATTGGCAGATGGGCGAATGTTTCTCCCGATTTTTGTGCTTAGTTCCTTTGTGACGGCAGGAAGTTGCATGTTTTTTGAGAATTTATCGCCCAAGGCAAGGTGTATATCTATTTTTCTTGGATCGAAATGGGAGTGGCTCCCCATTTTTTTCGTACCTTTGCAGTCGACTATGACAAGAGTATTTCATCATCGACTCACGCTGGGCGAACTGTGTGGCATCCTGCTCCTCGCCCTTGCCTCGCTCTATTGCTTTTGGTTCGGCACGTGGCCCATGGCTGTGCTTGGCGCGCTGCTTGTGGCCGTGGCCGTGCGGGGCATCGACCGTGGCATCCATACCGACTATGTCCTCGACGACGACCAACTGACCACGCAAAGTGGCAGGATAGGGCGCCAACGGGGACAGGCCATCCCATTGCAGACCATCACGGCACTTCGCCGTATGCCCCGCCACCTGCTCACGGGCAGCTATGTGATGGTGGAGCATGGCGACCACAACATCAGTATCTTCACCCCGGAGAACGAAACCTCGTTTGTCGAGGCAGTCGGCAAGCGTGTCTCTCTTGCCAAGAACACTTGCCAAGAAAAAGAAACAGAATCTTAATCTTAAAAACCTAAAAAAAACAATGACAAGTATTCGTAGAAAACTTTTCTTCCTTTTGGCCGCCCTGCTGGCTCTGCCCATGCAGGCGCAGGTCAATCTCGTCTATGTTGACAGTGCCCGCGTGGCTCGTCTCCTGGCCGAGGACGCCGGGCTGGTGGCAGCACCCGTCGCCGAAGTGGCCGATACCGACACGGTTCCTTTGGCGGACCGTCCCGTCGTAGCCGATGGCGCCGATTTCGACCGCCTTTGGACCGACAGTTTTGCCAGCCGCATGGCCGCCATCATCGAGGATCCACTGCTTCAAAGCACCCAAATGGCGGTGATGGTCTGGGACCTCAGTGCCGACCAGTGTGTCTATCGCTTCAACGAGGCCCAGCGGATGCGCCCGGCCTCTGTCCAAAAGTGTGTCACTGCCATCACGGCCCTCGACCGCCTGGGCGTGGACTATCAGTTTTCCACGCGCCTCTATTGCCGTGGCGACATCGACTCCACGGGTGTGCTCCACGGTTCGCTCTATTGTGTCGGTGGCATGGACCCCCTCTTTGGCGACGCCAATATGCGCGCCTTCGTCCGTGCGCTGCGCGAAAAAGGCATCCGTCGTATCACGGGCGACCTGCTGGCCGACAGGTCGATGAAGGACGACAAACCGATGGGAGAGGGCTGGTGCTGGGACGACGATGATAGCAATCCGCCGCTCTCGCCCCTGCTCTATAACCGTCGCGACCGCTTCCTGGCCGAACTCTCTTCGCGCCTGCGAGCGGCCGGCATTGTCCTGGAGGGAACGCTGGGCGACGCCACGCTCCCCGCAGGATCCACGCTGCTGGCCGAGGAGACCCACGACCTCACGCGGGTGTTGCAGCGGATGATGAAGAAGAGCGATAACCTCCATGCCGAGTCGGTCTTCTACCAGTTGGCCAAGAGCACAGGTGTGCGGCGTGCCGGTGCGCGCCAGGGCCGACAGGTGATCAACCAGGTGGTGCGTGCGGCAGGCCTTGATCCTGCGCAGTACTACGCGGCCGATGGTTGTGGCCTCTCGCTCTACAATTATGTCACGGCCGACCTCCTCGTCCACCTCTTGCGCCTCAACTACCATAACACGGAGGCCTACGAGGCCCTGCTTCCCACGCTGCCCATAGCCGGACGCGACGGCACGCTCCGCAAGCGGCTTCGTGGCACGGCGGCCGATAGCAATGTGCGGGCCAAGACGGGCACGGTGACGAGTGTCAAGACGCTTGCTGGATTCTGCACGGCCAGCAATGGCCACCGCCTGGCCTTCTGCATCCTCAACCAGGGGACCATCCGTGCCAGCCAGGCCAATGGACTGCAGGACCGCATCTGCCGGGCGATGTGTGAGTAGGACCGATAATAACTTTCAGAAACCATCAACCAAATACCCTATATATAATGACTAAGATCGTAGAAAGAATAGCCGCGCTCCGCCAGGTGATGGAGCGCGAGGGACTGGGGGCTTTCATCTTCCCCAGCACAGATGCACACAATAGTGAGTATGTCGCCGACCACTGGAAGGGCCGCGAGTGGATCTCAGGCTTCAATGGCTCGGCTGGCACGGTCGTCGTCACGATGGATGCTGCCGCGCTCTGGACCGACTCCCGCTACTTCCTTGCTGCCGAGGAGCAACTCCGCGGCACGGGTATCATGCTGATGAAACTCAAGGTGGAGGGCACGCCGACGATCACCGACTGGCTGGCCGAACAACTTCGTGGGGCCTCCCATCCTGTGGTGGGTCTCGACGGATGGGTCAATGGCACGAACGAGGTGCAGAAGATGCAGGCCTTCTTCCAGGGCTACGATATCCAGGTGCGTACCGATTTCGACCCGCTCAACGAGATTTGGACGGACCGCCCCTCCATCCCGACAGCGAAGGTGGAGCTCCATCCCCTGGAGTTTGCTGGCGAGACGACGGAGAGCAAATTCGCCCGCATCCGTGAGTCGCTGCGCAGTTGTGATGCCGAGGCCATGCTCGTCTCAGCCCTCGACGACATTGCCTGGACTTTGAATCTGCGTGGCTCCGACGTCTATTGCAATCCTGTCTTCGTCTCCTACTTGATGATAGATCAGGAAAGTGCCACGCTCTTTGTCAACGAGGAGAAACTCGACGACGCGGTGCGTCGCTACCTCTCCGACCTTGGCGTGGCGGTGCAGCCCTATGTTGCCGTGGCCGACTACCTGCGAACTCATGCCTTCGAGGGCGGTCTGCTGCTGGACAGTGTGAAGACTTGCTACTATCTCGCCTCCTGTGCCCTCGGGAAATCGGTGGTGAGGTTTGCCCCGTCGCCCATCCCCGCCATGAAGGCGGTCAAGAACGAAGCCGAGATAGCGGGCTACCGCCGTGCCATGACGCGCGACGGCGTGGCGATGGTGAAGTTCCTGCGCTGGCTTCAGCCTGCTGTGGAGGCAGGAGGACAGACGGAGATCTCCCTCGACAAGAAACTCACGGCCCTGCGTGCGGAACAAGACCTCTTCCGTGGCATTTCCTTCGATACCATTGTGGGCTATGAGGCCCATGGTGCCATCGTCCACTACGAGGCCACTCCCGAGACGGATATCCCCGTGGAGCCCCGTGGCTTGGTCTTGATCGATAGTGGCGCGCAGTATCAGGACGGCACGACCGATATCACGCGCACGATAGCTTTGGGTCCCGTCACCGAAGAGCAGCGCCGCGTCTATACGCTGGTGCTCAAGGGCCATATCCAGTTGGAGTTGGCGAAGTTCCCCGATGGTTGCAGTGGCACGCAGATCGACGCCTTGGCACGCGAACCGCTATGGCGCGCGGGTCTCAACTACCTTCACGGCACGGGCCATGGCGTAGGTTCCTACCTCAATGTCCATGAGGGTCCCCACCAGGTGCGCATGGAGTATATGCCGGCTGCCTTGCGTGCGGGAATGACCGTCACCAACGAGCCGGGCATCTATCTGGCCGACCGCTTTGGTGTGCGCATCGAAAACACGTGCTTGATCAAGGATTATATGGAGACCGAACTGGGCCGATTCCTGCAGATGGAGTCGCTGACGCTCTGTCCGATAGACCTTGCGCCCGTCGATTGCTCCCTCCTCACCGCCGAGGAGAAGCAGTGGCTCAACGACTACCACCAGATGGTCTGCGAGAAGCTCGCTCCCTATCTCGATGGCGAAGACTTGGCCTGGCTCCGGGATCATTGCAAGCCCATCGAGGCGTAACCTTAGGTCTTGTCTCGGAAACCATGGCAATGTTGTCTCGATTGCGACGTGGCGTGTTGTGGATGAGCCGGGCAAAGTATTGCCGTGGCTTCGGTATCCAGTCGCCCTGGGCCTACCGCTTCGTGCGCTATGTCGTCAATGAGCACTATCCCTACTATGCCTACGACGACCTCCGCCCCCTGTTCCCGCATCTTTCAAAGCGGGAACGGAGGGTCTGCGAACTCTACCTCCGTATCGCCAATCACCAGCAGGCCGACGAGGCCGTGCTGGTGGGCGATGTCTCGGAGGCCAAGCGGGCCTACCTTCATGCGGGTTGCCTCCGGATGGCGTTTTCTTCGATGGGGGAGGGGGCTTGCTCACTTACTGAGGATTCCTTCTCGCTGGCTGTCGTGGCCCACGGACAGGATATGGAGCAGCAGGTCTTGTCGCTCATCAACCGGGCCACAGATGCTTCCCTGCTCATCGTGGAGGGCATCCACCGCAATGGGGAGACCCGCCGCAGCTGGGCGCGCATCTTGCAGGACAAGCGCGTACGCGTCAGTTTCGACCTCTACTATTGTGGCCTTCTCTTCTTCGACAAGAAGAAGTATAAGCAGCACTATAAGATCAACTTTTAGTGCAAAAGGCTCCCGTGTGCCCCCAAGATTCGTGGCTATTTCTATTGATATAGGTAGTTATTCCTGCTTATATAGGTAGTTATTTCAACTTTGTTTGCAGTGTGTGCGAAAAAATACGCCATAGCGCTTGCAGTTCAAATAAAATATAGTATATTTGCACGCAAATTTTTATAAACTTAAAGACAGAAGACTATGTATTGGACTCTTGAATTGGCTTCAAAGCTGGAAGACGCGCCATGGCCCGCAACAAAGGATGAGCTGATAGACTATGCCACACGATCGGGCGTACCTCTGGAGGTGCTCGAGAACCTGCAGGAGATCGAGGACGAAGGAGAGGTTTATGAGGGCATAGAGGATATTTGGCCCGACTACCCCACCAAGGAGGACTTCCTCTTCAACGAGGACGAGTACTAATCGCTCACAAGCTGATTTTCTTTATCTCAGCTCGAAGCATTGAATATAAGCGGTATGGGAATTTCGCAGCAAGATTCCCATACCGCTTTTTGGCCTTTATCACCAGGCAAGCTGCTTACTATAGATAGCATGTTGTCATAGATTAATAGCGTGATGATACTACTGTTCGTCCCGTAGCAACAGGGTGAGTGATGGCTTGATTTAGGTCAAAAATGGGCGATTTTCTACCCAAATCTCCCTTCTTGGCATAGATTTGGGTAGAAAATCGCGTGTTTTTTCTTTTTGCTGCCATAAAAACGCTACCTTTGCCAAGGTTAATAGATAAACGGTATGGGCATGAGAAGCAAACTTGTTGGTAGAGAGCGAGAGTGTCAAGAACTCCACAGAGTGATGGAGTCCGATCGTTCTGAATTTGTCATAGTGTATGGTCGGCGAAGAGTGGGCAAGACTTTTCTTGTGGATCAATACTATCAGGGACAATACGACTTCACGTTTGTCGGAGGCCATAATCTATCGCGCCAAAGACAACTTACGAGTTTTTCGCGAGCATTGAAAAAGTTCTCTGGCACGAAACCTGATAAGTTTTCCGATTGGTTCGACGCATTCGATGCGCTTGAAGAATACCTTGAGTCGCTCGATGCCAACAGAAAAAAGGTGGTTTTTATAGATGAAATGCCTTGGATAGACACACAGAAGTCTGACTTTGTTGCGGCATTGGAGAACTTCTGGAATGGCTGGGCTGCTCGTCGTAGTGATATTGTGTTTATTGCCAGTGGATCGGCTACCTCATGGATGGTGGACAATCTGATAGAAAATCAAGGGGGACTGCATGCTCGCATTACAAGCAGTATTTATGTCCGGCCTTTCACTTTGCATGAGACAGAGGCGTATCTTCTGAGAAAACACTGCAAATGGGATAGATACCAAATATTGCAGTGTTACATGGTGTTTGGTGGCATTCCGTTTTACTTAAGCCTCATCAATGCAAAAGAAAGTCTCGTGCAGAATGTCGATAGACTGTTCTTTGCCCAAGGAGGTATTATGCGAAGCGAGTTCGACGAACTCTACAATGCTTTGTTTTCAAACGCCGACTTATATATCAGTGTGGTGAAGGTTTTGGCTGCCCATCATGATGGAATGTCTCGTGAGGAAATATCCAAGGCTACAGGGATTACTGGTGGAACCCTCACGCGTGTGCTGACCAATCTTGAACGATGCGACTTCGTTTCCCGAAATCAGAATTTCGCTCATAAGGTGAAAGATACCATCTATCGTTTAGTGGATTTCTATACTTTGTTTTATTATAAGTTCATCTTGCCCGATGTTTCGGGCGACGAACAATGGTGGAGTCATCATTTTGAGTCGCGTCAAGTCTCCACGTGGCAGGGGCTTACATTTGAGATCGTATGTCTTATGCACACGGACAGCATCAAGCGTGCCTTGGGTATTTCGGGGATGGCGACTGAAGTCTCATCATGGCGCAAGGCAGCAACTGATGGGCAAAATGGTGGACAGATCGATTTGGTCATCAAACGTGCTGACCGCATCATCCATTTGTGCGAGATGAAATTCAGCAAATCGCAATACCGCATAACGGAGGCATACGAACAGTTGCTAAGGCAGCGCTTAGAACTTTTCCAAAGCTCTACCAAGACCAAGTACTCTTTGGTCATCACCTTTGTTACGACCTATGGCATCGCTGACGGGCTGCATCATAGTTTGGTGCATAGTGAAGTTACGATGGAGCAACTTTTCAAATAGAATTGAACAAACTCGATGCGTGTCGAAACTATTTGCAGCAGAATGGTATCTTTGATAAAGACAGTTTTGTAGATTTTTTAGAGGAGGATTGATTATGAAAGAGAAAACGTTAAAATTTCTTGAGAGAAATCTCAGTAGCGAACCTTCTACTTTTGCTGAGGAAGCAAAGTGGAGGCAAGACAATGAAGTCTGGCTTAAATGGTCACAAGGCATAGCCATGAAGATTATTGACTATATGCAAGAACATCAGCTTTCACGAGCTGACATTGCGGCGCGTCTTGGATGTACGCCGCAATATGTTAGCAAAATTCTGTCTGGACATACCAATTTTTCATTCAAAAGTATTGCGGAGATAGAACGGTGCCTCAATATTCATATTATGGAGGCCTCCTTCGTGTGATAGATTGGTTTGTGTGTGCCGTTCCGCCTTTTACGGTCTTTCACTACAAAATGCAATGATCGAAAAGGCTGACACGGTGATGACAACTGAGTATCCAATAGCTTGATTTGGGTAGAAAATCGCGTGTTTTTTCTTTTCACCCTCAAATAGCTCGCAATAAAAAAGCGGAGCGAAGACTGTGGGAGGGCTGAGCCCCGACCCGTAGTCTCTCTCCGCTTTCGTTGTTCCATTGCTGGGCAATGGGCGTCTATGTGTGTGCTTTTCTTAGAAATCGAGGTTTACGCCGACACCAAACACCTTGTTGGTGCGGGTGAACTGGTCGGTATTGTGGGCCGTGGCCGACATGCCGGCTGCGCTATACTCCTGGTCATACTCCTTGTCGAAGGTCTCGTAGTTGGTCCAGAAATAACTGGCCTCCACCGTGACTTTCGGGGCGACGCGCACCTTTGCGCCAAAGCCATAGGAGTAGCTGCTCGTCGTGAATGACATGTCCGAGAGGTAACTGCCGTCGCCAAGACCATACTTCGTGCGCTGCATTCCCGCACTCACCGTGAGAGCGTCCGAAATGTCATACTCCGATCCCAAAGCCCACTCCCAGGTGTTGCCGCTGAGCAACTTTTGCTTGTCCTTGTCCATGCGGGCGTCCTTGTCGAAGTAGTAGTGGTAGCTCGCCATCACACGCCAGGTCGGCAGTATCTCGTAGCAACCACCCACGGTGAGGATGCCCGGGATGTCGTTGGGCGTGTTCACACCGTCGGCGAAGAGTCCCGTGTCGTCCACCTTCGTGTCGTTCTCGATGTTGAGATGTGTCGTGAACTCCAGACGCGCGCCGAGGTTGAGTTTGCCCCAGCGGTAGTCGATACCGATGATCGGCGTGATACCCCATCCGCGCTGCGTGCAGTCGAGGTTGCGGTCGGCCACCTGACTCCGCACGCCACCAATGGCCTGCGCGCCACCCTGTGCCAGTTGCGCACCCTTCGTGAGCTGCTCGGCAGCGGCGGCATACTGCTGTGCGGCCTGCTCGTTGCCAGCGAGCGTTGCCTCCTGGGCCAAGCGAGTATAGTTGTTGGCCTGCTCCTGATAGGAGAGCGCCTGGTTGGCCAGGGCGTCCGCCTTGGTGCCGAGGTAGCTATAGAGGTTTTCGTTTTGGCCGTTGATGTTCACGGTGATGTTGGAGATGCTTCCCTCATACTTGTTGTAGATGTAGTTGAAGCGGAAGCCGCCATAGACAGCCAGGTTCTCATTGACCTTGTAGGTGGAACCAAACTGGAATCCGAAGACGTACTGCTGACCGTGGATGTAGCTCTCTACGGAGTAGCCCGGCGTGTTGCTTCCCAGTCCGAGGTCGATGCCATACTGCTGTTGGTAGGTGTTGTTGGCCAACTGCAGGATGGAGGGCAGCAGGGCCACCTGGCGCTCGAAGGATCCGAGACCGCGGTTGAAGGTACACTTACCGCCACCGCCCACGAGGCCGAAGGCAAACTGAAATCCCCACTTGTCGTAGTTCAGGGCCGCCTGTACCGAAGGTACGAACGGAGCAGAAGCTTCACCCTTGAAACTCTTGATGCCGTTGACATCGCCTCCGTTGAGGCTCAGCGGATGGGCGTAGGGCGACTGCATCCATTGCTCTTCGGTCATGGGGAGGCCAGCAGGTTTGAGGAGCGTCATGCCGCTACGGATGGTACGCGTCTGTGAGGCGCTCTGACCACCGAGAGAGAGGTGGAGGCCCTTACCCAGGAAGGCCACGCCGGCAGGATTGGAATAGACTCCATCGATAGCAATCACACCATCACGGGCGAAGTTGCGACCGAAGATGAAGCTCTGGTTGGTGTTGGTCAGAAGACCACCCGCGAAGACGGCGGTCTGCGAAAGCATTGCCATCGCAATGCATGCAAGTTTCTTTCTTTGCATTCGTTATTTTACGTTCGTTGGTGAAAAACGGGTGCAAAGGTATGTAGATTGTTCTGTACTTCCAAATTTTTGGTTAGTTTTTCTGTTTCTTCCAGCGCTTTTCTGTCCCTCTTACCCATTTTCAGCCCAATAACGAATGAAAAGCAGGGTTGTTTAGAAAAAGGCAGCAGGGTAGGGACAGTTTTATGTCCCCGCGAAGCTGTTGTATCTTGTTGTTTACCTTGCAGAAGGCTTGTTTGACGCGTAGCGTCATTTTGTCCTCGCGAAGCGTTGTAACTTGTTGTAAAAGTTGTATTTGTTGTTTTCCCTAACTCAGCAGGGCTTATTGGCAACAGCACAAACCCTATCACTCGATTTTCCGGAAGAACCCTATTTCAACCGTACGGATCAAACTATGGCTCACCCGATAAATCAGGGGGAGAATTCTTTAATTCTATAGAAAATTTGTACC
>OLVZ01000970.1_pt1 | contig 26150 bp, 34 predicted proteins | sample 1673341 | NCBI WGS metagenome assembly OLVZ01 (sample SAMEA3178944, study PRJEB25190) | human gut metagenome | biome: human gut; feature: human-associated habitat; material: faeces | place: Austria | collected 2013 | reverse complement strand
TATCTTTCAGCTCCTTGTTCTCTCTTTCAAGAAACTCTATTCTCGTTTCGTGGTTATTGAAATCCTCTATCAAAAATCTTTGGAAATGCTTTGCCATAGACAGTACGCATGTAGTTGCAAGCACATCATAACTCATTGTGAAGAAGCCCTCATTGTCTGTGTCTGTCACCTGTGGAAGAAATGCGTTCCAATACTGGGCGCTCGTTCCTGCTCTGACCTTGCATTTTTCATCCGTCTTGAAAGTGTAATCGAAAAGGTCAGCGTTTGCCATTACGTCAAGAGGTACGATGATGCTGTTCAGGACGTTCTTCTTTCTTAAATCGGAGTACATGGTTATTCCGCCTTTAGCAAGAAGATTGTTGCTGCATGTTACTTGACTGCCGCTTATTTGTAGCCATTGGGCAGCTGCTTTTCTGTTTGAATCGGCAGAGCCCAGCCATATCTCATTATTTGTGTTAAAGCCTATTCCAAAGGCACATATTCCTGATCGAACAATCGAATAGCAGCAATAGTTATCATTATTAGGAGCGCATGCGTTATAAGCAGCGCTGTATGAATCATCAGCATGGTGATCAATACCTGCTGAGTACAAGTCAGACCTGATCCAATTTCCAGAAGTTATTTTACCCGAACAATACGTATCTCCATTTACATTAAGCTTGTAACTGCTAATACCAGTTCCTATGCAGACATTTCCACCACCAAAGCACATTGTTATATCTCTTGATGTATTATATTGGAGGTTTAATTCAGCGTTATAATTATTTATCTCACTACCTCTTCCATTATCATTTCCGTTGTTATCAGTCTCAATGCAGATACTATTAAACTTAGCTCCTCCTGTTACATTGTTTGTTCCGTCAAAAGGCTTGCTGAAGATATAGCGAGGGGTCTCCAATCTAACAGCCTTTTGAACTAAGTAATCGTAAGATGCCATATTTAATACCCCTTGATTACTTACGGACGTGGTCGGCTCTACATAGACAGGATAATTACTACTACCGCTAATTTCCGTTCTTTCGTAATACACGTTTACGCCTCCACGATAATCAGTGCATACCGTATATTCGCATCCACCGCCTCTTAGATACACAACAAGCGCACCGACAGAATTACTAGCAAGTTCAGCTTTTGATATTAAGTTGGCATATGGCTGTCTAACATATTTTGTAACGATATATCCGCTGTTTCCGTCCCAACCATTATAGCGTCCTTCGTACATGGCCCACATGGATGAAGTGCCATTATCATGATTTCCCGGATAAGAGGGTGTTCTGCTTCCTAAGTTTTTATATATGCTAATCCTACTGTTCCATGTTTTTGTGCTATCTATTGTAATAACCACCGGATAGTATGTGTTTGCATCTCCTTCGACATTGATTACCTGCTCGTTTCCCCATGTGGTAAAGGCTTTGTTCATGCTTGAGAACATGTCTCGTTTGTTGCCATTATCGAATATCTTATGGCCAAGTCTTGTTAATGTGCCATCTTTTGCAACGTTAAACAAAGCTCCAAGATTTACATCATCCTCATTTAGCACTCTGAATACAGAACCATTATCACCTGAGCCGAATGCTGTAACACAATCATTTGTTATGGCTAATCCTCCAGTGTCACTGGGCGCGTCATATCCGTTAGTCTGTATGTATAGAGCCTTAGTGTTGTTAGCAGCACTAATATCGTGCATAACAATACCACTAATAGTCGCATCTCTATAACCTATGATATAAGCTGCACCTGAATTAGCAGAAGACCTACCATAAATATCAGAATCATTTGACATTAGCAATGTTCCCGTCATCGTATCCCCTGCCTTGTTGACGTAGCGGTTATCCAGTTCGGCAGAATAGTTATTTGTAGTAAGTATTTTATATCCGTCAATTCCCCACCTATCACCATAATATCCAAGTCTTGATAATACTGATCCTTTGCTATTAGCTGCTCCAATTAAGGCGTGATTATCATCATCCCTCATTATTAGCTTTACGTCAGACTGTGTATCAATAAATACTGTCTGTCTAAATTCCTTAGTTCCGTATATTTGTTGATGTGTGTCAATTGTTACCGCATCCGTAATCCCATAGCCGCTTAGAGTAGTAGGATGAGAGGACAGCTCATCAAACGAATAACTCGGCTTGTTCGGCTGCTTGGCCCAAGAATACACGTCACTTGCTGGCAATGTGGTGGGGTAATTCGGCAATGTAATCAGCTTTGTGGTTTCATCAGGGGAATAGGTTGTTCCGTTAAGGATAATCCCGTCTACCGAACCACCGCCAACACCGCCTATTACGCTTAATACACCACCCTCTTTGGATAATGTAGTATTGTCAATCGGAAGCGCATCAAGAATGGTAGATGCCGTATGACTGCCTTGTGCAAACATGGTAAGACTACCTGTCAAAATCAAATCGCCGTCTAACTCAACCACTCCGTCAGAATGCTTCTTCACAAGTATATCACCGATATTCAAGCCGTTTATGAACGACTTGATACCTGTAATGTCCTGTGCACCCGATTTGGTTACGTAATCGGCTAATAGTCCGGATATGTCGTTTTTGGTGTAGGCGTCTGTGATGCCATAGCCTGCAAGGGTGGTAGGCTTATTCTGTATTTCGCTGAAATCATAGGTTGGTTTAGTATCTTCTATCCATTCAGGTTTACCTCCAATTTCATCCCATGAGTAAGAAGGCTTTGTACTACCTATCCAGCTGGGTTTTCCTGATATGTTACCCCATTCAAGCGAAGTCGGATAATTAGGCAAGGTGATTATTCCGTCCTCATTAGGAGTGTAAGTATTACCGTTAACCACTATACCATTGGCAGTACCCTTTCCACCTGTCGCGACAAGCTTTCCGTCAACCCATTGTATTGTCACACCGTCTATTGGGAGACCTTCGTAGATTGAAGGTACTTGAACGTCTGCACCTGCGTACATGGTTACTCCGTAGGCGGTAACAACGGGGAATTTTGAATAAGCGTACTTAGCCCCACTTTCATCTTCTTTGAATTGCCAGATATTCTTTATTGCTGCAAATCCATCCAACATCATTTGTTGGGTTCTGTTATACGACTGCGTGAGGGAAGTAGTCATATCATTAAGAACAGAAAGCAAGTTTATATCCTTATTGGCGGATATAACCTCTTCTTTCAATTCTTGAGTGTTTCCCTTAATCTTCTCATTGCCTACTGTAATAGACTGAATGTATTTAAAATCTATCTTGGTGACAAGCTTTATTACACGAGTAGAGAAAGAATATCCTCCATTTACATAGGTAATTTTCCGGCCTATTGATAAATCAGGGTTATTCTCACTAAATGATATTGGGTTAGATGAAAACTGATAATTGTTTAGATCAGAAGATAGACGTGATATCTCCTTATTCATTTCCGATTCAAGCTCCAAATAGGCAGAACCTGTATATTCTTCCGGCATGCGGATGTTGAATAAGATAATCTCATCACCATTATTAGGGATGAGTGACGTTATAGCAGGTATGATATACGTCCCTTCCTCCTTAAACTTGATTTCATAATCCCCAGGAGTAAGGATAACACTTGTACCGTCAGCACTTGATACCGTTTCCGCTTTGTCATGATAAATAAGCTCAAATTCCCTTCCTTGAAGAGCACCGGATTCAAAATGAACAGACAAGGCTTTTCCTGAAATCAACATACCTTCTGGGTTGTCCTTGCTGTAAATAGTGTTGTTTAAGACAAATCCCGGTACTTTGAAATACCATATTGAATATTGGTCGTATATAGGATTGCCTTCATTATCAGTACCTACCTGAACTTTTTCCCCATCTTCCCCGATAGTCCACATAAGACGCACACGCACATCGGATATTTCTAAAGATGAAGAAGGATAGACATTGTCGAATATTAATATCTTTTGAAATATTTCTCCTTGCTTTAAATCAGGACGAATATCTTTGTACCCATTAGGATATTTAACAGGATCAAGAGTGAGACGTTTGTTTACCAAATTATTGACATTAGCCCCTTCATAGTCCTGAACGATATTCCTTGTAGATCCAAAGGCGTAAAAACGAGTATAATACCCCTCCTTACCGACTGTAACGGTCGGTACTGTAATGTTCTTGCCAACTTCAAGCCTAACGGCAATTCCATGTTCTGCTTTAGACAAGTGAATTACCTTGTTAGCTTTATCTATCCACCATTCAGTCTCAAAAGCATTAGCTATACTATTCAGGGAAGAATAGATATCAACCGACTGAAAAGACAATGTAGCAGAGGCAGAAAGTGACGCATCAACCGTATAAGTCCAAGTCTCACCTGTCTCATTTTTAATCGCCTTACAAATTGACGACATAAAGTTTGCTGGGTTATCCGTTAAAGTCCAATCCGGTTCACGACCTATTATTACATCATCGGAAGAATAAGTGTACATGAAAAATGAGACTTTAGCCCAATACATAACCACAGACTTAAACAAAGGCTGGTAGGAAAACTCTTCCTCGCTCTTCTGTATGGGAGAATATGGCTCAAGAAGAGAATACTTTTCACCGCCATATTCAATATAAGCCCCCATAGGTAATATATCTGATTTATCCGAATTCCATGACAAAACAATATGGTCAGACTGCATGAGTTCTTCCACATGTTCGCAAGATTCAGTTATAGGAACTGATAATAATATTTTTCCAGATATGTCTTTGATGTCTATCATAACGACATCAAATTTCGGGTATAAAAAAAAGAAGCCCTAAAAATTAGAGCTTCCAAACGTGACATCAGAAAGAAGGTCACAAATTAGGTTCTATTGGCAGGATTTGGCTCGCAAAACTTCATCGAAACTTTGCCAAAGCTCCGATATGCACTTTGCGCATAGGTAATATTTTTCCCAAGATAAATCAGATGATAAATCTCATTGCTATTATCGGGAATTTGAATATCAACTGCACCTTTGTACAATTCTTCAAAGAAAGATTTTTTCTTTGTTTGATAATCAATTTTAGAACTTCCTTCAATAGTGAACGACAAGGTTATTTCTCGTTCATCCAATTTAGGATTGGCGATAATTACCTGTTTTCCATGTTCCAACCGGGATTTATTTTCAATAAAATCTTTCATAGGGGAAGAAGCTCCGATTGCATCAAGGAAGCCACGACCCATTCTCACACCCCATGTGGTATAAGCTTCTTTTCCGTTTATCAACAACTCATTCATAATTTATAAATTTGATGTATTCTTTTTTACTTCTGCAATATCCGCCTTAATCTCTTTCAGATACTTAGCAGAGTTTCCTGTATTCTCTGAAATTTGTACAAGTTCAAGATAAGATTGAGCTATCAAATCTCGTGTCTCATCCGCTATATTTCTTGTTTCAATATCAACAGAAAGAACGGCATCCGTTTTGGCAGTTAATAGATTAAGTGATTGAGATTGATTGATGTTTTGCTGTTTAATTTCTTCCACCCCTATCCTTTGTGCATTAAGTTGCCCATTCAATACATCCACACTATCTTGAGAAGCGGCTACGGAATATCCCATAGTTGGAGATTGTTGAGTTCTTTCAATATCCGTATTCCAGCCAAAAGCGTTCATTAGCTTGTCACGTTCAATAAGCAAGCTATCGGCCAACTGCTGTTGCATATCACGAAGCTGTTGAACTTCATTGTCAGAAAGGCCATCTTCGCCATACTTCGCCCAAGTATCATATAGCTCTTTTATTTTGTCTTTGTATTCATTTGCAATAAGAGATTTAAAAATTGCATTTTGCAAATGCTTCTCAAAGTTATCGGCAAAATCCTCATTAGTGCTATCCAAATCAGAAAGTAAATCAGCATATCCGTTTTTAAATTCGTCAAAACTCATTCCTGTGATAGCCTCTTTTTCCTTTTCTGCAATCTCAGTAAGCTGATCTCCATAATCAGCAATATTCTGCAAGTAAGTAACAAAATCCTTATTAACAGTGTCTAAAACAGAAACGAGCTTTTCATCAGTAAGTATCTTTTCTATCTTTTCAGAAGATAAGTCCCAAAGCTGCCACTCCGCCGTTATCTTTTCTCCTGCAAGGTCCGATATCCTTTTAAAATCTTCCGGAGAAAGACGTTCTGCAATACGATATCCCAATGAGTGGGACCCGATACTTGCCCCACTTGATGCAAGCTGTTTAATCAATTGGCGCTGTCTACTTATTTGGATATTAACAAGCTGCTCGGCTTCTTCCGCAGCTTTCATGGCTTCCGTACCATAGTTAATATCAATGTATTCCATTTTTTTATTTATGAGTTCATCCCAAATAGTTATAAGGTGTTCGTATTGGGCTTTCATTTTCTCATAACCGGAATAATCCGCACCTCCAAGACCAGGGATAAGTCCTCCTAAAGAAATTACGGAGGTAAGCGCCCCCTTAACAGTCTGCAAACCACCGGTAACAATAGACATAGGCTTTGTTAGATCGATTCTTTCAAGGCCATTCAACATTTCCCCAAACCCCGACATTGTACCTTCCAGCCATTCAGGGGTCTTTACACCGAGCGTTTCCATAATACCAATAACCTGATTACCGGCATCCACATATTGGCCTATCTCTTCAACTCCTTTATGCAAGGCAGTAGTGGCTTCCGACAAAGCTTTCTGTTTATTATTCTTTGCACTTTCGAGAGTAGACTTAGCATTTTTCTTTTCTTCATCCGTACCTTCTTTGAGAGCCTTGTTATATGCTTCCTGCGCTTCACGTTGAGCATCAGTGGCATTTTTAAGGGATTTAAAGGAAATAGTCATGGCTTCAAACGGATTACGTTCTGAAACTTTCTCATCGATCCGTTCGATAGCATCTACCAGTTCTTTAAGGTTTTCAGGAGATAAATCCTTTTGAGATGATATAAAGTCTTTAAGGTTAGCTTTCAACTTCTTCAAAGTATCAGTAGAAACCTTGTCAAGATTACCAAAGACTTGTTCCCAATTCATTCCTTTTTTCAGTTCAGACAAATCAATGTTTTGAATAGCTTCTGCCATTTCCTTTTGAAGCATCCTTTTATCACCTTCGGTAGTGGCTTTGGCTATTTTGTCGTTATACTCTTTTGTTATGGCTTCTTTCTTTTGTAGGAATGTACCGTATTTTATCAAGTATTCATTCCACGCCTCCTCCTGTTGCTTTATAGGGGTCTGCTTTTGTTTTTCTAAAACATATTCGTATAAAGTATCAAATACAGACGTATCAACTGATACAGAAGAAGCGTCAAAAGTTTGCATTTTATAGCTCTTATCTTTGGATGATTTGGCTTTTTCCTCTGCATCAAATATTTGCCTTTGAATATCTACTACTTTGTTGATATAATCTTGCTTCTGTCTTTCAATGGCTTGCAATTCCTTCTTGTTATTAAGTTCACGTTGTGCTTGTTCTTTGTTGAATCCATCTTTCATGGCATCTATGCGAGCCTGTTCCACTTGATTCTCTAAGTCTACCTCTAATCGGATACGCTCACGACTGCCTTTTCTTCGGAGTTCGGAAATTCGGTGCAGTTGGTCGGTATAGGCGTTTATGTCTTTGACTTCTAATCCTGTATCTGTTGTAACATCAGAGACTTTAATACCTTTAGTTATAGCTATCTGCGCTGAATATACATCACGTAGCTCCTTAGTTAGTCCTTCATATTCCTTTTTTAAATGGGCCACTCTATCAGCAGATTTTATAATTTCTCCTGAAAAAGGGTCTATATAGTCTGTTTCAGATTCTGCTTTTCGTATTTCCATTAGTTTACCCGCTGCTTTCATTGATAAATCCAATGCTCTTGTAGAAAGTTTATCTACTTCGGCCATCTTGGATTTTGCAATTGATGCTTCTATTATAGATTTAGTTAATTTCATATAAGTATCATTTGCTTTTCCTGCCATAATACTTTCATCAGATAGATTTTTTAGATAATCTGGATACAACCTTCTTAACTCATTTATAGCCTGCTTTCGTTCATTTCTCGATCTATTTTCATCCATTGCGGCTCGATACAAAAAGTTAAGTCTATTAATTTCGTTTTGTACATTTTGTTGTCCTTCCTTCATTGCGTTATTTACAGACTGAATTTCTAATTCACTATTAGACAAAGCTTCTTTTGCCCTGAATAATCCATCTACCCAATCAACAACCTTATCACCGTATAAAGTGAGAAGAGTAATACCAACTGTTAAGGCTGTTTGCCAACTAAATATAGAAGAAACGACCTGTTTCCACACCGGAACAGCTTTCTGACCACTATTCTTTAGTTCGTCATACTGCACTTTCGCCCGTTTTATTTCATCTACCAATATTGGAATATTATTAGATATTGCAGAAAAGAAAGTTCTTGCACCATAAGCCAACGAAGGGAGTTCTCTGCCTATTTGTTGAATACTAATATCTAAACCGTTCCAACTACTGGCATAATTTCCTATGTTTCTTTGATGATTTCCAATAGACGCATCAAGTTGCCTTATCTTAGCATCAGCCTGATTTATAGAAGCAAGAAGTTCCTTACCAAATGGAGATCTTCGTTCCTCTTCTGTTAATTCACGATAGGTCTGTCTCATTCTTGACAAAGATTGTGAAAGCCCATTCATGGAAGTAGTAGCAGCATTATCTAATTTGGCATTACTATTTAAACTTTGCCTTACTTCTGCCAACGCTGTTTTATGGGTTAACAAAGAGTTGTTTAATTGCTCAAGTCTTTGTTGCTGACTTCTTGATAATACAGCAGACTGCCCCTGTGTCTTGTTTATCTGTTTAATCTCCGCTTGAATTAAACGAATGGCATTTTGTTCTTGAACCATCCGTTTTATGTTTTGGGAACGAGTACCAATAACCGATTCTATTTCACCCTTCAATTCATCATAGGCTTTCGCTTGCGCTTGAATACTTGCCGTTTCCGCATTGTTAGCTGCTGCATTAGCATTTCCACCACCCGATTGGGTATCTACACCAGCAGCTTTTGAAAACCGTTCTTGAGCCTTTAAAATTTTATCAGAAGCATCATTTATTCGTTTTGTGGAAAGCATGATCTTTCCTTCTGCTTCTGAAATCTTCTTTACCAATGCGTCATATTGCGACATCAAAGATTTTAGCTGAGCTTCCATTCCCTTTGCTATGTCAATATCCACTTTGACATTAACACCCTTTAATGCCTTTTTCACATTCTCTATTTCCGCTTTGATTTTTTGCAGCTTTCTAATGTCGCTATCAATTTCTACAAATATTCCCGCCATATCAATTAAATATTTTCTTTTTAATCATTCTTTCTGCATATAATTGCGCCGAATCAAGCACATCAAATCCTTTGGATCGGACGAAACTTGCGTATTCCATTCCATCAGCCAAATACAACCCATCCTCCTTGTTGGCATATATGAGATAGCTTTTCGTCTTTTCTACTGCTTCTGAATGTACTCCTTCACCATACACTTCCAACGCTATAATTTTCCCATTACGGACAACACAGAAACCAGGAGCATTACGCAAATTGAAAGTATGATTCTGATATTCTTTTAAATTACCAGTTCCATTTGCATTGTAAGCCACACGAATAGCATCTTTCCCTATTTCTATGAGTTTGGAGAAGAAAGCATCTTCTATCTGCTCTTCAAATTCTTTCAATCCTGAAATATCCCCTTTTATCTTCATAATATATAAACAACGCACCCCAACCTAATGAGGTGCGCTGACTATTTTTAAGCTGCATCTTTACCCAAAAACTTCTCTACAAAGTAAATTTGACCCTTACCAGTCACTTTGGTGGTAGTAGTAACTAATACAGAGCCATCCGGTTTAGTGATTGAAGTTTTCTTCAATTCAAAAAGTCCTAATTTCATAGCCTTTTGCGTTGGCTGATTGTAGTAGTCACCCTTTTGGCAAAGATAACCATTCTCGCGCATCCAGTTAAACAAACGGTTCTGGCCGATATTCACTCCATTTTGTTGCAGTATCTTTGCCAATTCAGCAACCAAGCAAGAACGTTGAGAAGTTGAAACAGCATCGGCAAAGAGAACTTTTGGTGCATCTTTTTGTATCTTCTGTTCGGCTTCGATACGCTTCTGCTTTTCTTCTTTTAGATTAGTTGCAAGCTGAATTAGAAAATCAGGCGAAGTCAAAGCCTTTTCAAGAGTTTCGTTGGTCATGTATGCACCATGTTTGCGAATTGAAGGCAAAATTTCGCTTGTCACCCATTTACGAAAAGGCTTTGCTTTTTCGCTGTCACTGCGAATTATCACATCATATAAACCGCTTTCGGTTATAAATGTAACTTGTTGTTTCCCACCTTCTGTAAGGGTGTCCATTTGGCGGACATCCTCTAAATCCAGTCGTGACTTCACATTTCTTGCGTTAGCAATGCCTATAACACTGCACACATCTGCCAAACAAAACAAAGGTTCACCACTCTCATTCATTGCAATTCTTACTTTTCCGAACTGCTCATTTTGGAAAATCTGAATATTATTCATACTTTTACACAGTTTTAAAAATTAGACCCCACCAAAGGACGCTCCTAACTTCATCCGATGGCGGGGTTTATATTTTTCAGCTGTTAGGATAGCTGTGTTACTTTTTGTTTGTAAATTTACTACTAACCGACTGCATGACCTAAAAAGTGTCGCGCATAGGCACGACAATCGGCTTATTGTCGTAAATCCATTACAAACTTATTGTATAATCGTGTAAAGAAGTAATTTTCCCCTATCGGGATTGTGACAAGCATTCTGATGTCACAAAATACAGGAGGTGGTCTTATACAAAGGTTCATGGCAATAAATTTATCTTAATATAGCAGCCGCCTTATCCAGCCTGTTTATATACTCTTCCTCATTCTTGAACTCTGACCGGGCAAAGTCACGAAACGCCCTAATCATTTTCATTGCAACAACTTGTTCAAGTGGGGTAAAGCCGTATTCTGGGTTAATAAGACGTGTAACGGCGAAACATCTATAATTGTAGCGTACCACCTTATTAGCCTTGTATCCGTTAGGATAATACTTGTCAATCATATTATGAAGGCTTGTCTTGTACATCCTAATAATTGCTTGTCTGACTGACAGTACTTTTTGTTCAACCATAGCTCTAATAAATGAGTGTAAATCATTTATAAACGCACCGAACGTACTTTCTTCAAATGGTAGGTAACTTTGGAACTCGTTTGCCATTCTTGTTACTTGCTTGCATTGCTTTCTTGATAAATAAAAATTTTTCATACTGTAATATTTTAGTGTTTATAATTTTTTAATCACCCACATAATGAGCGCCGAAACGCCCGTAGCTATATGGATTGTAATATGCTGATTTGGGTATTGACAAATCATCATAAGAACTACGTTTTGCTGGTTGGGCTAAAGCCGCTTTCATGGCTTCTATTTCTGCTTTTCGTTCTTCTTCATTAGCTACGAGCTTCTTTTCGTTAGCCCAAGCAAGCTTTAAACAGTCTGCCCAAGTCTTTACACCATGAGTAAGAGAATACAACTTCATGTACTTCTTGATCGTGTGGGCTTCTCTCATTATCTTACTTAAATTGTAGCGTTTCATATCTTTTATTTATTGGTTTAACTTTGATGATGCAAATGTAAAGTATATAGTTTACATTTGCAATAAAATAGGTAAAGAATATACTAATCATTAACATTAATTAGTAAAGCATTTACTATACACATGGTTTTATGATGTATATTTGCATTATATTTAAATACACGATTATGGAACATAGAATAAAAGAAGTCATCAAAGAAAAAGGATATACCCAACAGGAGTTCGCAGATTTGTTAGGTATGTCAAGAGTTGGACTTGCCCAAATAGTGAATGGAAAGCCCTCATATCCAACCCTTGAAAAGATTGCCACCGCCCTAAACGTTCCAATGTGGCAACTATTCGCCAGCCCAGAAGAAGTACAACCAAAGAAAGACGATCTTTCCCTTACTTGCCCTCACTGTGGAAAAAACATAAAAATAAAGGTGGAATAATTGATTATTTGAAACTTTAGACTATATTTGTGCAAATATTAACTATAAAAAACACAAATATGGGACAAATCGTATCTATCATTATCATTGTATTTGGAGTGCTTCAAATAATCCTCTTCTTTAAGATATGGGGTATGACAAATAATATTTCATTAATAAATAAAAAAATTAAAGAACACACTTATGAATATTATATGTTAATTGGAGATAAAGAAATGGCATTTAAGACCTTAAAAGAAGAGATGGTATCCAGATTACTTAATATAAAAATGGAAACTTATAGTAAAGATTCATTTATACAGATAGCTAATGAAGAAATTCCCAATTACATAAAACTAATGGAAATGACGGGGTTTAAAGTTCCTTTACATCTAACATCAGCTGAAGCATTTATTGCTTATAAAAAAGAGATAAATTTAAAATAGAATATCAGCCCCTCTCCTTTAGGTTTGGGGCTTTCTTTTATTTTAGCTTATTCTTACCTTTCGCTCTAAAATATTCTTCTTCTGTCACTTCTTCCCTTACAGTACCATAAACCACATGAAGTTTGTCTTTCTGCATAATAACCAAATTGCGATATGGAATGATATTAACCACCTCATCATAAGATAGGTTTAAATTATCCATGAATGACACAATTTGTCCGAGCAAGCAGTTATTTCCTGCTACTTCTGTTTTGCTGTCAACAGGGCTACATTCCTCGCTAAAGCTGACAGCTTGAAAAAATGTTCAGCAGATATTAGAGAGTAAGCCATTTCTAAAGCGTCTGCAAGTTCATCAATACTACCATTAGATAACTCTTTAGATAGAGAGTCATCGCCTTGTATAAACCACGATAAAGCATAAGAAACCGCTTCTAAATTACCAAGATTTATAAACATATCCTTTAAAGTATTTCCCTCCTCTATTTTTGATAAATAACAACTCGCTCCTGCTATTTTTTTTATGGTAGGAGGATAAATAGTGTAGGCCTTTCCTTTTATTACTACCGTTTTAAAATCTGTTCCTATAATGGAACTCCCAACTATATTTGCAGCTTTATTCATATTACTTGATTTAAAAAAGGCGGTGAGCAACCACCCACCGCCATCCTAAATAAACTGTTTTTACATTTACTTCATAGATACCTTCTGAACTCCTTCTACCGCGGACTGGTCAAACCAAAATTCAGATCCAATACCCTTATTTTCCAATGCGACAGCGGTAACTCCGAGACCAATATTCTTTTCCACAAAGTTGCCCTTAGCAACAATATTTGCTTTTGTCAAAACAACATAGTTGCCAGTCTTTGTTTGAGCAATAATAGCCTTCTCAATTACATTGGTTGATTCCGGGCGTTTCCATCCCACAGCATTATCTTCCGAAGAAGCCTTTGTTCCTGTTGCAGTAATAGCTTCACCACCTTGCAAGTCGGCTTTTTCCATATATGAGTATTCACCCATTGTGAAAGAAATGGTGGGGATACTGTTTTTAGTCCTGTCAATATAGTAGGTTTGCCCTGTCAATTCATTGACATATTCCGTTGTTTCCGGGTCTGACTCTTCATATCCCCACGTATCTTGGTGAGAATTTAGCACTTCTTTTGCACCACCGCTTGCAGCGATCAATGCCTTAATAGATGCAGCAGTTACAGCCGCATTAATCACATCAGCGTACCATATACGCTTAATTCCGATATACTGTTTCTTAGCCATATTAGTTTACATTTAATACTTCAAATAAAATCCTTACATTCACATAATGACACTTCAAAGCTGTGTCCGCTTCTGTACTGATTGATTCGATAGAATACTGATAAGGAATACCGTTATAGGAATTTACAACATCTCCTAATATTTCAACAGATTGCTGTTCAAGTTCTGCTATTCGGATAAGATTCGCGATACCTATACCAACATCAGGAACGCACAAGTTTACTTCTACAAAACCTTTCTTCCAATAAGTATCAGGAGACTGGCTTTTGGGCCGGATAACAATTCGTTCCGTTTTCATCCGGTAATCAGTATCATCAGGAATAAGTGGAATATTACCTTTTTGATAAATCTCCCCTATCCCGAAAGCCTTGCAATCCCGGTAGAGAATGTTTCCTATGTCAGTAGTTACTATCATCGTTCAAATCTATCTTTCAATCTTTTTTCTGTCCTTATCGCTGCACTTCCTGCAACTTCAAAGCCTTTAGACTCCACGAATGACGCATATTCAGCTTCATTTTTCAACGTTAAGCCCGACCTGTCAACCTCATATCCGTTTGATGCTCTCAAATGCCCTGTTCGGTCTGTATAACTTCCGGTTTTCTTAGCATCTTCAACAAAAGCCTCTCCTTCTTCTTCCATACCAGAAAGAACTTCCGATTCTCCCTCATTGAAGAACTCGTCTATATCCGAAAAATCAAAATCTACTCCAACCATATCACTCTGTATGGGAAATAGTTAGTCTCCAAAGGACTTTTAACAACACCTTCACCTCTTATGCTTCCGTCAAAATTTAAGCAACGAACTTCTGCTCCTGCTTCAACCTTTGACGGTTTATCAAAGACTACCTTGTACTTGAAATCATACAGAAAACCATTGACAGATACTTTCTTTTCCGCGCTCACATCATCACAACGGCATTTGCATATATCCTGCCAGCTCTCACCACCGGTTCCAGGAATAGATCTTCCGAACTCATCCTTATCCATCGGGGTGATAACCTTAACCTGCAATATGTGAGGAGCGAATATCATAAGAATGTCACTTTAGGTTTATCCGTTAATTCATCAGTCAATCCATACTGTTTGCACAGAAATGAATAGTAGTCCTTAATTCCTTGAATGTTCCAAGACATTGAAAAACCGCTTTCACTGATTGAAGTAGCACGAAGCAAAAGAGAAGGTATGAACTTCGCAATCGCAACAGAGACACGATCGTAGTAATCATTGTTCATTTCATCCTCTCCGCTTATCTTCGAGTTCAGACACATATCCAGAAGATCAGCCTCCGACAACTGAATGCTGAAAGACTGAAACTTCTGTGATATGTATTCGTTTACCGTCATGCGTTCATTTTTGAAAGGTCGAAATTCACAATCTTATTCGGAGCGGTAAACTCAGGAACCCATTCAGCGGTGTACTCCATATATCTACCTTCCTCATCACGATAGTTACATACGGACATCTGGCCTTCGGCTTGGCTATATGTGCGTCCCGGAACAGGATCGGTCATTACGTAAGGCCTGTGATGGCGCATACGCATTACGTTATCATTTTGTAATAAGGTAATACGATCATCAGAATAAACCTGTACGTTTTCTCCGTTCTGATTTTCTACGTAATCCTCCTTGATCTCAATTGCCGGAAGCCCAATACCTGTAAATACACTTGACGCCATTTGAGACGTAATTAAGCCACCGCCAACATAGAATTGGTTACTTCCAAGAATCATCTTGAAGGTTTGGCCGAACTCCTTGTTGCCGACAATATTTTTATTGAAAGTGCTACGAGACATAATCATCTTTGAAAAAACCCCATATTTAACTTTCAAAGCTTCAATTTGCTCTTTAAGATAGGAGATGAACTTATCCTTTTCAGATGCTTCCGGAGTGATAAAATGGAACGGCAAATCAATATCAAGGACTTCAATGTTTTCTTTGTTGTCTGCCAAATGAACTTTTGCCTTACCAGTCATTAATAACTCACCAACGACAATATCCATACGCTTGTGAGGAGCAAGCAGGATTTGACGATAATCATCAAATATGAAATCTATAATTTCATTCAAGATAGTACGCTGATCGGCAGTATTGGCAGCATTGAACTTGTCAAGGATGTCCTGCAATTGGGACAGCCGTTCAATATCCATCTGATAACGGTCTCCCAAATAAGCAATCTCAGTATAACCGCTTCCAAGCGACCGTCTTTCACGAATAGGTTTCTGATCGTTCTTGCCAATGATAGAGCCTGCCATCACTCCTGTAACTGTACCAAGATACGTCTTGAATACACGAGTTTTAGTTTCAAGGAATGAACCATATTGCTGCCAATATATTCTATCCAATCTCGTTTGTAAAACACGATCAATAACCGCATTTACAATTTGAGGATCTGTAAACAAAGTTTGTATAGTCAAATTCATAACTCTACTTTTTTAAGATTAATACTCGAATTGGAAACGGTCAGTAAGCCCCTCTTTATCCAATTCATGAATAGGCATAGGGAGTTTAGGCTCTTTAATCTCATACGCCTGCATTAGAAGTGTGCAAAGAACTGGGCCATCATCCTCTACTTTCTTTTCATCGAAAAGGACAAAGTTTGCTGTATTCTTCTTTGCTGTTCCAGCAACCGCAGTAGCCTCAAACAAAATCGCATCTTTAGCGATATTCTCGCCAAAAGCGGCCTTGATAGTCAAAACATCATAATTGGCGTTAGACTTATCAATAGCGGTTACTTCTGCGCCTTTCTTGCCACTACCTACAAACATTCCGATGTAAGCCAAAGACCCTTTTGCGATTTTAATAGACAAAGCGGATTCACCTGTTGTGTACGCTTCAACCACTTTCATATTACGGACAGGAACGATAGTACGTTTCTTTAAGTCCGCTTGTACGGGCGTAAATACAGGAAGAACAGAGCCTACAACAAGATTGGCAATATCCAACTTCCAAGGCCCACTCTTTCTGACACCCGTATCCACACGATAAAACTCTTCCTGCTTGTATTCCGGTTTCAAGTTAAATTTTTGACCTGCTGCCATAAATTTTAATTTTTAGATTCAACAATAGTTTTTGTGCCCTCATTAATCATACTGGCGATAGATTCGTTTTCTTTCTCAATCTTCGTTTCTGCTGATTCGGGAGGGGTTACGCCTTCGAATCCGTCATTTGCGAACTCCTGTTTCAAGTCCTTGAAATAAACATCCAAGTCCTCATCGTCCTTAATGGCACATCGTTTGGCGTAGTTTTTGGGAATACCATACTCCTTAGCCTTTGCCATAATCTGCTCTTGACGGGTAGCTTGCAGCTTTTCTTGCTTCAAGGTGGAAACCTCTGTCAAAAGGCTCTTATTGGAATCAATCAAGGCTTGTGCCCATGCAGGCACATCATCTTTCTTTTCTTTCGGCTTTAGATTTGGGTTAGGATTCTCGATTTTCGTTTTCAATTCGTCCAATTGCTTTTGCAGACCCGATTTTTCGTTTCTAACAGTGTCAATGTCTCCTTGAAAAGCTTTTAAAAGTCCTTCGACCCCACTAATAGCGGTTTCTATTTGACTTTCTTCAGTAACGGTTTTTGATAAGTAGTCGGCCACCCCGTCAAACGCCTTGTCACCAAACCCAAAGGTTTTATACTTCGTTTTTAGTGCTACTAAAATTTTTCCTTTCATACCGTATGAATTATTAAATTTAGAATTTACTTTTCGAAAGTAAAAATACCGCTAATACAGTTGATTAGTAAATATTTAAGTTCTCCATTCGTGACATCAGAACAATTGTCACAAATATGATATAAAAAGTATCCGTAAGCGATATGAAGCAGTATATTGATGCTATAATAGAACATATAGCGTAAGCTATTTGAGCCGCTGCTATATATCCTATTTTTCTTGTACTAAAATTATAACCCCCGTATTTTTTCTGAATAAGGGTCAATTTTCTGTTCCATTTTTCATATTTTCATTTTGTATCACCTGCTCTTCCTTTATTTCCGCAAGTTCCTCTTCCACTCGATCAGAGTTACCCGCAAACATAATTCCTTCACGTGTTGACCAGATGCCACCTCTGACAGCGGAAACAGCAGTAGTCACCTTATCATTCAAATCATCAATCATAAATGGAACAACTTCCGTTTCTATATCAATAGTCTGTGATGCCTTACTGAACTCGGATGGATTAATAGCGCCTAAAGCGGTAACAAGGAAATTCACTCTTCGTTGCAAGAAATCGCCTATTACTTCTGCATGATTGGAAACTGCCATGTGTGCTCCCATAAACATAAAACGAAAAGCTGTACCGGAAGCCTTGCCAACGCCTTTCAGAGTTTCGAAAGATATTCTTGGAGTGTTTGACATATCGTAAGCGTTATTCGTCAAAGTTTCAGCTTCAAATTTTACAGTTTCCGGAACTTGGTTCCACGTAAGATATTGAGCATCCGCGCCTTCCCCTGTGAGTTTTACGATTTTATCTTTATTCTTCCCGACAAAACCCTCTACGTCCCCGACTAATTTAAGCAATGGGAAAAAATGGTAGTCTATGCAATCGGCATAGTTGGATAATAGCTTCTCCAACCGAACCCGGAAGGTCTTAATCTTATCACAATAAGGTTCAGGACGGTAAGCATATATAACAGGCAGCTTCTTAAATCCATGTGCAAAGGTTGGTCTTTCCTCGTAGCCTTTAGACAAATCCCATTGATAAACCATTTTGTCGGTAATAGTCATGAAGCAGGTAATTTCAGAATCGTCCATAAGTTTTTTCTTATATTCTCGAGAGAAAGCTATCAAATCCCCCTCGTCATTAAAAAATGGATAGAGCTTATCACCTCTAAACGGAGACCATAATACGCTTTTCAGTTTCTTGGTAGGCTTTACCTTACCTCCAAAGGTAGTCTTAACTTTATTCCAGAATTTAATCCAAAACGAATCATCATCAGTCGCATACCAATATTCAGCCACTTCCTGCTCGGAAAGCCAAGATCGAACAATTTTCTTGTTCTGATATTTAGTTTTATTTGATTTAAATACAGCCTTAACAGCATCCAGCAGCTTTTTTTCTTCGTCATCAGCAGGAGTGCAATCCATTGACGGTTCAATTCCGACTGTGAAGGCTGTTTGGATGTTTACTATATCCTGTTCCAATGGAATAGAGATACGGTTCACTGGTTCGGTCTTATACTTTGCTTCGATTTCATAAGTTTTACCAGTCTTTTCATCAAAGTGTTTCTCTGCTTCCTTCTCAAGAACCTTTCTGTCCGGATACTTCTCTTTATCCACCATGATTTCATGGCATTTAGGATTCCAATCTTCCCACAATTTACAACGGTCAGGAAGTTCGGTCTTTCTACCTTTTTTCAGGTAACTTATTTTTTGCCCAATATCAGGCAATGCTAATATTTCTTCTAAACTCAATGGCGGCATAGCTTATATTTTTAGTGTGTGAATATTCCAGTTAAATCTTTCGGTTTCAAAATACGTCCTAAAATGTGCCCCAAGATATAATATCTAATAGGGTCGATACAGTGATTCCAAGCATCTATTGGTTCATTAATATAGTGACCGTCTTTGTCTTTATCCCAAACATATTTACGGAGTTCCTCAATGATATGGTACGAACGTTCTGTAACGAATAGTTCCATCTCATGAATTTTATCAATACCGGCTTTAATTGAACCGGGGAATTTATCTACCGGATAGATGTTCACACCCCTATTTTTGATTTCCTGAATCAAACGAGGATCGGCACTATCACCATAGACTTTCAATCCCCATGGTTTTAGCTTTTCGGCAATGGCATTAGTGAGCATGCCGGTCTCATAAAATAATTCATCAACATACAATCGGTTATCTACAATACCGCAACGGATGCCAGTTGATGGATCGTTAGTATATCCCCAATCGGAAGCAAGAGCCACTTTCTTGGCATAAGCAGGAAACTCCTTAACAATTCCCCACTTTTTGAACACCGCGCCTTCTGCAACGTCAGCCCAACGACCAATAACCACATGAGCATATTTCTCCGGGGTGTTCACCTTCATATCTTCGACCTCTTTCAGAAACTCAGGAGAAAGGTTCTCCAAGTTATCCAGATAGGTTGTATGAATATGAAGCACATTCGGATGAGTGGAGATTTGTACAGGAACACCATCGTAATATTTTATTTTGTGAGTTTTCTCAATGAAACGCTTGTAAACCCAATGGTTACTGTCGCATGGATTCATAATAATTATAATACGATTCTGAATACCTTTCTGCCGAATAGAAAGCATAATCTTTTCAAAATCATCCTCACTTGTCCACTCTTCCGCTTCATCACAAACGAATGTTGTAAGTCCTTGAATTGACTTTAGTTTAGCAGTTTGATTACCAGAAGCGATTTTAATACCCCGAAACATTATAATACTGTCAGAGTACGTATTAATTATGTCAGTTTTAGTAACATCAAAGCATTCGCTTGCAAAGTCTGATTCTATTTTTTCTTGAAATTCTGGAATAATAGACATAGAAGCAGAAGCCATCGTATATCGGGAAAAAAGAATCTTATGTCCGCTCTCAAATGAAAGTCTTTCCAAAAAAACAGAAACATTGTAGCTCTTACCGCTACCTCTACCTCCAGTAACAATAGTAATGAATTTATCTGTATTCTCATACAAATCAGCATAAGGAGATTGAGATATAATACCGAATAGGCTCATTTTTTAACTCCTCCATTTTTCAAAAACTCAATAACAGGAATACTTCCTTTCAGCTTTATTGTACTATCTTGCTTCTCTGCCAATCCTAATTTACGAGCAATTATATTAGGGTTGAATGCTCCTACGATAGCTCCTTCAAGCTGCTGAGTTTCGATTATGTTTTCTATGCGTGATACGACTTCGGAAAATACTTCATATTTCTGACTTGATTTAAATTCGCTCCAATATCCATTATTTGCCCCTATATAAGATAAAAATCCAGATAATGTATATGGTCTTTGGGTAGGACTATCTTCCTTTTCTTTAGTTTTTCCTTTAGTCTTATTTTTAATGACACGCCAAGGGTTATCATCACACCATTGAAAATATTCACAAGCAGCCTCCCACATCAAATCAGGTGTAGAAAACAACGTATCCCGACCATGTCTGCTATGTAATTTCCAAAATTGATTCCCTTTAGGTGCTGCCATAATAAAAATACCTCTGAACTACTATTATTCATTCAAAGGTACTACCACAACCAAAGATAACGAAATATATACAAGTTCTATCTGTGACAATTAGTTTTAAGTCACAAAATCTTTTTCAGATAGGTATCTCTTTTCTCTCTGCACGCTTCTAAGGTAGGCGCACAACAAGAAAACAACTCACCGCTTTCAGTACGATAGTCGTACTGGTACATTCTCACTCTCTTACCTCTCAACTTTGTTGTGTAGGTAGTATAATTCTCTTTACCTGGCTGGCATACGCTGCAACCGTTCTTGTTCATTGAGTTCATAATCGTGTGTATTATGGTAGCCCGAAGGCTACCGGATTAAACTTAGAATTGTGGTAAATTGAAAAGGACTCTCTTCATGTTGATGCCACGTATCAGGCTTTTAAATGCACTTATTTTTATGCTCGCATCATTGGTATTCATACCTCTGCTTCTCTCATGCCGCCAATCTATATAAAACTTCTCAACGCCACATTCAGGCCATAAATCAATAATACGATTTACCTTATTCGTCAAATTTGTAAGATATTTAATCTGCTTGTCTGTTGCTAACATATCTTATATATATTGCGCAGGGCTTTCGCCCTGCTGGTTAAACTTATAATATTGTAATCTCTTTATTGCCTATCTCTGTATCTACATTCAGAACCTCGTACTTTTGAGCCTTGTAGTTATAAACGACTTCACAAGTATTGAAACCTCTACCATCTTCTCTTTGGTCATAAACAGTATTTATATGCTGATACATTTTATTGCCTAACATGAAGTTTATTTTACCTGATGTACAGAAGTAAAATGCTACTGCATACTTCAATGTTTTCTTTTCATCAACCTTCTTTGTTGCCATTATCGTATATCTTTTAATTGTTATTACTTCGTTTCTGATGATGCAAAGATAGTATATTGCGTAACAAATAATACTATTTATATAGTTAATAAATTATAAATATATTATTTTACGTAACATATAATAATTATATAAGTATATTTGCATCATGGAAAAGGAAGATAAAAGAAGAGTTATACACGTAGAAATGAAAGCAACTGGTAAGCATAGGTACTTTGCTTCACCTGCTGCCATCTATGATGTATTTTCAAGTCAAGAACTTGGAATTGCCCGGCAGTCACTTCTTAACTACTGGCAAAAGACGGAAGAACCTTATGAAAATGCTATTTGCATTATAAGAAAGGGAGAATTAGAACGAAAAACCAAAATTAAAAAGGAAAAATAATCATGGAACAGAAATTGATAGTAACAGCAAAGTATGGCTCATTGGAGTTTGAAGAAGTTGCATACCCGTACAACCCCAATGCGCATCAAGAACAACTTGATTCTTGTATTTCCAGTATCCACCAAAAGATGAAAGAAGCAGGAAAGTATGAAATGAAAGATTCTTTTGAATATTCGGAAAAAATTAAGGAAAAGCCGGAGTTTTAATGCTCCGGCTCATTAATTGATTAGCCCTTTGATTCTTAACCGATTTACGATTTCGGTGTAAAGATAATCTATATCCGCGCGATAATCCTTATAATTATTATAGTTAAACGTGACATTAACGTAAAGGTTTGAAATTCCAGTCGGAGACTTAAATCCTAATATATCAGCCAGTATATCACGAATGCCTTTTGCTATTTTTCCACCAGCCAATGTACTGGGTGAATAAAGAAATAAAATAATAAAAACGAACTTTTGCCGAAAGCATGTACCAGATCTTCTTTCAGGTAATCCACAATTTCCTACAATTTCACAGTACCATTGAAATATCATAGGAATAATACCTAAATCTGATAAAATAGGCTTGATTAATTCTTGCTCTCTTTCTGAAAGTCTTGATTTCTGATCTCTAATATATTTAAGTTCCGATATTGCAGAAAATTCTTTTACCATAACACGATTATTTTAAAAGTAAATAGTATATTTGCATTATAATCGTGTATGGGAGGATTGAGTGGTCGCGCGCTTGGTTCTCCTTTTGTTATTTTACTTTTCTACCCCATATCATCGCATTATACAGCGAGGCGGCATACAGTTTAATCTCTTCGTTGCTTTCCAAAAACTCCACCTTTAGCGCTTCTTTCATTGCGGTGGTATAAAGGTTTTGGTCTAATGTATTATCTTCCATAACTTTTGTTTAAACAATTAATGATTTTCTCAATCTCTCGAATATCTTCTCTCTTTCTTCATAGGTGGCTTTTCTTCTTTCGTAAAAAGAACCAAACAATCTAATGTTTTCTCTTCCCGGACTGACTATATACATATGATATTTATCAAGATTACACACCAAGTAATCGCCTTTGCCGAACGAATCAACGACAATAGGATTAAGCCCGGCAACATTATTCATCAGCTTCTCAACTTCATAGCGGTTCAAGAAGCATTCTACCCACTCATCGTTATCTCGATTGATTATATGGCCGTCATAGGTAACGGCCACCTCGTATGTGTCTTTCCCGTTTGACTGAAACGGCCACCTTCCAAAAAGCACACTGACGCCATAACCGTTCTCAAACTCAACCACTCCTTGCATGGACTTATCAGCATCACTCATCAATCTTATTTTTTTGATAAAATTTACCTCTTCCTCTGTAAAGTAAGGCTTAAACTCTATATCAGAGAAACTGTATTTTCTTTTAATATCTTTCATAATTACAAGTTTTAATTATCTGCATTTCACTTTTGTAAGCCCGTATTTGGCTAATCTCAGATACACCGTCCTGACGCTTACATTCAATATTTCGGCCATTCTGCGGGGAGCTATGCCGTCCTCCTTGTACATCTTTGTAATGTTCTCCTGTGAAAGAGGGTCAACAAATACCTTCCTCGGTTCGGCTATCCCCATTCGTTTACGTGCCACTGCTGCATACGCTTCGTTTTGCTTATCCCTTGTTACGTAGATAACGGTAGTGTTGCTAAGGCGCAGAGGAACCAAGTTCTTTTCAAGCTGTTTACGCTCCTCTATCAGGTGTTCCGCATCTCCGTTGACTGTCGTGTCTACCTTCTTGTATTGTTCAGGCAGACGGGCGTGTCTGTCTCTTAGTTTCTTTTCGGTTGCTCTCATCGTCTCAATATATTATTCCAATTTTATGATACCATTTGTCCGCATGATTGAACCATCCAAGCATGAACGGTTTGCCGAAAATGGTTGCTTTGTAGAGTTTACTCATGTGTTAATTTGACTATTAAAATCGTTAATAAAGTTCCTTACTTGTAGGCTAAAACCTATATTTGTACCGCGTTTTAACAGGAGTATAACACCTCCAATCCGACGAACTGTCATTCGTCACCTTTCTTGTCCGTTCTCATTGAGAAAAGACATTTAAGCCCAATGTCCTGTAACTTTGGGCTTTTTTAGTTGCACTTGACAGGGTGCAGCTTGAAGTCTGCTAATACAGGTTAGTAGGCAAAACGGAAAGGAGGTGTATTATATGACTGTTAGAACGCAAGATGAAAACGGCAAAACTCGTATTTTCTGTCGGTATATCATAAGGAACGGTAAGCGGATATATCCAAAACATTCCAAATACTTTTCTTTCTTGGTAGATAGTAAGAAAGTGGCGTAATGCTGTTTTAAGGGGATGTACAGGCATCCCTTTTTTTACTCGTATATTTCTTTACTTTTCAGCTTATCAAGGAACTTGCTATCTTCCGAATAATCCGCACCGATAGCTTTCTTGCTTTCTATAATTTGCTCCAAAAGGGAAATACACTCCTTTCTTGCTTCTTCCATTTCATTATAACCGCAGGCGATGTCAACCAATATTTCTATGTTTGATTTTAGCTTGGAAAGCTGTTCATAAATATTGTTTAATCTCCAGTAGCAGTAACCAATCGTGGCTATGTATTTCAGTTTGTTCATGGTTTATCACATCTTACATATCTAACTCCTAATATATTCAACGTCCCTCGGCAATGAGGACAAATGTTTTTGCAGTAATAAGACCCTATTACCACTGCCGGATCTTTAACTGGCGCAAAAGTGCACAAATGAGACAGACTCGTATCTATCTTTTTATATCTTCTTAATTTACTCATGGCTTTAAAATTCAAGTTTAAGTTCATTTACAGGGCTAACCTTCTTCTTTCCATTCTTTGCTTTCCTATATATATCATCAATCAACTGCTTAAGCTCGCATACGTAGCCTTCCATGCTCCACCCTTCGAGCTTGCACACCATTAAATCAAATTCCAATTCGTACAACAGCTTTTCCTTAAACCGATTACGGGCAAGAACGTTTACCTTTTTACGAATATCCTGACTTGTCATCGGGTCTTGCTTCGGTTCTTTCCTTTCAGGCTTTAAATCATCCATAAAGAGACTATCAGGAATTTTGTTGTTGACGGGAATATCAGGAGCTTTTACAAGGATTCTTACTCCGCCGTTCAGGATACTCTTTCCGTTTGTGTAGAAATCGTAGCCAGTCAAAGGAGATCCAGTATGTTTGTCAATGAAAAAGCCTTCGGGCGGTTTATCATAGAGTTCCCAGTTCATGTATTTACTCATAGCTATCTCCTTTCACCAATTCCGGGCTATCGTAAATATTACCGCAAACCTCGCACTTATACTCATCTTCTTCGCTTACAGTTAAAGCATGAAGCGGGAATCCTCCGTAAACTCCTTTATTAAGTTCTTCAACGGAAGCATAGAATATTCCTGCGTAGAACTTAACAAGATACAGCTTACCATCTCTTCTCCACCGAATAATGTCACCTTCGTAGATTTCCTTTTTGTTATTGTCGAATAGACCAGTGAACTGGCCTACTGTATCAGGAAAAACGACAGAAACTTCTTCATGATAAAACTGAATGGCAAACTTATTATCATGAGAAATATCATAATATTTTTGAGAACCATGATTTATAATATATCCACCTCCTATGTGAAGCAAGTCTCCGTAGACCCATTTATCACCAATTATGCTTTTCCCTCTGAATTTTATTTCACGCTTCATAACTATCCCTCCTTATTAACTTTATCACAAAACTCCATTAACCCTTCGTGTTCTTCTTTGGATATTTCTTTCCAAAAAGTGATTATACATAAACACCCGTCATCTTCATACAACTTACGCATCATGAGATTTACATCAAAATCTCTGCCTTCAATTGATTGTGTTCCGCAGCATATTTTATCTGACTCGGTTCTATAAGTATAGTAATAGTATTTTTTCATAATCAATACATCTTTCCATGTTTGTTTTCCCTCAATTCATTGTATCGCATCTTCTGATTGCAACATGAGTCTTTCCAACTCCATATATATCCTTTAGCAAATTTATACTTCTTATTGGCGCATCTTGTAATCAATGTTGGATGGCATCCTATAAATGTTGCAGC